>JACCDT010154615.1_pt1 | contig 16326 bp, 17 predicted proteins | sample 7446291 | NCBI WGS metagenome assembly JACCDT01 (sample SAMN15323446, study PRJNA562643) | freshwater metagenome | isolation source: river surface water | place: USA:Blue River Watershed | collected 2017-08-17 | reverse complement strand
TATGTAGGTGAAGGTTTTGCCATAGGCAGTATGTTTGCCTATAGACGTTTTTAATACCACGGGATAAGATACCCAAATAATCTTTGCAAAGAAACACTATGAATACAACAAAACTCAAAATAGTAAAAATATCAGCCACGATAATTGGTTTGATGCTTCTTTACCCTCCATACAGAATTTATGGATACGGAACAAACGCCCAAGCAATTATTGAATCAGGTTACTCCTTTATTTTCTCTCTACCGAATCGAGCTGTAATTGATGTTCTATCACTCGCCATTCAATGGATTGGGGTTAGCTTGGTAGGCTTGGCACTTCATCACATCAACAAACAAGGTTGAACAATGTTTCAAAGCTTCAGGCGCGCTAAGTACATCAGTGAAAATAATTTTTATCACTGGAATACTCAAGATGGCGCAAGAATGCATTTATGGCTCCAAAAAAATGGTTGGCCAGCTAATGATTTTGTTGATTGGTTTATGCGTGTCTACCCAAAAATTACCGAAACATCAAAACTTAGATTTAAGCTATATCTAACTAGTCAATTTGACTGGGTTGAAGCCAATGACACCCAATCGTTCGAATGGCTGTATGAATTAATTTCAGAGCCCGAATTTCAAAAAGAAGATAAAGACAAAAATTTAACTACATGGTTAAAAATGATTCGTGACTTGACACAGTAGAAATTTATAAACGAAAAGATAATAGTACTTATCGCAGTCGTTGCAGCCGTTTATGGTGCTGTCGTATTTGGGGCAGATTACTCCTTGAGAGGTAAGATGAAATTCATTAAGGATGTAGCGCATGCGTATCTGACATTTTGCGTAGCAGTCAGTTTACATACTGGAATAATCAAGTCCGAGTACCCACTCTAATTTGTTCTGAAATTTTATCCATCTGAGCTCGAGCAACATCGAAATTTCGACGAGCTTTATCTAATTCATCAAACTCCTCATGAGATAAATTAATTTTTAAATCAGGATTTTTTGCAATCCGTGTAAATTTATTGAAAACTGCTACATATGCCAATTTCAATTGCTTCATTGAAATTTCCAGTTCTTCTATTGCCACAGATTCTTCAATTCGATGCTGCTCCAATTAACCACCTACCTTAATAAAAATAAATTATCCAACGTCCTGAACTACGAGTGCCCAATATATGGATTGGTTAAAAAAAAGCCCACTGGTTTCCCGGTGGGCTTAAATACATGTTGAAAGACATGTAAAGCAATTAACAGCACTGTATGCCTATAACCACAACAATACAATCTAAAAATATATAAGTAATAAATATAAGATATTGAGTGGCTTAACTAGCGTACAACAAATACATTGATTCATGATTTTCATGGGACACAGCATATCAATAATTGTGACACCTAAAAATTGTCGCATTAACTAATCAATGCTAACCATGAAATTGATTGGTTTTTTAAACATTGATGAGCCTCTTTTAGAGAAAATCCACAACATACACACCAAGGTAAAAATACCCCACGCATTAAACGCACTACCCATTGATAACCCCGTACCACACCCCTGTTGGCCCACCCCTCCACCCCACACCTCTATGGCTAATAGAAAATATATTTCAAGAACATACTCGCATACTGCTCTGATATTCTGTAGGCTAGTTAATCTTGCGTAACTCTTGACCAACTGATTTATTAAAACCCGATGAGCATTGATGTTGTAATTACTGTAACGTGTTGTTTTTATTAGACTCCAGACTGTCCTTTAATACGACCCTTGATATGTGCAAAGCAGTTGACCGAGGCATGGTGATTAAAGAAGTAAAGCTACTTGAAAAGAGTGGCGGTAAGTCTGGCACTTGGAAGGCAGCATAACTATCTCCATTGAACTGACTGAGATGAATAGACATTAAAAAAGGCAAACCCTGGTTTGCCTTTTTATTTTGGTCAGATTGTTGTTTACTTGCAATCAGCTGGCAGCAACTTTGCCGGCAAAGTTGTTTCAGGTGACTTACATGACCAAACACCAGCCCATGGCTGCTCTTGTTTACTACTCAAATCAACCGCTTTTACGTCATCTCCTGCAGCCTGATTGACGGGCACGATACTTAACTTATTAGCTCCCTCTGGTGCAACACTGGACTGATAGGTAATCAAAATAGCACCAGATTTTTGAATGCTTACTTCTTTGATGCTATTTGTGGACGTTGATTTAAATGTGCTTTCTGTGGCAGCGCTCATGTCTGCAGCACCCTTACCCGCATAAACTTCTGTCACCGCTAACTTTGCTCCAGCAGCAAGACTAAACCCTTCTGCAACACGTGTTTTAGCGATGTAATCTTGGTACTTAGGAACTGCAATGGCTGCCAAAATGCCAATAATGGCAATAACAACCATCAGCTCAATCAATGTAAATCCATTTTTTTCTTTTAACTGCAAGTTACTTCTACCTTCATTCATATTTAACGACCTCCCAATTAAGACTCACCATCATCTCAGATGGCGAGCATTTTGGGGGATGATATTGCTGTAGGAAAATGCTGATTTTTGTGTTGAATCAAACTACAACAAATAATTATTTCTTTCGTTTACTACGTTTCGCTAACTCTCCCAAGATCATCACACCTAAAGCAGCAACAATTCCAGCACTTGTTGAATAAGCCTCAATGTGATTACCAAGGTACTGTATTAAACCAGGATCAGTAAATATCATTCCGCCAGCAATCCAACCAAGTAGTCCTGCCCCTAAGGTAACAATAATTGGGAATCTATCAATCAAATATAGAACTATCTGACTTCCCCCAACAATCAACGGAATGGAAACAAGCAAACCAAATACGATATAACCAAACTGATGATGCCCCGCATCCACTTGACCTGCCGCGCCTGCGATCGCAATGACGTTATCAACACTCATTGCAATATCTGCAACGATAATAGTTTTCACCGCAGCCCAAAGCTTGTCTGATGCCTCTAAGTCATGGCCATCATCATCCTCTGTTTGAACCATTAACTTATAACCAATCCACAACAGCAACAGACCACCAGTAAATTTTAAGAATGGTATTTTTAGCAATGTGACAGCAAAGATCACCAAAATAATGCGCAAGATGATAGCTCCAGCTGTTCCCCACATAATTCCGCGACGACGCTGATTTGGATGTAAATTTCTGCAGGCTAGCGCAATCACTACAGCGTTATCTCCGCCCAACAAAACATCAATCATGATGATTTGAGCAATCACTGCCCAATCAATTGTTGTAAAAAATTCCATGTCATCCTCTTTTTTGTTTTATCAATAAAAAACGGGAGCGAGGCTCCCGTTTTGTTTGCCTTTAGATGGATATTACAACAATGCTTTAAGCAATTTACCCATTTCTGATGGATTACGTGTCACTGTAAAGCCACACTCTTCCATGATGGCCAATTTGGCATCAGCAGTGTCAGCACCGCCAGAAATCAACGCACCAGCATGACCCATGCGCTTACCTGCAGGGGCAGTAACACCAGCAATAAAGCCTACTACCGGTTTTTTCATATTAGCTTTGCACCAACGAGCGGCTTCAGCCTCATCTGGACCACCGATTTCGCCAATCATGATCACAGCATCAGTATCTGGATCATCATTAAAAGCCTTCATCACATCAATGTGCTTAAGACCGTTAATTGGGTCACCACCAATACCAACAGCAGAAGATTGGCCTAGGCCGATTTCTGTCAATTGAGCAACAGCCTCATAAGTTAACGTACCTGAGCGGCTAACTACACCGATACGACCCTTACGATGAATGTGACCTGGCATGATGCCAATCTTGATTTCATCAGGTGTGATTAAACCTGGGCAGTTAGGTCCCAACAATAAAGTTTTCTTACCGCCTTTTGCTTCTTTAGCAGCCATTTTGTTGCGAACTTCCAACATGTCGCGAACAGGAATACCTTCTGTAATACAAATTGCTAAATCTAAGTCAGCTTCAACAGCTTCCCAAATAGCTGCAGCAGCACCAGCAGGTGGCACATAAATTACAGAAACAGTTGCACCTGTTTCAGCAGCGGCTTCTTTAACTGATGCATAAATAGGAATATCAAAAATTTTCTCGCCAGCTTTTTTAGGATTTACGCCAGCAACAAAACATTCTTTGCCATTTGCGTACTCTTGACACTTTTCAGTGTGGAACTGACCAGTTTTACCAGTGATACCTTGAGTAATAACTCGTGTGTTTTTATTAATAAGAATAGACATTTAAATTCCTTTCGTGGCCTGTGGCTTACTTAACTGCTGCAACAGCTTTAGTCGCTGCTTCAGCCATCGTGTCTGCACTAATAATCGGCAGGCCAGAATCAGCCAACATCTTCTTACCGAGCTCTTCGTTTGTACCTTTCATACGAACAACCAAAGGTACGCTCAAGTTCACTGCTTTACATGCAGTGATAACGCCATCTGCAATCACGTCACACTTCATGATGCCGCCGAAAATGTTAACCAAAATTGCTTTTACTTCTTTGTTCTTCAACATGATCTTGAATGCTTCAGTTACTTTCTCAGCTGTAGCACCACCACCAACGTCCAAGAAGTTTGCTGGTTCACCACCAAACAACTTAATTGTGTCCATTGTTGCCATAGCCAAACCAGCACCATTTACCAAGCAACCGATATTGCCGTCTAATGAAATGTAGGCTAAATCAAATTTAGACGCCTCTACTTCAGCTGGATCTTCTTCATCTAGGTCGCGATACGCAACGATTTCTGGGTGACGGAACAACGCATTTGAGTCAAAGTTGAACTTAGCGTCCAAAGCCTTGATATTGCCATTGCCTTCAAGAATCAATGGGTTGATTTCAACCAATGATGCGTCTGTATCCATATAAACTTTGTACAAGCTCTGCAATACTGCTTTTGCTTGAGCTTGTGAAGCCTCTGGAACACCAATACCTAACGCTAATTTAGCAGCGTCTGCATCTGTCAAACCTACCAATGGGTTCACAAATGCTTTGATAATTTTTTCTGGTGTCTTCGCAGCCACTTCTTCAATATCCATACCACCTTCACTTGACGCCATCACAACAACTGATTGTGTTGCACGATCTGTCAAGATACCAACGTAGTATTCTTTTTTGATATCTGCGCCGTCTTCTACTAATAGACGACGAACTTTTTGACCTTCTGGGCCTGTTTGATGAGTTTTTAACTGCATACCCAAAATTTGAGTTGCATATGTTTTTACTTCATCAAGACTCTTAGCAACCTTAACGCCACCACCTTTACCGCGGCCACCTGCGTGAATTTGAGCTTTTACAACCCAAACTGGTCCACCCAATTTCTTTGCAGCTTCAACAGCTTCATCAACGCTTAATGCTGGAATACCATTTGGTACTGGTACATTGAACTGACGCAAGATTTCCTTGCCTTGATACTCATGGATCTTCATTGAGGCTCCCTCTTTAATAGTCCGAAAATACTAATGTTTCTAACTTACTCAACTCTGTCTATTCTGTTTTTTTACTAACTAAGCCCTTCATTATCGCAATTTCGGGCTCGTAGATCACTTTTTCGGTATGTCCTTGGGGCTTAAAGGCATTCCAAACCACCTGGGATGGTATTTTTTTACCGCCTCGCCATCAGTTCTTAGGGCATGGCAGCGATTTAATTGAAATGGCATCTCTCCAGTTCCGTGGTCGGCAACCTTGATGACTTCTCCCGCAAATGCCTGAATGGCTGCTGTTGGCAAAATTGTGGATAGCTCTGTCATATGAGAGCACCCAAGTATTCCAGAAAATCTTTCTTTTACGGCTCCACGGAAGCCGTTAAGTAAGTTAAGACCCACTAACATTTGATAATTTGGCTCGATTTTGTCGCAATAACCCACATATGGGACAGACTGAGCCTTAGCGTTGACAGCCACAACATTGAATTGATCATCAATAGTTAAGGTCAAAATCATGTGATGAATAGGTTCGCCCGCTAATTTAACGCCACTAGCCAAAGGAAAATCCTTTGCTTTGGTATCAATTAAGCTGGCTTCAACATCCCAAAGTCCATCTTCCCTGAGAAAAACTTGGGTTTTGATTTCACGGGTATGAATTAATTGGCGGGAAACTGAACTTGATGTCATCTGCAAAGTCTACACCAGCACTAATTTTTCAGATTGAGGGGTCTTGATTAGGACTAAATCGACCAGAAACCACCCTTGAAACAACCTCCAATGGAAAACCTTTGCTGACTAAATACCTCATTTGCTTGGCCCGCTCTTTGGGTTCAACTGCTACAGCACCAGAAAATTTTCTATCCCACAAAGCCCAAGCGCGGTCCAAATCCGATTGCTTTAGCTCTTCTTTAATTTTGCTAACAGTCTGTGCATCAACCGATTGCTGCTTTAGCTCATCAATGATCCTTAAGCTACCGTATCTATCTGATTTACGTCTAGCCAAGCTTTCCGCATACCGCTCATCAGATAACCAAGATTGCTTTTCCAACTTAATTAGTAACTCATCAACTTCATCTTCAGATTCTGCATAAGCCAAGAGCTTCTTACGAAGCTCTTGGCGACTATGCTCTCTTCTTGATAAGTATCGTAGAGCTCGCCCCATGAGACTGGGGGCTTGGCCTTTAGGCATCAGCCTCTTCTTTTAGCGTGATCACACTGCCACTATTAACACCTAATTTCTCACGAATCTTTGCTTCAATTTCTTTAGCAATTTCAGGATTTTCTTTTAAGAACTCACGGGCATTATCTTTACCTTGTCCAACACGCTCACCGTTGTAGCTATACCAAGCACCCGATTTTTCAACGATGTCACACTCAACACCTAAATCAATTACCTCACCTTGGCGTGAAATACCTTCGCCATACATGATGTCAAAAATTGCCTCTCTAAATGGAGGAGAAACTTTGTTTTTAACCACTTTTACACGAGTTTCATTACCAACAATTTCATCGCCTTTTTTAATACTGCCAATACGACGAATATCTAAACGCATAGAGGCATAAAACTTCAATGCATTACCGCCAGTTGTTGTCTCTGGAGATCCAAACATCACACCAATCTTCATACGGATCTGATTAATAAAGATCACCATTGAATTAGTACGCTTGATGGTTCCGGTTAATTTACGCAGAGCTTGGCTCATCAAACGCGCCTGCAAACCTGGTAATGAATCTCCCATATCACCTTCAATCTCTGCGCGTGGCACCAATGCTGCTACAGAGTCGATCACGATAAGATCAATAGATCCCGAACGAACCAAGGCATCAGCAATCTCCAATGCTTGTTCACCTGTATCTGGCTGAGAAATTAATAGATTGTTTACATCTACGCCTAATTTTGCTGCGTACTGAACATCCAACGCATGCTCAGCATCAATAAATGCACATGTGCCACCTAACTTCTGCATCTCTGCCACAGCATGTAAGGTCAAGGTAGTTTTGCCAGACGATTCAGGACCATAAATCTCAATAACGCGACCCCTGGCTAATCCGCCAACACCTAAGGCAATATCTAAACCTAGCGAACCAGTTGAAACCACTTGAATGTCTTGACCAATATCGCTGTCACCAAGACGCATGATGGAGCCCTTACCAAATTGCTTCTCAATCTGAGCAAGTGCCGCATTCAACGCTTTTTGCTTATCGGAGCTCATTCCTTCAATATCGCTAGGCGCTGATCCAGATTTTTTCTTATGGTCTTCCATAGTCGTCCTTATTTAAAATTAGGTGTATTTTTGTCATATAGTTAATTTACAGTGATTACTGTATATAAAAACAGTATTCTGTGCAAGGCATTTTTTTGTCCCGCTAGAATATGTATTAGAAACTAGTATTTTGCTGGTGAAAATCAGCAAATGTCTGATTAACAAGCAAGATTTTGCTGATAAGGTTGTATGAGAATACTGATTGCAGAAGACGATAGCGTACTAGCTGACGGGCTAACTAGGTCACTTAGACAGTCTGGCTATGCCGTAGACCATGTAAAAGATGGCCAATCAGCCGATCTTGCCCTATCAGCGCAAGCTTTTGATTTATTAATTCTAGATTTGGGACTTCCCAAAATGACAGGTCTTGAGGTTTTAAAGCGCCTTAGATCTAGAAACTCCATGCTACCGGTCCTAATTTTGACGGCTGCAGACTCAACTGAAGAACGCGTCAAAGGTTTAGACCACGGTGCCGATGATTACATGGCAAAACCATTTGCATTATCAGAGCTAGAGGCTCGCGTCAGAGCACTAACTCGTCGCGGCACTGGTGGTGGCCCAACAGTTGTTAAACATGGTCCACTGCAATTTGACCAAGTTGGGCGAGTTGCCTACATCGACGAAAAAATGCTTGAATTGTCTGCTCGCGAACTAGGACTTCTTGAAGTACTTCTGAAACGTGTGGGTCGCCTTGTTTCAAAAGATCAGTTGGTTGACCATTTGTGCGAATGGGGCGAAGAAGTTAGTAACAATGCGATTGAGGTGTACGTTCATCGCTTACGCAAAAAAATTGAAGTGGGTGGCATTAGGATTGCAACAATCAGAGGTCTTGGCTATTGCTTAGAAAAATTCCAAGCACCTGCTGTAACTCAATCTCCAGAAGCATAAATTTTTCGAAATGGTAGATGTTCAGCCCGCATTAGATGCGGAACTACAAAAACTTCTACCACCGGAGTCTTATGACTTGCGCCCAATTAACAAAGGGCCAAGATCACTATTTGGGGAAATCTTAGATTGGATGTTGGCGCCACTTTTATTGTTGTGGCCAATGAGTATTGCTGTTACTTATTTAGTGGCGCAGTCCATTGCTAACGCTCCTTTTGATCGAGGTCTAGAAAATAGTGTTCTAGCAATCTCCCAACAAATCTCTGAAACAAATGGTCATATTTCTTTAACGCTACCGATGTCTGCTAGACAGATATTAAGAGCGGATGACAACGACACAATTTATTTTCAGGTAGTAGGTCAACATGGGCAACTCATCGCCGGCGACAAAGATGTACCACTGCCTCATGATGGCGACGCACTACAAGTGGGAGTTGTCACTTACAGAGACAGCAGGATTGCTGGTAATGAGGTTAGAGTGGCTGCCACTCAAATTGTTTTATCCCCATCAAAAAATAGTCCACCTATCTTGGTACAAGTTGCTGAAACTCTGGAAAAAAGATCTCAGCTAGCCAATGAAATTATCAAAGGTGTCATTCTTCCTCAATTCATTATTTTGCCTATTGTTGTTGTGCTAGTTTGGTTTGGTTTAACCAGAGGTTTAGCACCACTAAATGCCCTACAAAACAGAATCAGAAATCGGCGCGTAGATGACACAAGCCCAATCGAAGAAAGAGCGGCCCCTCAAGAAATCATGCCACTCATATCTAGCTTTAACGATGTTCTATACCAACTAGAAGATTCAGTTCAGTCCCAAAAACGATTTATTGCTGACGCCGCCCATCAATTAAAAACACCTCTTGCGGGCTTAAGAATGCAAGCAGAACTTGCGCAACGAGAAAGCAGTCCAGATGAACTGCAACGCTCCCTAGAGCAAATTGCAGATAGCTCAACGCGCGCTACCCGCTTAGTACAGCAACTACTCTCATTAGCACGCATGGAGAACGCTGCCAACCTAAGCGAAAAAATTCTTTTTGATTTGTCTCAAGCTGCCGAGGATGCCACTAAAAACTGGCTCTCTGCAGCTTGGGAAAAAAATATTGACTTGGGCTTTGTACCGCCGACTCAGGCACACAAAATTTACGGCAACCCAGTAATGATCAAAGAGTTGTTTAATAACCTTCTAGATAACGCCATTAAATATACCCCTGCTAATGGTAGTGTCACAGTTGATGTGAGACACTCGAATCGCCCAGGCTTACTAATAGTTGAAGTCAAAGATACAGGCCCAGGAATCCCACCCGAGGAAAGACAACGCGTTTTAGAACGCTTCTATCGTGTGTTAGGTAGCGATATTGAAGGTAGCGGATTGGGATTGGCCATCGTTAAAGAAATTGCAACCCAACATGGTGGCAAGCTCGAGATTTTAGAAAATGTGTATCAAGAAAATCCTCTGAAATACGGCACATGTATGAGGGTTTATTTACCAGTAGGTCGCCCATGAAAACTTGGTCAAAAAATAAACGTCTCATCAGAATACTATTAGCATTTTGGTTCATCACAACATTGGTTGTTGGTCTCGCACCAGAACTATTGCGATTTGACTTTTTTGGATGGAACTTCACTTATTGGTGGGGCGCTCAAGGTGCTCTTCTTATTTATTTAGGTCTAACTTGGTTCTATGCGTACAAAATGCATCAGTACGAAAAGAAAAAAGTTAAAAATGATTGAGTAAAAATTAGTCTACTTCTCAAAAGCCAAGTTATTTTCTTGCTAGGTGATTTTGAGCTAAAGCACAAAGTGCTATATAATCATGGTCTTTGGCGAATTAGCTCAGCCGGTTAGAGCGACGGAATCATAATCCGCAGGTCCGGGGTTCGAATCCCTGATTCGCCACCACTATTCTTCTTACAGCTATTGCTTGTGAGACTGTCTCAAAGGGTTAGTTAACCCTACCGCATCACAAGAATCATCAAAAATTAACAGATAAATCAGGTATTTACTTATTTTTTTGGGTTTTTCACCGACCTACAATAAACCCAATAAAATTTGAACTCACAAGGCTCAAAATGAATCCGACCAATCTAGAGATCATCGCAACCACACTTTTTGTAATCGCCGTATTACATACATTCTCATCATCTTTTTTTGAGGGTTTGGCCCACAAGCACCCAAATCATTCTGGTCTTTGGCATCTTTTAGGTGAAGTCGAAGCTGTATTCGGCTTTTGGGCCTTGATATTGATTATTTTTATGGCAATCACTCTTGGCGATCACAAACCATCTGTTGAATATCTAGAAACACGCAACTACACTGAACCACTATTTGTGTTTGCAATCATGGTGGTGGCTGCTAGCAAACCTGTCCTTCATTTTGCATCTGAATTAGTAAAGTTAGTTTCAACACTGCTTACAAAAATATTTTCTATTAATAGTGTCATTACCAACTACTTTGTCACCTTAAGCTTGGTACCTCTGCTAGGCTCGTTTATCACCGAGCCAGCTGCAATGACTTTAGCTGCACTGCTACTCAAGAAAAAAATATTTAGCCAAACGTCAGATATCAAATTAATGTACCTAACGATAGGCGTTCTATTTGTGAACGTTTCAATTGGGGGTGCGCTTACAAATTTTGCAGCCCCTCCGATACTAATGGTTGCTAGCACATGGGGATGGGACACGATATTTGTTTTTCAAACCTTCGGCATTAAGGCTGGTATAGCAGTTCTAACAAACGCTTTACTAGTAACACTTCTCATGCATAAGTATTTACCAAAAGATAATCTCTCAGAGGAAAAAGATGTTATGCCACTCGTAGTAATGCTTGTGCACTTAACATTCTTAGCAGGCATTGTTGTATTTGCTCATCATCCCGTAGTATTTATGGGGCTTTTGTTATTTTTCATGGGCTACACACATGCCTATTCCAAATTTCAAAATCCGTTGCTATTAAAAGAAGCTTTGATGGTCGCATTTTTCTTGGCTGGCTTGGTTGTTTTGGGAGGTATGCAGCAATGGTGGCTACAACCAATCCTAGAAAAAATGAGTAGCACACTTGTTTATTACGGTGCCACCGCATTAACCGCCATTACAGATAATGCTGCCTTAACTTATCTTGCCTCGCTTGTTCAAGGCACTAGCGATGAATTCAAATACGCAGTTGTGGCTGGCGCCATTACCGGCGGCGGACTAACAGTCATTGCCAATGCACCCAATCCAGCTGGAATGTCTATATTGCGCGAACATTTTCCTGAAGGCAGCGTTTCAGCTCTTTGGCTATTTGTCGCTGCCCTACCACCTACAATAATTGCTGTCTTAGCATTCCAAGTACTCAAATAATGAAAAAAGTTTACGTAAAAACATTTGGTTGTCAGATGAATGAGTATGACTCTGACAAAATGGTTGATGTCTTAAACCATCATGATGGAATGATTAAAACAGATCATCCTGAAGATGCTGACGTCATTCTGCTCAATACCTGCTCTGTTCGTGAGAAAGCCCAAGAAAAAGTTTTTTCAGACCTAGGTCGCTTGCGCGAACTAAAAGCTCAAAAGCCAAACTTACTAATTGGCGTTGGCGGATGTGTTGCCAGCCAAGAAGGTAAGCATATTGTGAACAGAGCACCTTATGTTGATTTTGTGTTTGGACCACAAACACTGCATCGACTTCCAGAATTAATTGAGGCAAGACATCAAACAGGCTTACCCCAAGTAGACATTAGCTTCCCGGAAATTGAGAAATTCGATAATTTGCCACCAGCAAAGGTCGAAGGTGGTGCAGCCTATGTATCAATCATGGAAGGTTGCTCAAAATATTGTAGCTACTGCGTTGTACCCTACACACGTGGCGAAGAAGTTTCTAGGCCATTCGAGGATGTACTCACGGAAGTTGCCGGTTTAGCACAACAAGGCGTGCAAGAAATTCACTTATTGGGTCAAAACGTTAATGCCTATCGTGGCAAGATGAGTGGTTCCGAAGAAATAGCTGACTTTGCTATGTTGCTTGAATATGTTTCAGATATTCCTGGGGTTGAACGTATTCGATTTACTACTAGCCACCCTAAAGAATTCACGCAACGCCTCATTGATGCCTACGCCAAATTACCTAAATTAGTTAATCATCTTCATCTACCTGTGCAACATGGCTCCGACAGAGTCTTAGCAAACATGAAGCGTGGCTATACCGTTTTAGAATATAAAAGCGTCATCAAAAAAATTAAAGCCATTCGCCCAGATATAGTTATCTCTAGTGATTTCATCGTAGGCTTCCCCGGTGAAACAGATGAAGACTTTGATCAACTCATGAAGTTAGTCAAAGAAATTAAATTTGATAACAGTTACTGCTTTGTCTATAGCGAACGTCCCGGCACGCCAGCAGCCAATCTCAAAGACGACACCCCAACAAAGGTTAAGAATGAGCGTCTCAAAACATTAGTTGCACAAATTGACCAGCACGTTCTTGAAATCAATCAGAGTATGGTTGGCAAAACAGAGAAGGTCATGATGGAAAGCATGGCACGCGACGGAATTCATTTACAGGGCAGAACCGAAAATGGTCGCGTGGTATTAATTGAGGTGAATAGCGAGCACGCAAAACGATTGATTGGCAAGCTTGAGTTAGTCAAATTTACAGAAGCCATGGCACACTCATTACGTGGTGAGCTTATTATTCAAGAATGAACGCAAAAACACCTCCTAAACTAATATTAGAAATTCAGTTTGCCACTCCAGCCATGGCTGAAAAATGGCAAGACTTAATCACAAAAAGAAAAGTAGGCAACTGGATCAAAAAAGCATTACAAGAGAATGCAACGATTACCGTTAGATTTGTTGGTCAAGCTGAAAGTAAAAAATTAAACTCTAACTATCGCAACAAAGATTACGCCACAAATATTCTGACCTTCCCTTATGAACTTCAAAAGGGTATTGATCATCTTGCAGCAGATTTAATCATTTGCTTACCAGTACTTGAAAAAGAAGCTAAACAGCAAGAGAAAACCCTTGAACAACACCTAATTCATCTGATTGTTCATGGCGCTCTTCACGCCCAAGGATTTGATCATGAAGATGAAGTAGAAGCTGAGGCCATGGAGCAACTAGAAATCAGCATTCTCAAAAAGCTCAAACAGGCTAACCCTTACATATAATTTCATCTAAATAAGCTATGCTTATACATTATGACAACTGAACCAGAGTCGAAAAGCCTCCTAGAACGCCTCAGCAATTTGCTGACGCCAACCCCCGCATCAGCATCAGAAAGAAGAGTAGAACTCCTCGAAACCCTCAGAGAATCCCATAAAGAGGGATTGATTGATGCAGATGCGCTAGCCATGATTGAAGGTGTTTTTCAGGTTGGAGAGCTAGCGGCAAGAGACATTTTGGTGCCAAGATCACAAATTGACTGGATTGATATCAATGAATCAGTCGAGGACACAATTGCCGAAGTGATCAAAGCAGCACACTCAAGATTCCCAGTATACGAAGATAACCGCGATAACGTCATTGGCATACTCCTAGCAAAAGACTTGTTACGCCACTCTCAAGAAGAAGACTTTCAGCTAAGAGATTGGTTAAGGCCTGCGGTATTTATTCCGGAGTCCAAACGCCTGAGCGTTCTTCTTAGGGACTTTAGAGAACATCGCAATCACATCGCCATTGTTGTTGATGAATATGGTGGCGTTGCAGGAATTGTGACCATTGAAGATGTCCTAGAACAAATTGTTGGTGACATTGAAGATGAGCATGACACCGACGACATTGAAGACAATATCATCAAGGTGAGTGAATCCAAATTTAGAATTCGTGGCATCACCGAACTTGAGCAAGTTAACGATGCCTTAGGCACATCATTTCAGGATGATGACAATGACACGCTAGCTGGGTTCATTCTTAAAAACATAGGCAGAGTTCCTCATAAAGGGGAGTCAATAAAAATTCATAACATCATTTTTGAGATTCAACGCGCTGACGCAAGACAGGTACACGTTTTACTCGCCACCAAAACAGAAATTGATTAAAAGCCTACTGTTTTTCGCCCTAGGTAGCATCTGTTCTTGGCTGATTGAATTGCCATATGGTGGATGGTTCCTTATTGTTGGCTTGGCCATATTTTTTCGAGCCATTTTTTCAGACTCACACCCATTTCGTTCTAGCTGGATTTTTTCATTAGGCTACTTTTGTAACTCTTTGTGGTGGATCTATGTAAGCCTTCACGACATAGGCGGACTTCCAGCAGCCCTCTCTATTTTTGCTGTCCTTGTTCTTTCAGCATACTTAGGATTGTTTTATGCTGCCGCTGTAAAGCTAACTCACCTTTATCAGTCAAATACCGTACGAATCATTGGCGTTGCTTGTAGCTGGGTTATTTTTGAATGGTTAAGAGGTCAACTATTCACAGGATTTCCGTGGGCTGGGTTCGCAGAGTCACAGGTTGAAGGTCCATTCTTTGCATGGGCCCCACTACTGGGGGGGCTTGCATGTACATGGTTATGTGTTGCATTAGCAGCCTACCTAAGCCTTGGTAAAAATAACTTTTTTACCAAGATTGTCGCTACTATCGCCTTCATTTCTAGCAGTCATGCAATAGGGCTTATTTCTTTTACTCAGCCAATTGGTAGACCCATTGATTTGTCCTTAATTCAGGGTAATTTTGCACAAACCATTAAATTTGACCCCTCCAACATTAGCCAGCAAATTGAGTACTACTACGACGCCATCAAAAAAAGTAAAAGCTCTTTGATTGTTGCTCCAGAAACAGCTATTCCAGTCCAACCAACAAGATTTGACCCACTATTTGAAAACCTCAAACCTAAAAATAGCACTCAAAACATCATCCTAGGCACGATTGGTGTAGGGCCAAATGGTCAGCCCTCTAACGCTGCAATAGGACTAAAAAATAAAGGTGAAAATTACCAATACGACAAGTCTCACTTAGTGCCATTTGGAGAATTTGTACCATGGGGCGCTCAATGGTTTGTGGATTTATTTAAAGTGCCGCTAGGCAACTTTTACAGGGGAACAGATAAACAAGCCCCGTTCATTATTAATCAAGGTTTTGATGAGATTGCTGTGGGAATCTTAATTTGTTACGAAGATGTATTTGGCAATGAATTAGCCGCCCGTCAAAGAAATTCTGCAATTGAGCACCACCTTTGGGTTAACTTAACGAATCTGGCATGGTTTGGTGATAGCCAAGCAGCTGAACAACAACTTCGATTAGCCAGGTTAAGGTCTATCGAAACAGGTATTCCCACCCTCAGGGCCACCAATACCGGCATCACTTCTGTCATAGATCATCAAGGTCAGGTATTGCGTCAATTACCAAAATTTCAGCAAGGCATCTTAAAAGCAGAAATCCAAGCATATTCAGGCAAAACACCCTATGTTTGGCTTGGAGACATCCCAATTCTGATGATCTCTGGCCTATTTTTAATCACGGCTTGGCGTAAAAACAAAAAGTAGGCTTAACCCGCCAAGAAAGGTAAAATCTTAGGGTTCAGGAAACCTATCATATGCTTACCTTTCAGCAAGTCATTCTTACTCTACAAAATTACTGGGACCAACAAGGTTGCGCCCTACTTCAACCAGTCGATCTAGAAGTTGGTGCTGGGACATCCCATACTGCAACATTCTTAAGATCCATAGGTCCAGAACCATGGAAAGCTGCGTATGTACAACCATCACGCCGCCCAAAAGACGGTCGCTATGGTGAAAATCCAAACCGCCTTCAACACTACTATCAATATCAAGTGGTTTTAAAGCCAGCACCTGAAAACATTCTCGAT
>JACCDT011429070.1_pt1 | contig 16335 bp, 18 predicted proteins | sample 7446291 | NCBI WGS metagenome assembly JACCDT01 (sample SAMN15323446, study PRJNA562643) | freshwater metagenome | isolation source: river surface water | place: USA:Blue River Watershed | collected 2017-08-17 | reverse complement strand
CGAAGCACTTAAAATCGAAGTAGAAAATCGTACAGATCTTAATGAAAATGAAATTAAGGACATACGTAATTTAATTGGAGAATTTAATGATTTTCCTGCAGAACGCCAATGGTTGCTTGATACGACTGAAAAGTGGTGTCGTGATCGTGCCATTTATTTGGCACTAATGGAGTCAATTCATATTGCCGATGGTAATAATGAAAAAAAGAATCGTGATGCAATTCCAAGTATTCTTTCTGATGCCCTAGCAGTATCCTTTGATAATAATATTGGTCACGATTATCTTCAGAATTATGAAGAAAGATATGAGTTTTATCATCGCAAAGAAGATAAGATTGAATTTGATTTAGAATATTTCAATAAAATCACAAAGGGTGGTCTTCCTAATAAGACTCTCAATATCGCACTTGCTGGAACTGGTGTTGGAAAAAGTCTTTTTATGTGTCACGTTGCCAGTTCAGTTTTGTTGCAGGGTAGAAATGTTCTCTACATCACTCTTGAGATGGCAGAGGAACGAATTGCTGAAAGGATTGATGCTAATCTACTTAATGTTCCAATTCAACAATTGGTGGAACTTCCTCGCCAGATGTTTGAGAATAAAGTAACAAATCTATCAAAGAAAACTCAGGGAACACTTATAATTAAAGAGTATCCAACTGCATCTGCACATAGTGGACATTTTAAAGCACTTCTTAATGAACTTTCACTTAAGAAATCATTTAGACCTGATATTATTTTCATTGATTACCTTAATATTTGTGCTTCCTCTAGGTATAAGTCGAACTTCTCTGTCAATTCTTATAGTTATATTAAGGCAATTGCAGAAGAACTTAGAGGACTTGCGGTTGAGTTCAACGTACCAATCGTATCTGCTACTCAAACCACTCGCAGTGGTTATGGTAGTAGCGATGTTGAACTTACTGATACTTCTGAGTCCTTTGGTCTCCCTGCTACTGCTGATTTTATGTTTGCCCTTATTAGTACAGAAGAACTTGAACAGTTGGGGCAGATTATGGTAAAACAATTGAAGAATCGTTATAATGATCCAACAGTCTATAAGCGTTTTATCGTTGGTATTGATCGTGCTAAGATGAGACTTTATGATTGTGAACAAACTGCTCAAAAAGACATACTTGACAGTGGGCAAGAGGAGGAGTATAATTATGAGGAAAGCAAACCTAAAAAATCATTTGAGGGATTTAAATTTTAAATATGGCAACTATTGAACCTAATAAGTATATTGAATTTGTTCGTCAAACTACTAGTCCAGCAAGTAATGAATATCCAAAACTTGTTGATCGTCTGAATGAACTGAAAGGACAAGGTGCTGATGTTTCTCGTCTGATGACTGCTGCATTTGGTATGAGTGCCGAAGCAGGTGAATTTACCGAAGTAGTCAAAAAGATCTTCCTTCAAGGAAAACCTTATACTGAAGAAAATGTCTTTCATATGAAGCGTGAACTTGGGGACCTATGTTGGTATCTTGCTCAAGCATGTATGGCACTTGATATTACTTTTGAGGAAGTTCTTGAAATGAACTATGAAAAATTAAGTGCTCGTTATCCAGAAGGTACTTTTGATGTTTATCGTTCTGAAAATCGTTCGGAGGGAGACCTATGAGTAAAGAAAAGCAAGTAACTATTAAAATGGATGTTCGTTCTGCTGCAGCAGTTCGTCAACTTCTTTTTGAACACCAGAAAGGATACACATATGATGAGGATTTTGTTCCTCCTCGTATTTCTGATATTCGTTCAGTAATTGTAGATCTTGATGAAAAGATTGGCAATATTGTGGAAAAAGAATAAATATTTCAAAAAATATGTCTATTCTTGGAAAAAGAACAGGAAGACCAATAAGTAGAATTCAGTTTAATGCAATTCTCAAAAGATTTATACTTTTTTTAAAAAAAGAATTAAGTCTGACCATTGATATTCCTTATATTCTTATGGATGATGCTGATTTTTCAAAGAAAAATAGAGCATTTGGTATGATGCATAGTGATGGGGTTATTTACATTAGTATTATTAATCGCCATCCTATGGATATTTTACGAACCTTTGCTCACGAATACGTTCATTATAATCAACGTATTAAGGGTAAAGTAATGAAATCTGATCCTGGTAGTCCTTCAGAAAATGAAGCAAATGCAAAAGCAGGAGAAATTATGAGGAAGTATGGAAAACTTCATCCAGAATTATTTGATTTAATGTCTATTAGGTGATTTAATTCTTTTATTGGGGATATAGCTCAGTTGGTAGAGCGCGGTCTTTGCAAGGCTGATGTCAGGAGTTCGAGTCTCCTTATCTCCACTTTTTAAATTGGCACACAGAGTAGTGACAGATCTAGCATTGTGAATTATCATACTGGTGTGACCACAAAACTTCAAATGAAAAACACACACCTTGAACACCCTGAAGATTCTATTCTGACTGGTGATCTGTCAGTACTGGATTGGTTCGTGACCCCTGGCACCCTATCGGTAAAGATTGATGGTGCTCCTGCTATTGTGTGGGGAATCGATCCGGCCTGTGGGGAGTTCTTTGTAGGAACCAAGGCAGTATTTAATAAGAAAAAGATTCGTATTGCTCACTCTCACGAAGAGATTGATATCTTCTATGAGGGTAATGTAGCGCAGATTTTACATTCTTGTTTTGATTATCTACCCCGGTTTGAGACCATTTATCAGGGTGATTTTATTGGTTTTGGTGGAATGAATGAGTACACTCCAAACATTATTACTTATCATTTCCCTTATCCAGTTTCGCAGAATATTATTATCGCTCCGCACACCTGCTATTATGCTGAGAGCGATCTTCGGGATGCAGTAGCATATCCCGATAATGCAATTTGGCATGATACTGAAAATGTCAAGTTTGTAAAACCTCAAGTTTCAATTATGTCTGGTGCTGAGTATTTTGAAGATCTGGAAGAGATTTGTGAGTTTGCAAAATGTATTTCTGGTGCAGTCCAGTTTTCTACTCCTAAAGAGTCTGCAAAACTTAAAAAAGAACTAAATGCTTGTATTCGTGAAAGTAGAGAGGTCAATCCCGATGACTTTGAAAACAAGAACTTGATTAATTTCTGGAATTTGGTAAAGTCCATAAAAGATGATGCTTTATATCTTTGTCGAAATAATGGACCTGAGGCATATATCTGTGAAAATCAAATTGATGCAGAAGGTTATGTGATGACTAATGACTTTGGTATGTTTAAATTGGTTAACCGCGAGGTGTTCTCTCATGCCAATTTCACAATTCAAAAGAATTGGTAGTCATAAATATAAGTATATTTTATTAATTATGAGTGTTTTGATTAAGGAAAGTTGGAATAGGAAATGAAAAGTTTTTCAAAATTTATAACCGAAGCATCTAGTAAAGCAGTTCAACAGGCAACTCGTATGGGTCTTGTCACGGATGGGCATGGTGGATGGTACGATAGGGCAACGGGGGAATTTAGTGCCAAAACTGTTCAGGGACAATTAAAGTTCTATAATAAGCGCCAAGTAATTGGCGGGAAAGATCCCAAACAAACGGAACAAGAAAAGAATTTATCACAAAAATCTTATTCACAACCTGTTCCTCAACAACAAGTACAGCAACCAGTTCCACAAGATCAAATTCCTGTAGATCAGCAACAGGTTCAAGAACCACTTCCACCAGAACCATTTTCTCCACCACCAGTTGAAAAAACTTTGGGAACTTTGACGATTGCTTTTGGTCGTTTTAATCCACCAACAATAGGACATCTTCAATTGATGGATACTGCGGCCGCATCTGCAGAACAGGATCAAAGTGATTATATTATTGTTCCTTCCAGAACTCAAGATGCAAAGAAAAATCCTTTGGATGTAGATAGTAAAATTTACTATATGAGAAAAATGTTCCCTCAACATAGTGAAAGAATTTATAATGATGTAAATATGAGAACTATCTTTGATGTGCTCAAAAAAGCACATAATGATGGGTATTCGAGTGTAAGAATTGTTGGTGGATCTGATAGAGTTAAAGAATTTGATAAATTGGCAAATAATTATAATGGAAATCTTTACCAATTTGATAATATTGAAGTAATTTCTTCCGGAGATAGAGATCCGGATTCTGATGGAGTAGAAGGAGTTTCTGCATCAAGAATGAGGCTTGCTGCTGCAGAAGGAGATTTTAAAACTTTTCGTTCAGGACTTCCTCAAGAAGTTTCTAGAAAAGAGGCAATCGAACTTTTTGATGTTCTTCGTCAATCTATGGGAATTGAAGAAATTCAACAGGAAGGATATGATGTTTGGGAAATTGCTCCCAAATTTGATGCACATACATTACGTGAAAATTATATTTCAGAGAAAATTTTCCAGATTGGACAATTGGTTGAAAATCTCAATACGGGTCTTGTTGGACGTATTATTCGTAGGGGAACTAATTATTTAATTTGCGTCACTGAAAGTGGAATGATGTTTAAATCGTGGATTAAGGATATGATGGAAACTAAAAAATATACTGAGGTTACAATGGACAGGCAAATGAGAATGCCTGGAAAAAGAAATACATTGGTTGGAACAACTGGATATTTTTTAAATGCATCTGAACAAACGCCAGGCGCTATTGGAACTGGTTCAGAAAATTTACAACAGGGTGGAAAAGCATATGGTATTAATTTCATAAATAAGTATAGAAAAAAGTAAGTATTAAATCTTCCAATGACTACTAAAATTTTTGAGGAACTTCCTTCTAAAGATAATAGACCTGCAGCTGCTGGGGCAGAAAGACCTGGGCCTACTAACATGAAGGAAAAAATGGAGAAAAGAGTTCGTCAAGCAGTTTATGATATTCGCTATCGTGCAAGAAGAGAAGGTATCGATATCAAGCAAGCATTTACGGATTATATAAGGAGTATTAAAAATAGACCTGGACAATCAACTCTGAACGGTCAAGAACTAAATATGGTAAAGGCAAAGATTTTTGGTACTGGAATGCGAGAAGATTATAATATAAAAGAGTTTGCGTCTAATTCTGTTGCAAATGCGCTCTTTAAAGTATTTGTTCAAGGTATAGAAAAAGAAGAACCTGTTCTTGATCTCCAAGAACTTAAAAAAGGTTATATAAAAAATGAAATTGGAAGAGTTGATAGACAATCCGGTGTAGGAAAATATAAAGTAAGAGTAACTGATAAAAACGGAACTTCTTATGTTCGTTATGCAACTCGTGAGAAAATTAGCGATCTTCGTGCAAATCCGAATATTGAATCTGTTGAAATGACTGGATATGGTGAACCTTATGAGGGTGAAAGGACAGGTGGTAAACAAACTGCTGCAGCAAAGGCAGGTAAAGATTATGATGGTGATGGAAAAGTAGAAAGTGGCGCTAAAGAATATCGTGGAGCAGTTCATAATGCTATTCAGCGCAAAAAGGGTGGAGTTCCTGATGGTAAGGATACTTCAAGTGTAAAAGAAGATTTTGATTTTATCGAAGAGGATTTTATTGAGGAAAAAAAAACTTCTAAAAAAGGTGGAAAATTTTATAATGTAATGCGTGGAAAAAATACTGATCGTGTAAAACTTTTTCCAGAAGTAGGTAAAGCATATAATGAAGAATTTTTTCCAGAAGCTTCTGTGAGTACGTCTCAGCAAAAATTTATGGCAATGGTTCATCAATATAAAACGGGTGAAATGAAAAATGCTTCTCCTGAAGTTAAAAAGGCTGCGAAAGAAATGAGTGATACTGAAGCAAAAAAATTTGCTTCTACTAAGCATAAAGGTCTTCCTCAACATGTTAAAAAGAAAGTTCAGGAAGAAACTGCTTGCGATTCTTCTGAACCTCAAAGAGATGCTAGGGGTGATTATGCTAAAAAAGAAGTTCTTAAAAACAAGTTAAGGTCTGCATTAGGAATTAAAAATCCTATTATAATGACTGCAGAAGGTACTGGATTGAGTGTTGGAATTTCAAAACTTGCTGGACAACTTGGATCAAATCCAAGAACTTCTGCTGAACAAGGAGCAAAGAATTTTCAAAAGAATATTGCAGATCCAGTTGGACGTGCTGTAAAAGGTGCAGTTCGTGCAGTTGTTCAACCTGCAAACATGTCTCCCGAAGCACAAAAAGCAAGAAAGGATAAGTATAGACCTGAAGAGGTTGAATTTGAAGGTGAAGTTATTGATGAAAGAAGAAGGGAGGATAAAGAAGCAAAAACTCCAAGAAAACCCCGTGATAAGGCATTTGAATTAGTTGCAAAATCTATGGGTGCTTCTAGAGCGGGAGTTCAACTAAGAGGACAAAGAAAAGAACGAGGTAAAAAACCGCCTGCCGCTGGTGAGCGTGGTGGACCAATTTCACCTGCTCAGAAAGTACAAAAAAATCGTGCTCTTAGGAGACAAGGAGAAGAAAATATGAGTTCATGATTTGATTGATTTTTACTAAATAGTACAGGAATCTTCAACCGAGGTTATTATGTCATTTGCAGCAATTATCGCTTGGGCATCTGCTAATCAAGCACTTATAGCAACTGTTCTCTTTGCAGTTTCTGAAGCACTTGGAGCAAATCCAAAAATTAAAGCAAACGGACTTCTTTCACTTATTCTTTTACAAGTTCAAGGACAATTGAAATCAAAGGGCGCTAAGGATTTGACTCCCTGAGGTTTTTTAATCTTAAAAATATGAGGAGGCCAAAAGTAAAGGTCTCCTTTTTTTATAAATATTACTAGAAAAAGAATTATAGGTAAGACACATGGCTCTCTGGGGCAATAAAGATTCGGTTTATTCAGCGGGGACTATTTCAGTCAATCTGGCTACTGGAATTGCAACTGGTGCAGTTGGAGTGGTAACTTGGACTACTGCTAACGGAATTTCAACTGGTCAAGTCCTCACTATTGGTGCTGGAGCGACTTATGGTTATGCAGTTATTACTGGATTTACTTCTACAACACTTTCTCTTGGAAGCACATCTTACTTTGTATCTGGACTAACTACAGTTTCTGCTGGCGCCGCTTATAACATTTCACAGGAACCAGTTTATACTTTAGGTAATTCTGTTTACAGAGCACCAGAGATGAAGACCACTGGGTTTTCAACCAGTAAGTTCTTTACTGGTGTATTTGGTGTAGATATAACCGAGGCAGGTGTTGCTCGTACAACTACTGTTGGTGGTAAGGCAGGCGCTTTTGGAGTTACTCACGCCGGATGGGTAGGTGTAACAACATATATTGATTGTCACGGTAACTTCAGAGTTAAGTCTGAAACATTAGTTGCTGGAAGTTCTATCACAACTGATGCGAATGATGACGTAATATTCCCTGATACCTGATAACGATGTATGAAGTTTGATGAATTGAATGAAAATAACTATTTGTTATTTGCTATAAAATTCTATGATAATCCTCAGGCATTGACGAAGGAAGATTTTGAAGAAGATTTGAAAAGAATTAAATATGTCAAGAGACTTTTAAAAAGATATAAAAATACGGGAGTTCTTAAGACACATTTGGTTCTTAATCATCTCACAGTATTGTTTAATGTTTTTGATGATGCTACGGTTCCTTTATTATTTTATAATTTAGAAAAAGAACTTTGGCCTTATATTAAAAGTTTTTTAATTTTCTTAAATAGACTTCCAGAATATCCAAAAACAGAGATTAATATTATAGAAGAAGACCAGGAGTGTCTAAAACAATTACAATCAATCTGATGGAAAGTAAAATCGATAGAATTATTAATATTATTCGTTCTCTTAAGGAGGAAGGTGGTGCTCCTACTAATAGTCTTGTTGGTGGAAAGATTGCGGGTACAGTAGAATCAGGTGATGATCCTCCGGTAAAAAAGAAAAATAAATACATTTATGGAGCGGGGTTCCGCAAAAATTGGTTACAAAAAAGAAAATCACAACCATAATAAATCCAATGTACACCCCCCCTCAATCTCAAACTATAGAAACAAAAGTAGCTATTCTTGAGGAGAAACTTCATACTACCGAGCAGTTGATGCAACGTATTGAGAGTGCAATTGATAAGATGAGTGAAGTGAGTGCGAATGTAACTAAAATGCTTGCGGTTCATGAGCAAAAGATTGAGGCAAATGATAAAGTAGATACTATATTATTTTCAAAGATTGATCAATTGAGTATTAAAATGGACACAGATCATAATGTAGTGTTGGATAAATTGCAAGGATTGGAAAAAAAAGTTTGGATTGGTATAGGAATTTTTGCAGTAGTAACTTTAATTATCAATAATTCAGAAATGCTATCAAATATCTTGACACAGACTCAAGACAACGGTAGAATAGAGAGATTCAGATAAGCACCCTTTATAATGGATTTGATTGATTCCAAGTATATTGGATTAGTATCTTCTCGTCTTCAAAAATTCAAAAGAGTTAAATCAGATTTATATACTTTTCGTTGTCCGATTTGTGGAGACTCTCAAAAGAATAAAAATAAGACAAGAGGATATATTTACCCAGTCAAAAATAATACAAATTTCAAGTGCCACAACTGTGGGGCAAGTTTATCCTTCAATAACTTTCTTAAACAAATAGACCCAACACTTCATAAACAATATACTCTAGAAAAGTTTAAGGAAGGTCATACTGGTAAAAACTTTGTGGTTGAAGAACCAAAGTTTGATTTTAAGAAACCTACTTTTAAGAAAAAATTAGATTTGCCAAAAGCATCAGAGAATCCTATTTCTAAACTCTATCTTGAAAAAAGACTTTTAAATCCTGAAAAGTTTTATTTTGCTGATAAATTTAAGGAATGGACTAACACTCAAAAACCTACATTTAGTAGGATTGTCAAAGATGAAAGTCGCATAGTGATACCATTATACACTAGAAAAGGAGAACTGTTTGGATTTCAAGGAAGATCTTTAGGTCCTAGCAATGTTAAATATATCACAGTGATTTTAGACGAGAGTATTCCCAAAGTTTATGGACTAGACGAGGTAAGTACTGATGAAACAATCTACGTCACAGAAGGACCATTTGATTCGACGTTTGTTCAAAATGCCATCGCAATGTGCGGATCGGATATTTTACTCGATAGTCTTAATTTGGGTGACGATATTGTGTATGTCCTTGATAATGAACCCCGCAATAAGGAAATCTGTAACAGGATATCTAAACTCATCGATGGAGGTAAAAAAGTAGTCATTTGGCCAAAAGCAGTTCAGCAAAAAGATATTAACGATATGGTGCTCTCTGGACTTTCTGTTATGGATGTGTTAAAATCAAATACATATAGAGCACTCGAAGCAAAAATCAAATTCAACGAATGGAAGAAAGTATGAGTAACGGGACTAAAGTAGTAAAACGATCTGGAAGTACTGAAAATCTAGATCTGAATAAACTTCATATTATGGTTGAAGAGGCATGTAGGGATCTTGCTGGAGTGTCTGCATCACAAGTTGAGATGCAATCTGGTATTCAATTTTACGATGGCATTACTACGGCAGAGATTCAGGAAATTTTAATTCGTTCTGCATCTGACTTAATTGATCTTGACCATCCAAATTATCAATTCGTCGCTGCTCGTTTACTTTTGTTTTCTCTTCGTAAGCAACTTTTTGGGCGCATTTATGATCGCCCAAATCTAAAAGAGCATGTTCTTCGATGTGTAGAACGTGGAGTTTATGATCCAGAAATTTTAAATCTTTATTCTGATGAAGAATTTGAAAGACTTGATTCTTTCATTTATCATGATAGAGATTATCTATTTACATATGCAGGTCTGCGCCAAGTTGTAGACAAATATTTGGTACAAGATCGTAGCACTGGAGAACTTTATGAAACTCCACAGTTCATGTACATTCTAATTGCCGCTACTATTTTTTCCAAGTATCCTAAAGAAACACGTTTAGATTACGTTAAAAAATACTATGACGCAATCTCAAAGCACAAAATCAACATTCCCACGCCAATTATGGCAGGAGTCAGAACACCACTTCGACAATATGCATCTTGTGTTCTTGTTGATGTTGATGACACCCTCGATAGTATCTTTAGTTCTGATATGGCAATTGGCAAATATGTTGCACAAAGGGCGGGAATCGGCATCAACGCTGGTCGAATCCGTGGCATCAACAGTAAAATTAGAGGTGGTGAAGTCCAGCACACTGGCGTTGTACCGTTTCTCAAAAAGTTTGAAGCAACTGTCCGTTGCTGTACGCAAAATGGCATACGAGGAGGAAGCGCGACGGTCCACTTCCCAATCTGGCACCAAGAAATAGAGGATATTCTAGTACTAAAAAATAATAAAGGAACCGAAGATAATCGTGTTCGTAAGTTAGACTACAGTATCCAAATCTCCAAACTGTTCTATGAACGATTCATCCGCAACGAAGAAATCTCACTTTTCTCTCCTCACTCCGTTCCTGGTCTGTATGACTCTTTTGGCACTGATGGATTTGACGACTTATATGTTCGTTATGAACGAGATGAGTCTATTCCAAGAAAAACTATCGGAGCTCAAGAACTCTTTCTGGACCTTCTAAAAGAACGTGCAGAAACTGGTCGTATCTACATTATGAATATCGACCATTGCAATTCACATTCATCCTTTATGGATAAGGTTGAGATGAGTAATTTGTGCCAAGAAATTACTCTACCCACTAAACCAATTCAACATATCGATGATCCTGATGGTGAAATTGCTCTTTGTATTCTTTCTGCAATTAATGTAGGAAAACTTAAACACTTTGATGATCTTGAAGAACTATGTGATCTTTCAGTCCGTTCTCTTGATGAACTGATTGACTTTCAGGGATATCCTGTAAAGGCAGCAGAAATTGCCACAAAGGCACGTCGTTCTCTTGGAGTAGGGTACATTGGTCTTGCACATTATCTTGCAAAGAATGGTGTAAAATATGAGGACCAGAAAGCATGGGAATTGGTTCATGATTTGACTGAGGCATTTCAGTATTACCTGATTAAAGCAACCGTTAATCTTGCCAAAGAAAAAGGTGCCTGTGAATATTCTCATCGCACCAAGTATGGAAATGGCATTCTGCCAATCGACACATATAAAAAAGATGTTGATGAAATCGTTCCAAATAACCTAAAATATGATTGGGAGAGTCTTAGATCAGAAGTTATGCAGTACGGTGTTAGGAACTCAACACTGTCCGCACAGATGCCATCGGAGAGCAGTTCCGTTGTGTCAAACGCCACAAATGGAATCGAACCACCTCGCGGATACTTGTCCATTAAGAAGTCAAAGAAGGGACCTCTTAAGCAGATTGTACCCCAGTACCAAACTCTTAAGAACAATTATACGCTTCTGTGGGATATGCCTAGCAATCGTGGTTATATTCATATTGTTGCAGTTATGCAAAAATTCTTCGATCAAGCGATTTCTGGAAACTGGTCATATAATCCAGAAAATTATCCCGATAATGAAGTTCCTACTTCAGTAATGGCACAAGATCTATTGACTACATATAAGTACGGTTGGAAAACCAGTTATTATCAAAATACATATGATGCCAAAACAGATGAAGTGGAAGAATCCAAACCATCTCTTACTGATTTGGTTAATGACATTTTAAACACGGAGGAAGAAGATTGTGAGTCTTGTAAGATTTAAAACAGGTTTAGAGGAAAAAAATATGGTCGAATCAATGACCGTTTTCAATTCTCAGGAAGTAGACACTAAAAAGCAACCGATGTTTTTTGGACAACCATTAGGAATACAAAGATATGATTCTTACAAGTATCCAATTTTTGATAAACTTACAACTCAACAACTAGGATATTTTTGGAGACCTGAAGAGGTTTCTTTACAAAAAGATAGGGCAGACTATCAAACGCTTCGCCCAGAGCAGAAGCACATCTTCACAAGCAACCTGAAGTATCAGGTTATGCTCGATTCCGTTCAGGGTCGTGGTCCGGGTATGGCATTTGCTCCATACTGTTCCCTTCCTGAACTGGAAGCGTGTATGAAGGTCTGGGAGTTTATGGAGATGATTCATAGTCGCTCCTATACCTATATTATCAAGAATGTCTATTCAGATCCTTCTGAAGTCTTTGATACGATTCTCCGTGAGGATCGTATTATGGAACGTGCTGTCAGTGTAACTGAGGCATATAATGACTTCATTAATAGTGCCCATCATTATGGAACTTCTGAACTTTGGAAACATGCCCAAGAACAAGTTCCTTACGCACAGGCAGAAAGATATGAACTTAAAAGAAAGTTATTCCGAGCAGTTGCAAACGTTAATATTCTTGAAGGTATTCGCTTTTATGTCAGTTTCGCTTGCAGTTTTGCATTTGGCGAACTCAAACTTATGGAGGGAAGTGCAAAAATCATTGGACTGATTTCTCGTGATGAGAATCAACATCTGGTCATCACCCAAAACATCCTCAATAAGTGGAAAGAGGGCGATGACCCTGAAATGAAGAAAATCTCACAAGAAGAGGAGCAGTGGATTTATAAGACCTTTGAGAATGCCGTCAATCAAGAAAAACTTTGGGCAGAGTATCTGTTCAAGGACGGTTCTATGATTGGTCTTAATGACAAACTGTTGCAACAGTATGTCGAATGGATTGCGAACCGTAGAATGAAAGCAATTGGACTTAAACCACTTTATGATATTCCTGCGAAGAATAATCCACTTCCTTGGACAGAACATTGGATTTCTTCTAAGGGTCTTCAAGTTGCTCCACAAGAAACAGAAGTAGAAAGTTATATTATTGGTGGTATTAAACAGGATGTTACAAAAGATTCCTTCGCAGGATTTCAACTTTGATACAAAGGGTCTTCGAGACCCTTTTTTTATAAATATCTGTATATAAAAAAGAAATCGCTAAAATGGAAAGAATTACATCACATCAGGTAGTTGATTTGATGGAGGCATACAATCAAGTTCATACTCCACAAATTACTATTACTGAAGAGCAAATTCAAGAAGATTTTGAAAACTGGGTAAATTCACTTGTAGAAGAAGGTCATGACCTGAGTGAATATACCTGGGAAGATATGTATGAGTCTTATTTGGATGAAATGGGGCAACCTGGTGGCAATGTTCCTGGTGGAAATAGACCTATTTCTAATGCACCTTATCAATCAAGATTTGCTCGTCCAATGAATGCAGGTACTCCTCAGAGAACTGGAAGAGGAACAGTAGTATCAAGACCTCAAATTGGAAGTCTTCCTGCAAATTATAGAAGTACTGCATTAAGCGCACCAGCCGCAGGTCAGAGAGTTGCAGGTAGAGTTTCTAATATTCCTACTGCCTCTAGACCTGCTACTCCTGCTCCTACTGCCTCTAGACCTGCTACTCCTGCTCCTACTGCCGCTAAACCTGCAGTTCCTGCTCCTGCTTCTACTCCTAAACCAGCAAATCCTTTGATGTCGAATATGCCTACAGTACCTTCGACAGCAGCTCCTGCAGGCGGAGTACAACTAAGTGCAAGAGCACAAGCACTTAAAGCAGGTGGTCCTCAAGGTAATGCAAGAGCAAGAGTTCTCAACCAAGATTTAGATATTTTTGATATTATTAAGGGTCATCTTCTTGATGAAGGTTATGCTGATACTGAAGAGGCAGCACTTCAAATTATGGCAAATATGAGTGAAGAGTGGAAGAAATCAATTATTGGTTAATATTTAATTAAAACTATTATCGGGAGAGGGAAACCTCTCCTTTTTTTATAAATAACTTCATACAGAAAAGAAGTTTTATTAAAATGTCTAATCTATCTACAGAAGTTTTCGGAGATATGAATTATCTCTATGAGCACATTGCAAATAGAGACTCTCAACAACTCAATGAGAATTCTGAACATTATAATCAAGAATTTGCAAATCTTGTAGAGGATATTTTTTATAATATTTCATACTCAATGGCATCGGAAGGTTATTCTGCCAATGGAATTCTTGATTTCTTATCAAAAGCACCTGAAGAAGACATTTTAGAAAAGTATTTTGATTGTACAATTTCTGAAGGATTGGTATCTGAAGATTATATTTTTGAGCAACTTCAAATCATTGATGAAGGTATTGGATCAGCATTAGTAAAACTTGGTAGAGGAGCAGTAAAAGGTACTTTAGGATTTGCCAAAAGATTATCAACTGCTGGATCTGGAGCAATGAAAGGGGGTGGAGGCGTCAGAGATGCCTTAGGTGCCATGGGTAAGTCAACTCAAAGAGCAATTAAACAAAGTGGAGTTGTAAGTAAAGTAAAGGATGTTGCCAAAGGTGCTAAAGCGGCATTGACAAGTCCAACTGCTAAAAAAATTGGGTTAGGTGCCTTAGGTTTAGGTGCTGCTACTGGAGCTGGATATATTGGTGCTAAAATGGCAGGAGCGGGTAGTGGTGGTCAAGGACCTTCTCCAACAGGCGCAAAACCATCAAATGCATCTGATGCAGATTTTACAAAAGGTAGTGCTCTTGCCAAACTTGGTGGTAGAGAAGGTAGAATAAAGGATGGCGAATTTAGAACCATGGGTTGGTCACAACAATCCAAAGACAGATACAATAAGGCAAAGGGAGCAGCAACACCTTCGCCAACATCTGCAAAACCTCTTGCTCCCTCTGGTAGTGGTAGCGGATCTGGTGGAGGAGCAAAACCAACAAAACCAACAAAACCAACAAAACCAGTATCTGCAAAACTTGGAAACACTTCATTTGAAAGAAGAACTCCAACATCTGCTGAACTTAAAGGAGCACAAGAATATAAAGCGTCTAATCCTAATGCTAAACCAGAAGATGTTTTAAAAGCGGCTCAGGAAGCAGGTAAAAGACAAAAATCAGTAGATGTTGATATTGCAAAATTTAATAAACCAGAAGAATTAAACAAACCAGCACCAGCAGGTTCTGCTCTTGCTGCTGAACAAGAAAGAAGAAAAGCACAAGCAGCAACACAAAAAGAATCATATAGTGCTTATGATTTAGTTCTTGAGTATTTGTTTAATAATGGACATGCCGATACCATTGAAGAAGCAGAGTACATTATGACTGAACTTGATGAGAGTTTTATTCAATCACTTGTCGAGACTTATCATGCAAATATTCTTGCAGAAGAAGTTGAGGAGTGGGTAAATGAACTTGTAGAAGAAGGTTATGATCTTTCTGAATACACTTGGGATGATATGGTAGATTATTATTTTTCTGAAGCAAAATATGGAACCAAAAAAGGTCGTCATAAACTTGGATTAAAAATCGCTCATGGTAAAGATGTTGGTAAAAAAGGTAGTGGATTTGAAAAAATCGTAAAAAAGGCATCTAAGGAGTATGGAAAGGAAAGAGCAACTAAAATTGCTGCAGCTGCTATGTGGAAAAATCTTGGAAAATAATAATAAGATTCTAACATAACTATAGGAGACTTGACAAGTCTCCTTTTTTTGTGTAGACTAGGTTTGTCTCCGTTGAAGATAAATAATAGCTCTAAGATACTTAATTATGAGCTATGAGAATCCTTGGAAATATCATGGACAGACTTTTGAGTCTGATGATATTCAGGACTACTTTGGTTTTGTATACCTTATATCTTCTAGTAAAACTAATAGGAAATATCTTGGAAGGAAGTATTTTTGGTCTTTTAGAACTCCTCCAGGAAAAAAGAGAAAAGTAAAACAAGAATCAGATTGGAAAAAATATTATGGTTCTTGTCCTGAGTTGAAAGAGGATATTAAAAAGTATGGCAAAGAGTTTTTCAATAGAGAAATTATAAGTCTTCATAAAACAAAAGGTGACTGTAATTATGAAGAAACAAGGCAACTTTTTCTAAATAATGTATTGAAAGAATCTCTTGACAATGGGTGCCCAGCATACTACAATAGTAATATATTGGGTCGCTACCTAAGAAAAGATTATGGAAACTTTAGAACAAACTCTTCGTCATTCTCATGATTGGGCAATCGATCGTATTCATTATTTGAGTGAGAGGGATATTGATAATGCATATGCAATTCAGTCTGAATTTAGTGAATGGTTGAATCCAGATATTCCAGAGCATGATATTTTTTCATTGGACTACATAGGAGATTAAAATGATAGGACCTAAAAAGAAACCAAAAGACTTTGGATTTAAGAAAGGTGATACGCATCTAATTGTAAATGACATAACAGAAAAAGTAAAAGCATTTGATTTTGAAGGAAAACTTCTTTGGGAACTTCCTGCATTGGCAAGAGGACAAGGAAGTGACTTTGAATTCAAACTGAATAATACTGATACTCCACCAGGTCTTTATAAGATTGGAACGATCTACAAAGATTACGAAAAAGATTCAACGCCATCATATGATAGAACTTTGATGGCATTTGGTTGGTATAGTTTTGATTTGGTTGAACTTGAAAATCAGGAAGCAAAGTATGGTAGAGCAGGTATTATGATTCATGGAGGTGGATCTGCGTGTGGTT
>JACCDT010108283.1_pt1 | contig 16347 bp, 13 predicted proteins | sample 7446291 | NCBI WGS metagenome assembly JACCDT01 (sample SAMN15323446, study PRJNA562643) | freshwater metagenome | isolation source: river surface water | place: USA:Blue River Watershed | collected 2017-08-17 | reverse complement strand
CTGGATCGAATGCCCGATATTACGTATTTTAAGAGAATATAGATAGCGATGAAGAAAGGAATTATCATTACACGAATAAGTACGGTTGTTTTAATCATGGTAATGGTCGGATTCTTTTTGTATAGCAATGTAACAGCAGCACCAACGTCACTTCCAGGTATTTACTTTGGAAGTACAATGACTCCTGGTAATACGGCCTCTACTTTTGCACTTGCAGACACGAATTATCTGAAGGGGGGTCATATGCAGGTTTCAAACAGAGCAGCGCTTCTCAATACGGGTGATTCAGATAATCAGACGATAACTCTTGCTCGTCGGTCTCTTGGTATGCTCGTAACAGTTCGTGATGATACCGGTGGGACAGGAGAGACCAATGTTACCTATCGATTGGTTTCAGAACCTGGAACAGCATCCACCTCGGCTTCTGATTGGAAGGTTGTTACACCAGGGACATCGAGTTGGGTCTCTGGGCAGTATCTGACAACAGACGGAAGTGGCAATTTCTCCTGGGGAACACCATCAGGTACTGGTGGTGGGCTCGATGCCGATCTTAGCAATCTCGATGCAACAACTGCCATCAACTCCTCCCTCCTCCCCGGTACTACAAACTCAATCAATCTCGGTTCTGCAACAAAAACATGGAAAACACTCTTCTTGAGTTCAGAAGGAAGTATCAACTTCAACGCAAGTTCACTCACTATCTCATACACATCAGCAACAAACAGACTAACCTTTGTCGGAGACAGTTTCGTCTTTCCAACAACAGGAATCACTATCGGTTCTTCATCTCCATTCTCTGATTCATCTGGTACACTGACACTTCAAAATGTTGATGCACTTGATGCGACAACAGAAGCAACGATTGAGGGGGCGGTGGATACGCTTCTTAATCTGACCAGTGTACAAGGGCAGACCGTGACACTCGGAGGGTCACTTGTAACTGCGGGTGGACTTACAACTATTGGTGCATATAATTCAATCTTTAATTTTACCGCTGCAACAAATGTTATTTTTCCAACAACAGGAACCCTTGCAACAACGGCAGACCTCACAAGTCTGATTACATTTAATGGAAACCGCACAGTAACACGTTCTGGCGTAGCACAGGTAAATGCCGGTGGTACAACAGTTGTAGAATTTCTTGAAAATTATTTCTTCCCAGCTGTTGCTCCTGGTGCTTCTATTTCGGGTGGTGGGGATCGTGAAATAGGTTCAAGTACTGCAGTGAGTCTCTCATGGACATCAACAAAAAATACTAATGATATTACCTCTGTAACGATTACAACATCTGCTCCTGCGACAGTTACAGCGGGAAGTGGTCAGACTCAGACAAATAGCCAGACAGCAACAGTGACATCTCCAACAGCGAGTGGACAATCAGGTTCAACAACGGGTACAACAGATACAAATACCGATGCAACATTTACTCTCACGGTGAGTGATGGGGTGACAACACCTGCAACATCGACAACAACAGCAACATACAAGAATCGTATCTATTACGGAACATCAGCAACAGCATCAGGTATCAGTGATGCTGCGATTCGGGCATTGACGTATTCACCACTTGCAACAACTCGAGCGGTCTCGACTGTTGATTTCGGTGTAAGTAACTATGTGTACTTTGCATGGCCGGCATCATTTGAAGGTGGAAGTCCTATTTGTCATTCGACAAACTCAAGTGGCGTTGCGACATCTGGCACTACGACAAACTGTTTTAAAGATGGAACAGGAAACAATGTGACAAGTTTTATTCTTGAATCACGGTCATTTACAAATGCATCTGGGTATTCGTCAACGTATCATATTTATCGTTCAGCAAACAATGTAGGAGGAACATTCCAAGTTGCAAACTAATCTATGAAAGAATCTTCATCGTGGTCTCTCTGGTTCGGTATCTTTGCTCTTTGTTCGATTCTTGTTTTTGTGTGGTATCGATTCCCATTAAAAAAAGATGATTTTCAAGGGTCACTTGGTGCGTCTGTATTTTCTCTAGAGTCTTCATCTAAAACACCAGAAAAGAAATGGGAGGATTTACTGAATCGCTTGAATGCATCCCAGTTAAGCACTGAAACAAAAGAAGATATTTCTCCTGTGTCTGAAGAGAAGGGAAGTCCTTTGTATTACGGTGTATCAAAAAAAGCATCAGGAATAACAGACAATGAAATACGTTCATTTAAAAAGGGTCCTACTTCGAGGGTGTTTTCTGGTGTTAATTTCGGGGAACAAGGGTATGTCTACTTTGCATGGCCGGCATCATTTGAAAATAGTGGTATATGCAAGGCTGTCGATGCACGCACTGATACTGTCGTAGAAAAAGGCACGGTTGATTGTATTTTTAGTTCATTTGGACCAGCGACAAGTTTCAGGGTTGAGACAAGGGTGCTCGTGCATCAATCAGGCGAAAAAGAGCTTTATAAAATCTATCGTTCGGCAAATCCTGTCGGTGGATTTTTTTCTATAAAATAAGGAATATATGATATACTGTGTAAGTATATGGTAAGAAAATCTTTTTCATTATCTCATTTTTTTGTTGCGTGTTTGATGGTTGCTCTCATCGGTAGTTTTGCATACCAAACACAAGCTGTCTCACTCCCTGGTATTGTGATTACTGATATTCTCTCTGTTGGTGGTACTCAAAATTCATTTGCGCTCGCAAATACAAATTATTTGAAAGGTGGTCACATGCAGGTTCCTGATCGTTCTGCTCTTTTTAATACTGGTGCAGGCAAAACTATTTCACTTCAGCGACGATCTGTGGGTATGATTGCCACTGTTGTTGATGATTCTGACTCATATGCATTTACCGTAACAGGGATAACGACAACCCCAGCAGTAGGTCAAACGTACACAAATAATTCTGTGACATTTACTATTACCTCAACTGATGTAACAAGTGGTGCGGGGACTATCGTCGGTGTTGGGTCTGGTGCACCACTCTCGTCTGGTACACTTATGGAACTTATTGATGGTGCTGGTGATTCGTCGATTACTTTTTCTGCGAATACTGCAAGTGATGGTACGGGTACAGGTGGGGAATATGTAACATATCGTTTGATTTTAGAACCAGGAACAGAAACAACAGAAGCGTCTGATTGGGTTATTGTAATACCTGATGCGAGTGACGGTTACAACGGTGGAACAAACAAATATCTTACTGTTGATGTAAACGGTAATTTCTCGTGGGGTACACCTGCTGGTGCAGGAGGTGCAGACACAGCACTTTCAAACCTTGCAAGCGTTGCCATCAACTCCTCCCTCCTCCCTGGTACTACAAACTCAATCAATCTCGGTTCTGCAACAAAAACATGGAAAACACTCTTCTTGAGTTCAGAAGGAAGTATCAACTTTAACGCAAGTTCACTCACTATCTCATACACATCAGCAACAAACAGACTAACCTTTGTCGGAGACAGTTTCGTCTTTCCAACAACAGGAATCACTATTGGTTCTTCATCTCCATTCTCTGATTCAGCTGGTACACTGACACTTCAAAATGTTGATGATCTTGACCCAACAACAGAAGCAACGATTGAGGGGGAGGTGGATACGCTTGATTACCTGGATCGTATTCAGGGTCACCAAATCACACTAACAGGTGCTCTTACGAGAGTAGGTGCACACGCGCTCACACTCACCACAACGGGTACAACAAACGTGACATTTCCAACATCAGGAACACTTGTAACAACTGACGATCTCCTTGTTGGCGCAACAGACCAAACTTCTAGTGAGACGTGGCTTGGTGTCGATGCTGGTGGTTCTGGTGCTTCAGCATCTCAGACTGTATTTGTGGGTAATACTGCAGGCTATGGTTCAGGCGGATCACATATGGTAGCACTTGGTTTTAGTGCGGGTAAAAATGCAACAAGCGCAGCGCAGTCTGTTTTTATCGGTAGTTCAGCTGGTTCATTTAATACAGGTACTCCAAGTGTGAGCGGTTCTGTTTTTGTTGGATATAGATCGGGTAATGGAGCGCTCACTGCAAGAAATTCAATTTTTATTGGTACGAGTTCTGGGGTGAGTGATTCTGTCGATAACTCTGTGTCGGGTACATCTATTTTGATTGGTAATAATACACTCACTGGTGGATTTAGTAACTCTATTGCTCTTGGTACTCAGGCAGAAAATAGTGCTTCAAACCAATTAATGATTGGGTCAAATACATCAGCAATATCAACAGTTATTATTGGTAACGGTGCGACATCTTCATCTCCAGGAAATACTACTATCAGTCCTACAAGTGGTGTAGGAACTGATATCAATGGAGGTTCATTGATTCTTACATCTGGTACTCATACTGGTGGAGGAGTTGCAGGCTCTATCCTCTTTAAAACAAGTGGATTGTCTGTTTCTCCTTCATCTCTCACTGCTCCACTTGCTACTCGAGTTGCTATCATTGGTGGTTTAAATGAGACACGTGTTGGTATTGGTACAATAGCTCCATCGTCAACACTTGATATCACTGTAGATGATATTGGTGAGGGTAGTTCAAATGCAAGTAGTACGATGGGTATTTCTCTTTTAAATACCTCTGCTGCGAGTGTTATTGCTGGTCAATTTTCTCCTACATTGCGATGGAGGGGTATGACATTCGATAGTGTCTCTAAGCCTGTTGATTTTCGTTCATTTGTTCGAACGAGTAATATTTCAGGGGATGGGTATCTTGCTTTTGGTTCCTCTGTAGATAATGCTGCGTATTCTGATGGTCAGTTTGTGCTTCATACAGGAGGAAATGTTGGTATTGGTACCGGGACAACATCCGCTCCTTCTGCTCGCGTTCATGCTATTGCATCATCGGGTGCACAATTACGTCTTGGGTATGATGGATTAAATTATTGGTCTTCGACTGTTGGTTCTGGGGGGACGCTGACCATGCAGGGTGCGGGAAGTGGTGGTTCTTTTGTGGTAACGACTGATGCTGGTAATTCTCTTACGTATACCGATGGAGGAGATTTTGGTATTGGAGTCAGTCCAACATATCGACTTGATGTTGCTGATAATGTTGCTGATTACGCAGCACGAATATTTAATGATGGAAATAGTACCAACAGAAAAGGTCTTTTGATTCAATCCGGTGAGGATACTCCAATCGGGGGTACTAATACACTTATTGATTTTAATGATGGAGATGGTGGTTTGGTCGGTTCAATTACATTTGATAACCTTCAAACAAGTTTCAATCAGTTATCTGATAAGCGACTCAAAGAAAATATTGTAGATACGACTCTGTCTATTGATTCATTGCGTGCTATTACTATCCATGATTATTCGTACGTCAAAGACCCATCTCATCAGACCGCACATGGTGTCCTCGCTCAAGAATTGTATGCGATTTATCCAATTGCTGTCTCTAAGAGTGATGACGGTGAGGGGAATCTTATCGAAGGGGCTCGTCCATGGATGGTTGATTATTCAAAACTTACACCACTTATCATAAAATCAATTCAAGATTTGGATATTGTGGTTCAAGGGATCGCATCTCTTGATCTTGAAAATCCAACGTCTCTCGGTTCTCTCGTAAAACAATTCCTTGCTGATAATATCCTCAGTATAAAAGATCTCACTGCTCAAGTATTCCGTGTCGATGGAGAGGTTTGTGTTGATGAAGTCTGTATCACAAAAGAGCAATTCAAGCAGATGCTTATCAATGGTGGGGGTACACAGCAGAACATAGCAACACCTACCCCGCCAACAGAAGAAGACTCAGGTGAAGGAGGCGTAACAGTAACACCGATAGGTGACGAGAATACAACACAATCACCACCCCAAGAAGAAGCACCTATTGATGGCGATTCGAGCACACCTCCACCAGTAGAGACTGTCGTAGAGGAGACCTCACCCGCACCAGAACCTGTAGTAGAGAATCCACCAGTACCAGTTGAGTAACATAATAAAACACCCGAGATGTCTCGGGTGTTTTATTATTGATTTAAATACTTTTTACAATTCGAGTGAATGTCTCAGGATTGTGTTCTGCCATGTCAGCGAGTACTTTTCGGTCGAGACCGATGTTCTTTTTCTTGAGCTTGTCGATAAAGACACTGTATGACATTTCAAATGGTCGAACTGCTGAGTTGATACGAAGTGTCCAAAGCGAACGTGCATCAGCTTTCTTGTCTTTTCGGTGTGCAAATGAGTATGCACCAGCGTGATTAAGTGCTTCCTTTGCGGCAGCTTCTTTGTTCTTGCGTCCAAAACGGAATCCTTTTGTTTGTGAAAGGATATTCTTTCGACGTTTATTTTTTATGATACCTCTTTTTACTCGTGTCATATAGATTGATTACTTGTGGCTAATGTTTGGCTTGATAATTATTTTGCGTTTGCGAGATACGTGCGAGCATTTTTTGTTGAAATAGCAAACTCTGTCATTTTCTTTCCGTTCAACTGTCGTCGTCGAGACTGTTTTGAGTTGAAGTGGTTAAAACCTGGGGCACGTGCTAATACTTTACCTTTTCGGGTAACTTTCAAACGCTTTGTTAATGATTTGTTTGTTTTGATACTCATCCCGTTTAGAAGCAGGTCGCGGTCATAATCTGAATTCTGCTTGTTAATTAATTGTATAATTCGACTTTTTAATACGATTTTCCCTGATTAGTAACTGCGATCGCGGCTTCTAACGGGACTCATATAATTATTTCTCTCGCTCTATTGTAATTGTTGGACCTTTTGGACCTTTTTTGTATTCTTCAGCAATTTTATAGTTTTCTGTAATCAAGTGAAGTACTCGATCAAGACGTTCTCGTAAAAATGCATCTGGCATAAACTTTGAACGACCTGAGAGAAAGAGTTCTACCTTGATTCGGTGACCTTCTGCAAGCCATTCTGATGCCTTACGAGCCTTGAGGGAAAGATCATTGTCTCCAGTACCGATTTTGATTTGAATCGCTTTTGTTTCGGTTCGTTTCGCACCGGCTTTGGATTTTTTATCTTTTTTATTTTGCTCGTATTTATATTTTCCGTAGTCTGCAATTTTTGCAATCGGAGGGTTTGTTGTACTTGTGATTTCAATCAAATCAAGACCGAGAGAGGTTGCCCGTGCAAGTGCTTCTTTAAAACTTAAAACACCAAGGTTTTCACCTGTTTCTGAAATCACGCGGACTTCACTCGCTCGTATGTTGTTGTTGATTCGTTCTCTCAAGTGAGTTTTACCAGCCGATAGAAAATAAATAGACTACCTACCTAGGGACAATAGTAGCATATTCATGTTAATATGGCAATATGAACCCCTATCTCTCTCTTGTGTATAAAAAACCGGGTCAAACACCCCTTGAGGCTGTCACAGAAGCTAAAAATATGAACCCTTTATGGTCTCATCTTCCTGTTACCTATGCCGGTAGGCTCGACCCGCTTGCTGAGGGGGTCTTGGTATTACTTGCGGGTGAGGAATGTTTAAAAAAGGATACGTACAATGCTCTTTCAAAAGAATATGTTGTAACCATGCTTCTTGGTTTTGCGACCGATACCTATGACAGTATGGGACTTGTCGAGGATTTTGTACCAGAAGATATGTATAACGGAGAGGAATTTTTACAAGGACTAATGCCTGTATATCCTCAGTATACAGGTCGTATTCGTCAGTCGTATCCACCATATTCATCTCGGACGGTATTAGGGAAACCACTCTTTGCGTGGGCGCGAGAAGGACGGTTGGATGAAATTACAATACCCGCACACGATGTATCTGTTGAATCTATTGAACAGATAGAAACAGGGGAGATTTCTCGAGATGCTCTTCAAAAGAAAATACGAGAAGATATTGGTCGCGTGTCGGGGGATTTTCGACAAAAAGAAATTCTTGAACGATGGGATGCGGTTCTTGCTCCATATTCTGATTTTCTTTTTAAGACAGTTACTTTGAAAATTGTATGTGGAAGTGGGGTATATGTTCGAGCCCTTGTTCATGAAATAGGGAAGACGTCTGGCGTTCCATCTCTTGCACTTAGGATTATCCGAACAAAAGTGGGGGAGTATACGTTACCGTATGAGTAAAAACTATTTTTATATTATAAAAAACAAAAGCACCCCTAGGGGTGTAATGTTTTGTGGCGTCGTAGAGTACTACGATCCACAGGACTGCGATTTTCTCCATTTTCATATTTCAATGGGAAAATCGGGAGCATACTATAAAAATATACTCGTGCAAGCACTCGTTATTTTTGTGGAGATGCTGGGCTGTTTCGCCCTACGGTCGCGGGTACTTTTCCGTCTCGCTTTGCTCGTATAGAAAAGTCTTTCACCTCCCAGACGCAGGCAAACCCAGTAGGTCATTTTACTAAATGAGCAGTTTGCCTGCTCATCTCCACTCAAAAAACAAAAACACCCCTAAGGGTGTAATGTTTTTACGAGTGGAGATGCTGGGAGTTGAACCCAGATGCAAAAAGCAGTTCTCTATGAATCTACGCGTGTATCTTGTTCAGTGGGTTTAGGTATGTATTCAAAAGAGCAAGAAAGAAAAATACATACCGAGCTTTATATTGTCGGGACGAAAGGCAAGCTTTCTTTTGTCCGTATTCCGATAGTATTATGCCCTACTCTTTATATCGGATATCAAAAGAGAGGACACTCACACAGCCGTTTTGTTAGGCGAATGCGAGAGCAAAGTTACCAGCGTATGGTGACTTTACTGAAGCGACGTTCTTTGCAGATAGTCTTTTACAAGAAGTTTAAAAAGATTCCTGTGGACTTTACGCGCACGTAGAGAATGACACTTCTTGTCGAAGCCCGTCATCCCCAATAATAGATTATCAACGATCTTTATATTCTCTCCGAATCTCTCGGTCTGTTTCGCGTTTTTTGATTGTTTCTCGCTTGTCGTGGATTTTCTTACCTCGTGCAATGGCGATTTCAACCTTAATACGTCGACCCTTACTATACAATGAAATAGGAATAATCGTCAATCCTTTTGTGTTGTCAGCATCAGCAAGATGCTTAATTTCCTTTTTAGAGAGTAGGAGTTTTCGTTCTCGGTCGGGATTGTGCCCGATATTGTTCATTGGTTGATACGGGGTGATATGCATACCAACAAGGAAAATCTCACCACCTCGAATTGAACAATAGGAACCCGAAAGACTTGCAGACCCATTCTTGAGAGATTTTACTTCGTGTCCGAGAAGTTCAATACCCGCTTCGAATTTCTCTTCGATTTCATAATTAAAGTGGGCTTTTCTATTGTCTATGTGGACTGTCATCCCAGTAGTAAAATTATAGTAATAAATTTATGTATAATCCAGTGTATTTCTCTCGTAGTATAAGAACCTTGATACTGTTGTTTACTCTAATTTACTACGGGACAAGTATAGGTCTATCGTATCAGTAATAGGTGATAATATCAAAATATAGCCTTATAGTATCTATTTTCCTATATGCGGATGTTATATTGACAAATTTTGTATATTATATATAATGTTAAAAACAATTTATTGTATAACTTTAAATAATTGGTTATGAAAAAGAAGGCTATTATTGGCTCCATTATCCTTGTTGGGATATGTGTTGCCGTGGCTACTGGATTTTCGGTACACGATGTTTTGGGTGGAAAGCTTGTTTTCACTATTATTATCGGTATCGTTGGTGGGCTCGTTGGTTCATTCTTTGCTTTCTTATTTTTCTTTGGGAATACTCCCGTTGATGAAATTGGAAAGACTCCACAAAAAGAATAATGTTCCTCAGAAAAGCGATTCTCTATAGAGGTCGCTTTTTTTGTTTTTGTGTTGCTTTGTGTATACTACGAGGTATGGATTCTAAAAAGAAAAAAACAAAAAATAAAGTCCCTGGTATCGGTAATCAATTTATCGTCGCTATCTTTATATTTATTAGTATTGTACTCGTGTATTCACTCGTGGCAAAAAAACCAGAAGAGATCAAAAATCTCACTCTTTCTGATGTTGCCCGTGAGGTTCAGAATGGCACAATCAAAAAACTCGAAGTTGCAGGAGATACGATTGCTGTCGTGTTTACTGATGATTCAAAGGGTGAAGCAAAGAAAGAGTCAGAAAGTGCACTCTCTGAAACACTCTTTAATTACGGAGTAACACCAGCGCAACTTTCATCCACACCGATTGAAATCAAAGATGAAGGTGGGTTCTCGTATTGGATGCGGAGTATACTTCCATTTCTCATTCCACTTTTGTTTGGCGTCTTTTTGATTTGGATGCTGACACGATCGGCAAAAGGTGCGGGGATGCAGGCATTTACCTTTGGTCAATCACGAGCTCGTATTACTGATCCGAATGATAAAAATAACAAAGTGACATTTGATGATGTCGCAGGCAACAAAGAAGCAAAAGAAGAATTAAAAGAAATTGTAGATTTCTTGCGTAACCCAAAAAAGTTTCTAGATATTGGCGCGCGAATTCCAAAAGGGGTGCTTCTCACGGGAAATCCCGGTACTGGTAAGACGCTCCTTGCTCGTGCAGTTGCAGGTGAGGCAGGTGTACCATTTTTTCATCTTTCTGGTTCTGAATTCGTAGAGATGTTTGTGGGTGTTGGTGCCTCACGCGTTCGAGACCTTTTTGCAACAGCAAAGAAATCTGCACCCGCGATTGTCTTTATCGATGAAATCGATGCCGTTGGCCGTTCTCGAGGGACTGGTGTCGGTGGTGGTAATGACGAGAGAGAGCAGACGCTTAACCAAATTCTTGTAGAGATGGATGGTTTTGATCCAAATGAAAAAGTGATTGTCATGGCTGCAACAAATCGCTCAGACGTACTCGATACGGCACTTCTTCGCCCAGGTCGTTTTGACCGACGTGTAAAACTTGATCTTCCTGATCGTGCAGACCGTGAAGAAATACTTACAATTCACTCAAAGAAAAAGCCATTTGCTGAAGATGTGAATTTACGTGTAATAGCAGAGCGTACTCCAGGATTCTCTGGTGCTGATCTTTTTTCTCTTATGAACGAAGGTGCGATACTCGCTGCACGTGAAGACAGAAAGACTATTGCACAACTTGATCTTATTCGTTCAATAGAAAAAGTAATGATGGGTCCTGAACGTAAAAGTCATCTCCTCTCAAAAGAAGAAAAGAAAATCACTGCGTATCACGAGGCTGGTCATGCACTCATCGCATCAGTACTTCCATATGCTGATCCTGTCCACAAAGTTTCAATTGTTTCTCGAGGAAGTGCTGGTGGGTATACACTCAAGCTTCCACTCGAAGAACGTAAACTTCAAAGTAAGAAAGAATTTCTCGATGATATTGCAATGGCACTCGGTGGGTATTCTGCAGAGCAAATGATTTTCGGGGATATTACAACTGGTCCATCAAATGATTTGCAGGTAGCGACTTCTATGGCTCGTGCGATGGTGACACGATGGGGGATGAGTGATGAGATTGGCCCGATTGCTCTTGAGTCAGATGGTGGACGAACACTTTTTGGGCGTGGAGTTGATGATAAAGAATATTCGGAACGTGTATCAGCTCTGATTGATTCTGAGGTTTCAAAGATTATGAACAATGCGCTTATTGTCGCAAATCAAGTTCTCACTGAAAAGCGCACGGTCCTTGATGCGATTGCGAATAAGTTGATTGAAGTTGAAACACTCGAACAAGATGAATATGATGCAATTATTATTGCGCACGGTATTACACCAAAGAAAAACCCTCCGATTTTATAACAACATAAAACCCTCCGATGCGTCGGAGGGTTTTATGTTGTTGTTTTTTATATAGTCCATCCTCCTGGACTCGAACCAGGGACCCCAGAGGTATATGAATTATTTCAAAGTCCATCCTCCTGGACTCGAACCAGGGACCCCAGAGGTATAAGCTCTGTGCTCTAACCAGCTGAGCTAAGGATGGACTTTGAAATTTTCAATTCATATAATTTCTTCATTTGGACAGTATAAGAGCAAGCTCTCATCTGCTCCTCATTCGAAATTATAAGCTCTGTGCTCTAACCAGCTGAGCTAAGGATGGAAGAACAAACACTATTATCCTACCTAAAATAGCGTATATACGCAAATAAAAAGAGCTCGCATAATGCAAACTCTTTTTATTAATGTGCGTGAGGAATAATCATAAGACTTGCAGTCAGGAGAACAACACCAATGAAGAATCCAAATACTGTCTTTGCGGTCCATTTTGCATGAAGGATGTCTGTTGAGATTTTCCAGAGAATAATACCAGCCGAGAGGGTAATTAAGATTGCTTCAAGGGATTCATTTTCACTAAAGAATAATCCAAAGAAAATACTGAGTGACACAAGAAGTGAAATCAAGATTGCTTTTTTACTTTGCACGCCACTCTCAACGAGAAGTACTTGTTGTCCTGCTTGTTGGATTGTCTGATGTCCGAGTACGCCAATAAATGAAGTAAATCCAATTACTGGGTTTAGTGCAAATCCTGAAATAACAGCAATACCATCTACGATGTTGTGAAAGAAATCAGATACAAGTATACGCCACATACTCGCACGAGTATGGTGTTTGTGTTCTTCTTCATTGTTATGGTGATGGTGAAATTCTTTAAAGACAAGTCCGATACATACGCTGACACCGAGTCCGACAGCACCCCAGATGAGTGTTGTCCCTACTCCGCCACGTTCAAGGCCTTCGCGGAGAAGCATAAGAACAAGTGATGCATACACACCCAATCCAAAACCTTTTACAAGGGGGTTATGGAAAAACTGTTCGCGTTTTGGTAATCCCGCAACAATAGCGAGGGGAACAACTGAAATAGCAATAAGCGCTAAAAAGGTATAAGTATTCATCCTTTTATAATACCATAGTCGTCAAGTATCTATTCAAAGTGAAGTTCAAAATTCTTTTCTTTAAGTATATCTCTCAGGAGTGGGTTTTCTCCAAGGTCTTTGTCTTTTGTGATAAGTGCGAGTGCTTCGGTGCGAGCAGCTTCAACCATTTTTATATTTTTAATTGCTTCCATGCCAAGGTCGGTTACACCCCATTGTTTATCACCTCCGAGTAATCCCGCACCACGGAGTTCGAGATCGAGTTCTGCAAGTTCAAATCCATTCGCTGCTTTTGTGAGTGCTTTAAGTCGTTCTATTGTTTTATCTGTTTTTGCATCAGCAAAGAGATAACAGTATGCTTGGTGTTCTGAACGGATCACACGTCCTCGAAGTTGGTGTAATTGTGCAAGTCCAAATCGTTCAGCTCCTTCGATAATGATAGATGTAGCATTGGGTACATTCACACCGACTTCAATAACTGATGTTGATACGAGGATATCAATTTCGTGGTCTTTGAATTCTTGCATGATATCTTCTTTTTTCTGTTTTGTCATTTTACTGTGCATGACGCCGATGCGATACGTAGGATAGACTTCTTTTGCGAGACGTTTCGCTTCAGCGAGAACAGACTTGGCTTGGACTGCTTGTGCTTTCTCTCTGTCTGGTTCATCGATACGTGGACAAATAACATACGCCTGTCTACCTGCTTTGAGTTCTGTGCGGATTGCTTCATATGCAGAATCTCGTTTATTTGGTGCGATGATTTCCGTGATAACTTTTTTACGCCCAGCAGGCATTTCATCAACAATAGACAAATCAAGGTCACCGTAAATAGTGAGTGCGAGTGTTCGGGGGATGGGTGTTGCTGTCATGGAGAGATAGTGTGGAGCGTGACCTTCTTTTTTTGCGAGTTTCATTCGTTGGTTTGTGCCGAAACGATGCTGTTCATCGATTACTACGAGACCAAGGTCTTCGAATTCAACTGACTTTGAAATAAGTGCGTGTGTGCCGATGACGATTGGAATCTCTCCATTTTTTACCCATTTTAAAAGTTGCGCACGCGAGATTGGTGTCCATGTTTTTTCTTGGACGCCGTTTCTCCATACTGCTGATTTGCTCGGATATTTACGGCATCCACTTCCAGTGATGAGCCCAATAGAAATCCCTGTGTGTTCAAAATACCCCGTAAAACTTTCAAAGAGTTGTGTTGCGAGAACTTCTGTTGGTGCCATATATGCAACCTGAATATTACCAAATGTTTGTCCTACTGGTCTGTTTTTTATCACTGCGTAAGCTACTGTTGCAGCGATAAATGTCTTACCCGACCCGACATCACCTTCGACGAGACGAGACATTGGTTTATCCATCTTAAGATCATTTAAAATAGTTTTGATTGTCGTGCTCTGTGCTTTTGTTGGGGTAAATAGAAAACGTGAAATAAAATCTTTGATATCTTTTTCGGGAATGGCGAGTTTGTATGAATAGAGTTCCTCGTATTCTTTGCGCTCTCTTTGTCTTTCGAGTTGTATAAAAAACACTTCTTCAAATGCAAAACGCTTGCGAGCAATATCCGCATGCTCTTTCTTTTGAGGAATGTGTATCCATATGAGTGCAGTATGGAGAAGAGGGAGATTGTATTTTTCTCTAATTGAAACAGGGAGGTATTCAGGGATATCTTTGAGTGATGGGTCTTTGAGTATTTTTTGGATTGCGTGATATATCCACAGAGAGGTGATACCCTTTGATTCTGCATAGACAGGGTATCCAAATTGATGTGTATCACCTGTGGTAAAGAGAGAATCGTGCGTATCAATAGGAAGAATATCTTCTTTTGTCATTTGAGGGTTTTGTAGAGTAAATCCGTATGAATCACTGTGAGATATTTTTCCAGTGACTCGGACAACGGTTCCTTCTGTGAGCATCTTTGCGAGATATGGTTGATTGAACCAGACAACATGGATTGACCCAGAGATATCTGTCAGTGTTGCAGTACCCATCGGAATCTTTGAACGGAATCCTTTTTTTGTAGATAGTTTTGAAAGTGTCCCGATGAGTGTTACGGTCTCACCAGCAGTAATGGATTTGATTGAACGAACAGATGAAATATCTGTGTATCGAGAGGGGAAGTGATACAAAAGGTCTCGCACGGTATAGAGCTTGAGACGGTTGAGTGCTGTTATTTGTGTTTGGTTAATCCGAAAACAGGTTGTGAGTTTATCTGTTAGTTTCATACGATGTTTCGTGTGGAGTTCCATAGAGAACGATACCTCCAAGTGCAATCATGATACACAGGAGAATAAGTGCTCGTCGCTCTACGGGGCTTTTCATATGAGGGCAGTATATCATATCTCTTTCATATAAAAATCACCCGCACAGAGTGCGGGTGATTTTTATTTCAAGATTGTATTGATTCGTTCAACCAATTCATCGAGAGTGAAGTTTGATTTCACCATGAAATCTGTTGAGCCGAGTTTCTCTGCTTTTTTGATGTCTTTATCTTCTGAAAGATTTGAGAAGACAATCACAGGGAGTTTCTTTATGCTATCTGTGTCTCTGATTTTTCCAAGAATTTCAAAACCATCAAATTGGGGGAGTACAAGGTCAAGAAGGATTAATTCAACACCATCTTCGGTGATTTTCTTCATACCCTCTTCTCCTGTTGAAGCGGTGATTACTTCGTAGCCTTCCTTTTTAAGCTTTGTTGCTTCAAGTCCTTGAAGGAAACTGTCATCTTCGATTATAAGTATTTTTTTGCTCATATATGTATCCTAGTATATCACACTGATTATTCAAGGGGCAATGATACAAAAAAGGTTGTTCCTTTTTCTTTTGAACTTTCAAACCAGATAGTGCCCTTGTGTCGTTCGACGATATTTTTTGTTGCATAGAGACCAAGACCTGATCCGACGATTTCCTTTTCTTTTGCATTGTCTGTACGGAAGAATTTTTGGAAAATCTGTGCTTTGTCTTTTTCCTCAATACCAATACCAGTATCATGCACAGAGAATTCAACTATCTTTTTTTCTTCATTGTATTTGAGAGAGACAAATACCTTGTCGCCCTTGTTGCTATACTTGAGTGCATTCTCAATAAGATTTTGGAGTACGACACGAGTCATTTCTTCGTCGCACATAATCATCGGTATTGGTGCATCTGGTTTTAAGAATACAAGTGCAACTTCTTTTTTGGCAGTCTCACCAGAGAATTCAAAGATAGTTTGCTCGACGAGGTAGAGAGGATCTACTTTTTTAAAATTAAATTTAATCTCAGCATCTTCTGTGTGGTTAAGAGTAAGAAGATCATTTACCAATGCAATCATACGTTCATTACTATTGAATGCTTTTTGGATAAACCCTTCTTGTTCTGTGGTAATAGGCCCCACATCTTTATCGAGAAACATTTTTAATATCCACTTGAGCGCAGAGAGTGAGGTCCGGAGTTGGTGTGCAGAGATTGAAATCACGTCAGACTTAACCGCATTTGTTTTCTTGAGTTTCTCATTCTCTGTTTTTAATTGTTCGAGTTCGTTTTCCATAATTTATTTTTTGATTATATCGTGATCGATTTTTAGTAATTTGAAACTTGCGTATACGACAAATGCAATGATGATAAAATCAATTCCTGTACTGAGAAATGTTCCGTATTTAACCGCAG
>JACCDT011189104.1_pt1 | contig 16360 bp, 15 predicted proteins | sample 7446291 | NCBI WGS metagenome assembly JACCDT01 (sample SAMN15323446, study PRJNA562643) | freshwater metagenome | isolation source: river surface water | place: USA:Blue River Watershed | collected 2017-08-17 | reverse complement strand
TCGGGCTACACGGTGCGGCCGCGGCGGGCGCGGGAGGAGAAGCCTCGGGTGAGTGCGTTTTTGAGCGCCAAGATCGACAAGATCCTGGCGCTCGAACCCGATTGCGTGTTCGGCTTTTCCGACCTGCAGGCCGACATCGCCTCGGCGCTGATCCGCGCCGGGGTGCAGGTCACGGTGTTCAACCAGCGCAGCGTGGCCGAGATTTTTTCCATGCTCTACCAAGTGGGCGCCATGGTGGGCCAGGCCGAGGCCGCGCAGGCCCGGATCGCACGCATGCAGGCCGATCTGGCCGCCATGCAGCAAGCCAGCGCCGCCTTGCCACGCCGCCCCCGCGTCTACTTTGAAGAATGGGACGAACCGGCCATCAGCGCCATCCGCTGGGTCTCGGAGCTGGTGGGCATCGCCGGTGGCGACGATGTGTTCCCGGAGCTGGCCCGCATGCCCATGGGGCGCGACCGCATCATTGCCGATCCGATGCAGATCGTGGCCCGTGCGCCCGACATCGTGCTGGGCTCTTGGTGCGGCAAAAAGTTCCGTCCCGAGAAAGTGGCCGCGCGCGCCGGCTGGGCCGAGGTGCCCGCGGTGCGCGACGGGCAGATCTTCGAGATCAAGTCGGCCGACATTCTGCAGCCCGGTCCGGCGGCGCTGACCGATGGCGTGGCCCAGTTGCATGCGCGCATCATGGCCTGGGGCGAGCGCCATGCCTGAGGCCGCCATGCCCCGGCGTCGCCCGGTCGCATGGCCGCGCTGGGGGCATGCGGCCGCGCAGTTGGCCGTGGCGCTGTGCGCGCTGCTGGGGCTGGCGGCGCAGGCCAGCGGGCCCATCGAGGTGCGCGACGACGCCGCTCGGGTGGTGCGCTTGGCGCAAGCGCCGCAGCGGGTGGTGAGCCTGCTGCCCTCGTTGACCGAATCGGTGTGTGTGCTGGGCGCGTGCGAGCGCCTGGTGGCCACCGACCGCTACTCCAATTGGCCCCACGCGGTGCTGGCGCTGCCCAAGGTGGGCGGCGGGCTGGACCCGAACATCGAGGCGGTGGTGGCCGCGCGGCCCGACCTGGTGCTGCTGGCCTCGTCGACCCGCGCGGCCGATCGGCTGCGGGCGCTGGGCCTGACGGTGCTCGCGCTCGAGCCCAACACCCAGGCCGATGCGCAGCGTGTGTTGCGCACCCTGGGTCAAGCCCTGGGCCTGCCCGAGGCGGCCGCGCGCGATCAGTGGGCGCGCATCGAGCAAGGCGTGGCGCAGGCGCGTGCCCGCCTCTTGCCCGCCGCGCGCGGGCTGCGTGTGTATGTCGAGGTCAGCTCGACGCCGCACGGCGCGGGCGAGGCCTCGTTCATCGGCCAGTTGCTCAAGGACCTGGGCGCGCACAACATCCTGCCCGCGAGCATGGGGCCCTTCCCGGTGGTCAACCCCGAGCATGTGGTGCAGGCGCGGCCGCAGGTGGTGCTGGTGGGCGATTCGTCGCAAGCGCTGATGCGCGCGCGACCGGGCTGGTCGGATCTGCCGGCCATGCAGGCGCCGCGCCTGTGCGCGCTCAGCCCGGCGCAGGCCGATGTGCTGATGCGCCCCGGGCCGCGCATGGCCGAGGCCGCGCAGCTGGTGGTGGACTGCCTCAACCGCAGCGTCACCCTGCCGGGGCGTGCCCCATGAACCCGGTGCTGCGCCGCAGCCTGGGCCTGCTCCTGGCCGCGCTGGCCCTGGGCTTGCTGGGCCTGTTCGCTGGCAGCAGCGGCTGGGCCTGGCCGGGCGGCGGGGATGCGGTGCAGGCGCAAATCGTGTGGGACATCCGGCTGCCGCGCGGCCTGGGCGCCTGGTTGGTGGGGGCCTTGCTGGGCCTGGCCGGCGCGCTGGCGCAGGGGCTGTTTCGCAATCCCCTGGCCGATCCCTACCTGCTGGGCAGCGCCTCGGGGGCGTCCTTGGGGGTGGGCGTGTGGATCAGCTGGATCGGCGGCCATGCGCTGGCCGGCGGCGCTTGGGCGCGGCTGGGCATGACCGGCGCGGCCTTTGTGGGGGCCTTGCTGGCGGTCTTGCTGACCTTGCTGCTGGCGCGCGGCGTGCAGCAGACCATGCGCTTGTTGCTGGCCGGGGTGGTGGTGGGCGTGGTGCTGGGGGCATTGACCTCCATGCTGGCCTTGCTGCGGCCCGAGTTGTTGCTGTCAATGCAGGGCTTTGTGCTGGGCTCGGCGGCCTTTTTGGGTTGGCAGGCCTGTGCCCTGCTGGCGGCCATGCTGCTGATCACGCTGCTTGGGGCGCTGGCCATGGCGCGCGTGCTCGACGCGCTGGCCCTGGGCGAGGCCACCGCGCAGTCGCTGGGCGTGCCGCTGGCGGCCGCGCGCCTGGCCCTGGTGTCGCTGCTGGCCCTGGCCACGGCGGCGGCGGTGGCGCAGGCTGGCTTGATTGCGTTTGTGGGCCTGGCGGCGCCGCATCTGGTGCGCTCGCGCGGGCCGCAGCGCCACGCGGGTCTGCTCTGGCTCTCGGCCCTGACGGGCGGCCTGCTGCTGTTGGCGGCCGACACGCTGGCGCGCCTGGTCTGGGCGCCGCAAGACGTGCCGGTGGGGGTGTGCACCGCGGTGTTGGGCGGGGCCTATTTGCTCTGGCGCATGCAGGCCATGAACCGGGGGGCGGCATGAGCGTGATGGCCATCAGCGCGCGCGGCCTGCAGGTGCAACTGGGCGCCCGCCGTGTGCTGCACGGGCTGGATCTGCAGGTGCGCGCCAGCGCCTGGACCTGTGTGGTGGGGCCCAATGGCGCGGGCAAGTCCACCCTGCTCAAGGCCCTGGCGGGGCTGCTGCCGCACACCGGCGAGGTGAGCTGGCAGGGCCAGGCCCTGCACACGCTGGGCCGCCGCGAGCGGGCTCAGCGCCTGACCTGGCTGGGCCAGGGCGAGCCCGGCCTGTTGGATCTGCGCGTGCACGATGTGGCCATGCTGGGCCGCCTGCCGCACCAGCGCTGGCTGGCCGGCCCCACGGCCGAGGACCTGGCCATGGTGCGCACGGCGTTGCAGGCCCTGGGGGCCTGGGACTGGCGCGAGCGCGTGATGGGCGAGCTCTCGGGCGGCGAGCGCCAGCGGGTGTTGCTGGCCCGCGCCTTGGCGGGCCATGCGCCCTTGATGCTGATGGACGAGCCGCTGAGCAACCTGGACCCGCCGCATCAGGTGGACTGGCTGGAGCAGGTGCATGGCCTGCGTGCCCAGGGCTGCACGGTGCTGAGCGTGCTGCACGAGCTGGGCATGGCCTTGCAGGCCGATGAGTTGCTGGTCATGCAGGCGGGCCGCCTGGTGCACCAGGGCGCGCCCGCCGACCCGGCCACGCGCGAGGCGCTGGTGGCGGTGTTCGATGGCCGCATCCGCATCCTGCCGCTGGATGGCCAGTGGGTGGTGCTGCCGAACCTGAAGCCTGGCCTGGCCCGCTGATCAAGCGCACCAGCAGATTGCGCAGGCCCCCACGGGCGGCGTGCTCAGGGGCGCTTGCGTGCGCGGCCGCTGCTGGCGCTGCGGGTGCTGGGCGGTGTGCCCGATGGCTTGGCCGCTGGGGTGCGGGCCCGGGCCACGGGCGGGCCGCTGCGGGCACTGTCGGGCTGGGCCTGCGCGCCCTCCATCCAGGCCAGGCCATCGACCACGGCCATGAAGCGCTGCAGGTAGGCGGGCGAGAGCGCGCGCAGTTGCGCCAGGGCCCGCGTGACCAGGGCTTGCGAGTTGATGGGACCGGCCTGGCTGGGCGCCAGCGTCATGGCCACGCGCACCTGCTCATCGAGCCGCAGCCGCGCCAGGCTTTGCCGCAAGGGCTCGGCATGGCGCAAGGCGGGCAGGGGGCCGGGGCGCCCCTGGTCCAGGCGCTCGCGCAGTGCGCGCAGCGCCGCCTCGGGGGCGCTGTGCGGGGGCTTGGGCGTGGGCTCGGACATGGGCAAACAAGACGGGCGGGCGGCGCTCAGGGGCGCGGGGTCGTGGTGCGCGTCAGGCGCGGCACGGGCGAGAGCTCGACCCGGCGGTTCTGCGCGCGGCTTTTCTCGTCGCGGTTGGGCTGCAGCGGTTGCTCGGCGCCAAAGGCTGCGGCAAACACCCGGTCGGGGGGCATGCCCGCATCGATCATGAAGCGCGTCACCGTCAGGGCGCGCTGGGCCGACAGTTCCCAGTTGTCGTCAAAGCGGCGATTGCCCTGGTGGATCAGCCGGTCGTCGGTAAAGCCGCTCACCATCAGCATCTGGTCGCGTGTGTTCAGGTGTTCGCGCAGCGGCGGCACCAGGCTGCGCAACAACTCGCGCCCGGCGGGCTGCAGGCGGTCGGAGTTGAGGTCAAACAGCAGCCGGCCGCTGATGCCAATGCGGCCATCGCGCAGGGTCACACGGCCAGCAGCCAGCGGAATGGCCAGCACCTGCGCCAGGCTCTCCCGCTCGGCGGTCTCGGCCTCGCGCTGGGCCCGCTCGGTCTGCAGCTGATCGCTCAGCTCCAGCTGGCTGGCCAGCACGCCCACCAGCAGCAGCATGAAGGCGCCCAGCAGCACCGTCATCAGGTCGCCAAAGGCGGTCCAGGCGGGCAGGCTGCTCTCGTCGTCCAGGCTTGGTTCGTCCATCACGCCCCCTGCGCCTGCTGGGCCAGGTCCTCGGTCAGGCGCTGCTGCGCCGCCAGGGTCAGGTCGATCAGCTCACGGGCTTGCGCCACGTAATAGGCCATTTGCTCGTCGCTGCGGGTGGCCGATTGGGCCAGGGCCGATTCCACCTGCTGCAGCTGCGCCAGCAGGCGCTCGTGGCCCTCGCCCAGTTGCTGCACGGCGTGCGAGAAGGCCGCCCCCAGCTGCGCCAGGTCTTGCCCACTGCCCTGCAACTGCTCGCCCAGGGTTTGCAGTTGCATGCGCTGGTCGTGCACCTGTTGGCCAAAGTCCTGTCCCACCTGGGCCAGGGTCTGCTGGCTGTCCTGCACCAGCTGGTCGAGGGCCTGGGCCTGGCGCTGGCCGGCTTGTTGCAGATCGGCCAGCAGGCCTTGCAGGGTTTGCAGAATCTGGGTGCGCTCTTGCAGCAGGTCGTGGTCGCGCTGCTGGTTCTGCTGCATCTGTTGCTGCCACTGCTGCATCAACTCGGCGGCGGCGCGCGGGGCCTGGCTGGCGCTGTCGATCAGGCGCTGCATGGGCGCCTCAAGGGCCTGGCCCAGCTGGGCCAGCTGCTCGCCGGTGGCCGCTTGCAGGGCCTGCAGCCGATCGATCACCGCTTGCGCGCGCTCGGCCTCGTGCTGGCGCAACTGCTGCAACTGGTCTTGCCAATCGTGCGTGCTGGCCTGCAGGGCTTGCACCAGGGCCTGGCTGGTCTGGCCCAGGCGTGCCTGCCAGTCCTCGGTGTGGGTTTGCCACTGGCCGCGCAGCGCATCAAGCGCTTGCAGGCCTTGCGCGGCGCTGGCCTCGGTGTGCTGTTGCAGGGTCTGCGCCAGCTCGGTCTGCAGCTGCCGGGCCTGCGCGGCCTGGGCTTGCCAGTGCTGGCCCATGTCCTGCGCCAACTGCTGCAGCTGCGCGGCCCAGGCCGCCTGCTGCGCATCGTGGTGCTGCTGGGCGGCAAGCTGTTGTGCCTGTTGCGCGGCCTGCCACTGGGCCAGCCAGTCGCGGGTCTGCTGTGTTTGCGTCTGGCCAAAGGCCTGCAGGGTCTGGTCCAGCTGCGCCAGCCACTGGGCTTGCGCGGCCAGCTGCTCGGTCCAGGCGGCTTGTTGCTCGGCATGGCGCGCCTGTTGCTGCCCGTGCTGGTCGGCTTGAGCGGCCTGCCATTGGGACAGCCACTGGGCGTTTTGCTGCGTCTGCAGCTGGCCAAAGCTCTGCAGCGTCTGGTCCAGCTGGGACAGCCAGCGCGCCTGTGCGGCCAGCTGCTCGGCCTGCTGGTCTTGCCAGTGGGCGCTGTCGGCCTGGCGGGCCTGAGCAAACTGCGCCCCGACCTGCTCGAGCGATTGCTGGGTGTGGGCGACCAGGGCCTGCACCTGGGCTTGCAGGGCGGCCTGCTGGTCTTGCCAGTGGGCGCTGTCGGCCTGGCGGGCCTGGGCAAACTGCGCCCCGACCTGCGCAAGCGATTGCTGGGTGTGGGCGACCAGGGCCTGCACCTGGGCCTGCAGGGCGGCCTGCTGGTCCTGCCAGTGGGCGCTGTCGGCCTGGCGGGCCTGGGCAAACTGCGCCCCGACCTGCTCGAGCGATTGCTGGGTGTGGGCGACGAGGGTCTGCACCTGGTCCTGGTGGGCATGGAGCAGGGCATGCGTCTGCTCGCGCTGCTGGGCCAGCAGCTCGCTTTGCTGCGCACGGGTTTCGGTGGTGAGGGTGTGCAGGGCGTCCTGCCACAGCGGCTGCAGGCCTTGCACCGCCACCTGCATGCTGCTCGACATGCTCTCGCGCAGGGTGGTGCCCACCGATTGCGCCAGCGTCTCGTGCAGGGCATGCGTGTGGGCGTGCGCGGCCTGTTGCTGTGCGCTCAGCTGCGCACCCAGGCGCTCTTGTTGCTGGGCCATCTGCAGCATCAGCGCCTGCATGTGCTGCGCCAGCTCGGGCAGCACCTGGGTGTGTTGCGACAGGGTCTGCCAGGCCTGCTGGCGCTGCGCCGCCTGGGTGTGCGCATGCAGGGGGCCGCGCAGGGCCGCATCCAGGGCCTGCGCCACCTGGGCGCGCTGGCGACGGCTCAGGGCCAGCATCAGCCCCAGCATGGCCGAGGTGGCCACCCCGGCCACCGAGCTGCCAAAGGCCAGGCCCAGGCCGCGGATGGGCTCGGCAAAGGCCTGGCGGATGCCGGCCACGCTGCTCACGCTCTCCAGGGCAAAGGTGGCGCCCTGCAAGGTCAGCAGCATGCCCACAAAGGTGCCCAGCATGCCCAGCATCACCAGCAGGCCCACCAGGTAGGGGCTCAGGGCCGGACCCGGCAAGGCGCTGCGCACGCCATCCAGGCGCGCCAGCAAGGCCGGGTGCAGGGCCTCGGGCACGCGCGCCAGCCAAGGGGCCAGCTCGGCTTGCGCCTCGTGGCTGTGCGCCAGTGCCTCACGCAGGGCCAGGCTGTCTTGCCGAAAGCGCCAGAGCTCGCGCGCCCCCGCGCCATAGACCAGGCCCACCACCAAGGTGGTCAGCAGCACCAGCGGGTGGCTGCGCAGGGACAGGGCGGCCACCGCCAGCACGGCGGCTGTGCCCAGGGTCAGCGAAAGCAGAAAGAGTTTGCGGTTCATGAACGGTCGTGTTGTTCCTGACAGGCGGCCAGCAGCCCTTGGTGGGTCTGCAGCCGCCAGTCGAGTTCGGCCAGCAGCAGCTGGCGCAATGGGTCGTGAAGGGCGCTCAGCACCTGGGCCGGTGCGAGCGATTGCTGCCACAGGCGCAGCATGATTTTTTGCAGCAGCACGGGCAGGCGCGCCAGCAGGCGCTGCTCGCGCTCGTCGAGCACCTGCTCGAAGGCCGCATCCAGCGCCACCAGGCGCGCGCCCGCGCTGCCGCTATCGGCCAGGGCACGGCGCAGCCGCTCGCGCAGCGGGCGCAGGTGCTGCGACATTTGCTTTTGGTGCGCTTGCAGATGGCGCATCCAGGGATCAAAGGCCGCGCGCGGCGGCAGCTCGGGGTCGGGGGCCTCGGTGGGCCAATCCAGACGCGGCAGACCGGGGCCCGGGGGGTGGCCGTGCAAGATGGCGTCTTGCAGCCGGCGCCGGGTGTCGTTCAGGTCTTCGCGCAGCTCGGCCATGTCGGGGCGGCGTGGGCGCCGCGCGGCCGGCGCGGCGGCGCGACCGGTGGGTTCAAGCAAGGCGTGCAGGGCAATGGCCTGGCGAAAATCCAGCCACTGCGCCAGCTGATCGCCCAGCGGCGCGCGTTGCGCGGGCGGGTGCAGCAAGGCCTGCTGCGCCAGCAGACGCACCAGGGCACTGGCGTGCAGATCGCGCGCAGGCAAGGTCGGCAGGGCAGGGCGTTGGGGTGTCATGGCGGGCCGCAGCGGGCGTCGGCAAAACCCTCGATTCTAGGGGGCGCCACCGGTGGGTCGCCCGGGCCGGGCCCAGCGCCTTAGCGGGCCGGTCGCGCACTGCGCGGCGCGCTGTCGCACCAGGCGGCGACCTGGCACACGGCGCATTGCGGCTGGCGGGCTTTGCACACATAGCGCCCATGCAGGATCAGCCAGTGGTGCGCGTCCTCCAGATAGGCCGCGGGCACCCGCCGCATCAGGCCCTGTTCGACCTGCAGGGGGTTGCGGCCGGGCGCCAGGCCTGTGCGGTTGCTCACGCGGAAGATGTGCGTGTCCACCGCCATGGTCGGCTCGCCGTAGGCCACGTTCAGCACCACATTGGCCGTCTTGCGGCCCACCCCCGGCAGGGCCTGCAAGGCCTCGCGCGAGCGCGGCACCTGGCCGCCGTGTTCGGTCAGCAAGATCTGGCAGGTCTGCAACAGATGCCGCGCCTTGCTGCGGTACAGGCCAATGGTGCGGATCTGCGCCTCCAGCCCCTCCAGGCCCAGGGCCAGGATTTGCGCGGGGGTGTTGGCCCGCGCAAAGAGGCGGCGCGTGGCCTTGTTGACCCCGACGTCGGTGGCCTGCGCGCTCAGCAGCACGGCCACCAGCAGCTCGAACACGCTCGTATACTCGAGTTCGGTTGCGGGCTGTGGGTTGGCCGCCTTGAGGGTGGCAAAAAACGGCTCGATGTGTTCCTTCTTCATGTCCCGGATTCTGAACCATGGCCGATGCTGCTGCCACGTCCCCTGCAATTGTCTTTGCCGATCGCCTCCAACAGGTCGAGACCTCGGCCATCCGCGAGCTCTTCAAGCTGTTGGGCAAGCCCGGCATCATCAGCTTTGCCGGTGGCTTTCCCGACAGCGCCATGTTCGATGTGGACGGCATCCGCGAGGCCAGCTTGCAGGCCCTGGCCGAGAACCCTGGCGCGGCGCTGCAATACGGCGCCACCGAAGGCCATGAGCCGCTGCGCGAGCAACTGGCCGCCTTCATGGCCAGCAAGGGCGCGCGCGATGTGCAGGCCCAGAACCTGATCGTCACCACCGGCAGCCAGCAGGCCCTGGACCTGCTGGGCAAGACCTTGATCAGCCCCGGCGACAAGGTGATTGTGGAAGGCCCGACCTTTCTGGCCACCATCCAGTGCTTCCGCCTGTACGGCGCGCAGCTGGTGAGCGCGCCGGTGGACGGCGATGGGGTGCAGGTGGACCGCCTGGAGCAGCTCATTGCCGAGCACAAGCCCAAGTTTGTCTACCTGATCCCCACCTTTGGCAACCCCAGCGGCGCCTTGCTCAGCCGCGAGCGCCGCCGCCGCGTGCTGGAACTGGCGGTGCGCACCAACACCCTGATCGTGGAAGACGATCCCTATGGCGATCTCTACTTTGGCGAGGCCCCGCCGCCGAGCCTGCTGGCCATGAGCCCCGAGGTGCCGGGCAGCCGCGAGCGCCTGGTGCATTGCGGCTCGCTCTCGAAAGTGCTCTCGCCCGGTCTGCGGGTGGGCTGGATGGTGGCGCCCGCCGAGCTGCTGGCCAAGGCCACCATGTGCAAGCAGTTCTCGGACGCGCACACCAGCACCTTTGCCCAGGCCACCGCCGCGGCCTATCTGCGCGCTGGCCGCATGCCCGCCACGCTGGACAAGGTGCGCAGCGTGTACGCCGCTCGGGCCCGCACCATGGGCGACGCGCTGCGCCGTGAGCTGGGCGATGCGATCTCGTTTGTGCAGCCGCAGGGCGGCCTCTTTGTGTGGGCGCGCCTGACCGGTGCGGGCGGTCGCCTGGCCGACGGCAACGAGCTGGCGCGCCGCGCCATCGAGCAGGGCGTGGCCTTTGTGCCCGGCACGCCCTTCTTCTGCGCCGATCCCGATCCGGCCACCTTGCGCCTGAGCTTTGCCACCGCCAGCGAAGAGCGCATCCTCGAAGGCGTGGCCCGCCTGGCCAAGGCCGTTTAAGCGGCATTCCCATGGCCGCGCCGCAGCCCACCCAGACCCTGTCGGTGCAGGGGGTGGCGGTGCGCTGCCAGGGCCCGGCCGATGCGCCGCTGGTGCTCATGCTGCACGGCTGGCCCGACACCCTGGACCTGTGGGATGGCCTGACCGAGCGCCTGTCCCCGCGCTGGCGCTGCGCGCGCCTGACCTGGCCTGGCTTTGACCCCGACGCCCCCATGCCCGCGCGCAGCCTGGAGGCCTTGTGCGCGCTGCTGCGCGAGGTGGTCGACACCCTCAGCCCGCAAGCCCCGGTGGTGCTGGTCCTGCACGACTGGGGCTGCCTGTTTGGCTACGAATTTGCCATGCGCCATCCCGATCGCGTGGCCCGCGTGGTGGGGGCCGATGTGGGCGATTTCAATTCGGGGGCGCTCTGGCGCAGCTGGAACGCACGTGCCCGCGCCGGGGTGATGGGCTACCAGCTGTGGCTGGCGCTGGCCTGGGGCCTGGGGCGGTTGGGCGCGCGCGCCTGGGCCGATGCCCTGACACGCCGCATGGCCCGCTGGTTGCGATGCCCCGCGCCTGCGCAACGGGTGCACCACGGCATGAACGCGCCGTATGCGATGCAGTGGTTTGGGGCCTTGGGGGGATTGCGCCAGGCGCAGCAGGTGCGCCTGAACATGCCGCTGCTGTTTGTGTACGGCGAGCGCAAGCCTTTTATGTTCCATTCAAAGCGCTGGCTCGAGCGGGTGGCCGCGCGGCCGGGCAATGCGGTGCTGGGCCTGGCCAACGGCCACTGGGTCATGTGCGGGCGCAGCGCCCAAGCCTTCGAGCAGGCGGTGCAAGACTGGCTGGCGCGCGAGGCCCCGCCGCTCAGGCCATCAGCTCCAGCAGACGGTCCAGACCACCTTCATTGATGGCCACCATGGCCTGCTCGCGCACTTTGGGCTTGGCGTGGTAGGCCACCGACAGGCCCGCCACCCCCATCATCGGCAAATCATTGGCCCCATCGCCCACGGCAATGGCCTGCCGGGGATCGATGCCCATGTGCTGGCAGGTGTGCAGCACCATGCGGCGCTTTTCCTCGCCGTCGCAGATGTCGCCCCAGTCCTGGTCGACCATGCGACCGGTCAGCACCCCGTCTTGCAACTCCAGCTGGTTCGAGCGTGTCCAGTCGATGCCCAGCACGTCGCGCACATGGTCGGTGAAAAACGTGAAGCCCCCGGACACCAGCAGCACCTTGAGCCCAGCGGCCTTGCAGGCGGCGACCAGCGTGGCCGCCCCCGGGTTCAGGCGCAGGCGCTCGTCGCGCACCTGGGCCAGGTGCGCCTGCGTGACCCCGCGCAGCAGCGCCACGCGGCGGCGCAGGCTGTCTTTGTAGTCGGTGATCTCGCCGCGCATGGCCGCTTCGGTGATGGCCGCCACCTCGGCCTTGCGACCGGCGGCGTCGGCAATCTCGTCCACACATTCGATGTTGATGAGGGTCGAGTCCATGTCAAATGCGATCAGCCGGAAGTCCGACAGTCGCAGCGGCGGGGTCAGGCCTTGCACCAGCAGACCCGGGCGAAATTCCATTGCTTGCGTCATGCCCGCATTATCGACGAGGCCGACCGGCCCGCGCCGCGCGGCAGCGGTTAGGATTCGCGCATGACACACGCATCCGCATCCATTCGCGCCGCCGTGCAAGACCTGCAGGGCTCGCGCATCCGTGACGTGGCCAACGCCGGCCTGGGCCGCAGCGACGTGCTGGCCTTCTGGTTTGGCGAGTCCGACGAGGTCACGCCCGACGTGGTCCGCCAAAGCGCCATCGACTCGATGACCCAGGGCGAGACCTTCTATGCCCACAACCTGGGCCTGCCCGAGCTGCGCGAGGCCATTGCCGCCTACATGCAGGGCCTGCACGGGGGGCAGATCGACGCCGGGCGCATTGCCGTGACCTCGGGCGGGGTCAATGCCCTCATGCTGGCCTTCCAGACCCTGGTCAACGCCGGCGACGAGGTGCTGGCCGTGACCCCGGTCTGGCCCAACCTGACGGCGCAGCCGGCCATCATGGGCGCGCGGGTGCGCACCCTGAGCCTGGTGCCCGGCCCGCAGGGCTGGCAGCTGGACATGGCGGCGCTGCGCGAGGCCGTCACGCCGGCCACGCGCGTGCTGGTGCTCAACGCCCCCAACAACCCCACCGGCTGGACCCTGGGCCGCGAGGAGCAGGCGGCCATCCTGGCCCATTGCCGCCAGACCGGCACCTGGATCCTGGCCGACGAGGTGTACGAGCGCCTGTTCTACGACGGCCCCTCGCCCGGGCAGGACGCGGCCCCATCGTTTCTGGATCTGGCGCAGCCCGAGGACCGGCTCATCGTGGTGCACAGCTTCTCCAAGAGCTTTCTGATGACCGGCTGGCGCCTGGGCTGGATGGTGCTGCCGCCAAGCCTGACCGAGGCGGTGGGCAAGCTGATCGAGTTCAACACCTCGTGCGCACCGGTGTTTGTGCAGCGCGCGGGCATCACCGCCCTGGCGCACAGCGCGCAGATCACGCCGCGTGTGGTGCAGCACCTCAAGACCTGCCGCGACACCCTGGTGCCGCTGCTGCAGGCCGTGCCGGGCGTGCAGGTGGCGCCTGCGCCGGGCGGCATGTATGCGTTTTTCCGGCTGGAGGGCCATCCCGACGGGGTGCAGACCGCCAAGCGCCTGGTGACCGAGGCCGGCCTGGGCCTGGCCCCCGGCGAGGCCTTCGCCCCCGAAGCGGCGGGCTGGTTGCGCTGGTGTTTCGCCTCGCGCGACCTGCAGCGCCTGCACGAGGGCGTGCGCCGCTTGCGGGTCTGGTTGGGGCACGGCACTTGAGCGACAGCAGGGGCATCAAAAACCCGTGAAACCCAGGGTTTTTTGGCTATGATGGTGACGTGTTGTTACATCTTGAAAGACACCGCATGAAACACCTGATCCTCGTGGCCTCGCTGGCCCTCGCCACCCTGGCCAACGCCGCCGACCCGGTCAAGCCGGCCCCGGCCGCCCCTGCCGTGGCCGCCCAGCCGGCCGCCCCCGCTGCCGCCCCGGCGCCTGCCCCTGCCGCCCAGCCGGCTGCCCCCGCCGCGCCGGCCAAGGCCAGCAAGGCCAAAGGCAAGAAGAAGGCCAAAGGCAAACAAAAGGCCAAGAAGAAGTAAGATGAGCGCAGCGGGCCTGACCCGCAGCGAGACGGGGCCCGTTCGCGGGCCCTTTTTCTTGGAGGGGAGGCCCATGCGCCTGTGCATTCTGGACAACGACATCCTCGAGCCCGAGGCCGCCGCCCGCTGGGGCAGCTATGGCCGCATGAGCGAGCAGCTGCTGCGCCGCAACGGTTTTGCCGGTGAGGTGGTGTGCTCGCTGGCGCGCGAGCAACGCTACCCGGCCGATCTGGACCGCTTTGACGCGCTGCTGCTGACCGGCAGCCGCGCCGATGCATTTGGCGACGAGCCCTGGGTGCAGGCCCTGCGCGAGCAGGTGCGCCAAGCCCTGGCGCGCGGCCAGCGCCTGCTGGGCATCTGTTTTGGCCACCAGCTGATTGCCCATGTGATGGGCGCGCCGGTGGGCCGGGCCCCGCAGGGCTGGGGACGCGGCTGCATGGATTACGAGTGGCTGGGCGCGCCGGACGTGGCCGCTGAGGGGCGCCTGGACTTGCTGGCCAGCCACCAGGACCAGGTGCTGGCCTTGCCCCCCGGGGCGCAGCTGCTGGCGCGCAACGAGCACTGCCCGGTGGCGGCCTACCAGGTCGGTCAGCAGGTGCTGTGCGTGCAGGCCCATCCCGAGTTTGACCCGGACTACAGCGCCTACCTGCTGGGCCGCCGCCGCGCCCAGATGGACGAGGCGGTGTACACCGAGCGCCTGCAAAGCCTCAGGCGCGGCCACGACGGCGACCGGGTGGGGCGCCTGATGGTGCAGTTCCTGCACGCTTGAGCGGCTGCGTCCCGGGCCAGGACTGGCCGAAGGGCTTCTTTGGTGTTACAATCTGCGGGTTCTGCAGGGCCACAACCCCGCGGACACCGCACGTTCGCCGACCTTCCTGCGGCGGGCGCAAGTCAAAAACACCGCCGGCTCGTCCTGGCGGCACACTGGAAACATCATGATCCTCTCGAGCGTCAAGGCCGAGGTCGTCAAGGCCAATGCCCGTTCTGCCAGCGATACTGGCTCCCCCGAAGTGCAGGTGGCCCTGCTGACCGCCAGCATCAACGAACTGACCCCCCATTTCAAGCAACACGCCAAGGACCACCATGGTCGCCGTGGCCTGCTGCGCATGGTCAGCCGCCGCCGCAAGCTGCTGGACTACCTGAAGTCCCGCGATGCCGACCGCTATGTGGCACTGATCGCCAAACTGGGCCTGCGCAAGTAATTGAGCGGGCACACCCCATGAAAATCGCCTGAGTTGGACACCCGGCTCAGGCGTTTTTCGCTTTCGGAAACCGGCACGCATGGAACCCTGCTGTGTCATTCCACAAATCAGCCCCCCGCAGGGCCGCTTTCTGGAATGGCATCGTGTTCACGTGATGCGCCAGCTTCCGGGCCATCGGCGCAGCCTCATGCGCCCATCCCTAGTGATCGCCCCAGGCGATCGGAGCATCTGAACATGTCGCTTTTCAACAAAGTCACCAAGACCTTCCAGTGGGGCCAGCACACGGTCGTTCTGGAAACCGGCGAAATCGCCCGCCAGGCCTCTGGCGCCGTGCTGGTCAACATCGAGGGCACCGTGGTGCTCGCCACCGTCGTCGGCTCCAAGACCGCCAAGCCCGGTCAGGACTTCTTCCCGCTGACCGTTGACTACATCGAGAAGACCTATGCCGCCGGCAAGATCCCGGGCAGCTTCTTCAAGCGCGAAGCCAAGCCGAGCGAACTCGAAACCCTGACCAGCCGCCTGATCGACCGCCCGATCCGCCCGCTGTTCCCCGAAGGTTTCTACAACGAGGTGCACGTGGTCATCCACACCGTCTCGCTGAACCCGGAAGTCGACGCCGACATCGCCGCCATGATCGGCACCAGCGCCGCGCTGTCCATCTCGGGCATCCCCTTCAACGGCCCGATCGGCGCCGCACGCGTGGGCTATATCAACGGTGAGTACGTGCTCAACCCGGGCCAGACCCAGCGCAAGGACAGCCTGATGGACCTGGTGGTGGCCGGCACCGAAGCGGCCGTGCTGATGGTCGAGTCCGAAGCGCAGCAGCTGTCGGAAGACCTGATGCTGGGCGCCGTGGTCTATGGCCACGAGCAGGGCAAGATCGCCATCAACGCCATCCACGAGCTGGTGCGCGACGCCGGCAAGCCGGCCTGGGACTGGCAGCCGCCGGCCAAGGACGAGCCGCTGATCGCCAAGGTCACCGCCCAGGCCGAAGACAAGCTGCGCGCCGCCTACCAGATCCGCAACAAGCAGGCCCGCACCCAGGCTTGCCGCGAGGCCTATGCCGCCGTCATGGCCGGCCTCAAGGCCGACGGCGTCGAATTCGACAGCGTCAAGGTGGAAAGCCTGCTGTTTGACATCGAAGCGCGCATTGTGCGCAGCCAGATCCTGGCCGGCGAGCCGCGCATCGACGGCCGCGACACGCGCACCGTGCGCCCCATCGAAATCCGCACCGGCGTGCTGCCGCGCACCCACGGCTCGGCCCTGTTCACCCGCGGCGAGACGCAGGCCCTGGTGGTCACCACCCTGGGCACCGAGCGCGATGCGCAGCGCATCGACGCGCTGGCCGGCGAGTTCGAAGACCGCTTCCTGTTCCACTACAACATGCCTCCCTTCGCCACCGGTGAAGTCGGTCGCATGGGCAGCACCAAGCGCCGCGAAGTCGGCCACGGTCGCCTGGCCAAGCGCGCCCTGGTGGCCTGCTTGCCGAGCAAGGACGAGTTCCCCTACACCCTGCGCGTGGTGTCGGAAATCACCGAATCCAACGGTTCCTCGTCGATGGCCTCGGTCTGCGGCGGCTGCCTGTCGCTGATGGACGCTGGCGTGCCCATGAAAGCCCATGTGGCCGGCATCGCCATGGGCCTGATCAAGGAAGGCAACCGCTTTGCGGTGCTGACCGACATCCTGGGCGACGAAGATCACCTGGGCGATATGGACTTCAAAGTGGCCGGCACCACCAACGGTGTGACCGCGCTGCAGATGGACATCAAGATCCAGGGCATCACCAAGGAAATCATGCAAGTGGCGCTGGCACAGGCCAAAGAAGCGCGCATGCACATCCTGGGCAAGATGCAAGACGCGATGGGCGAAGCCAAAACCGAGATCTCCAGCTTCGCGCCCAAGCTCTACACGATGAAGATTAATCCCGAGAAGATCCGCGACGTGATTGGTAAGGGCGGCGCCGTGATCCGCGCGCTGACCGAAGAGACTGGTTGCCAGATCAACATCGAAGAAGACGGCACCATCACCATCGCCGCCACCGAGTCTGCCAAGGCCGACGAAGCCAAGCGCCGCATCGAAGAGATCACCGCTGAAGTCGAAATCGGCAAGGTCTACGAAGGCCCGGTCACCAAGATCCTGGACTTCGGTGCCCTGATCAACC
>JACCDT011832833.1_pt1 | contig 16371 bp, 16 predicted proteins | sample 7446291 | NCBI WGS metagenome assembly JACCDT01 (sample SAMN15323446, study PRJNA562643) | freshwater metagenome | isolation source: river surface water | place: USA:Blue River Watershed | collected 2017-08-17 | reverse complement strand
TTGCAAACTGGCTACCTCTACCACTATGCCTTGGTGATGATCCTTGGCGTGTTCTTGCTGATGACGTGGTTCGTCTGGCTCAAATAAGGAGAATAAAAAAATGGGTTTATTGAGCCTTGCCATTTGGACACCAATTCTGTTTGGTGTCATCTTGCTCGCCTTTGGGCGTGACGAACATGCAAAGGTCGTGCGTTGGATCGCTTTGATCGGTTCTGTGGTCAGCGTGGCTGTCACTTTGCCTTTGTTTAGCAATTTCGACGTCTCTACTTCTGCCTTGCAATTCGTTGAGAAGTCGATGTGGATCGAACGCTTCAATGTGTTCTACCACCTCGGTGTCGACGGCCTGTCTTTGTGGTTCGTCTTGCTGACCGCTTTCATCACGGTGATCGTTGTGATCGCTGGCTGGGAAGTGATCACCGAGCGTGTGAACCAATACATGGGCGCGTTCTTGATCTTGAGCGGCTTGATGATCGGCGTCTTCAGCGCGGTCGACGGTATGCTGTTCTACGTGTTCTTCGAAGCCACATTGATTCCGATGTACTTGATCATCGGTGTTTGGGGTGGCCCCAACAAAATCTACGCTGCGTTCAAGTTCTTCTTGTACACGTTGTTGGGTTCTTTGTTGATGTTGATCGCTTTGATCTACCTGTACACCCAGTCTGGCGGTAGCTTTGACTTGGCGACTTGGCACAAACTGCCATTGGCGTTGCCTGCACAAACTTTGTTGTTCTTTGCTTTCTTTGCGGCGTTTGCGGTGAAAGTGCCCATGTGGCCAGTGCACACGTGGCTGCCTGACGTGCACGTGGAAGCGCCTACAGGGGGTTCTGCGGTGCTGGCTGCGATCATGTTGAAGCTGGGTGCCTATGGTTTCTTGCGCTTCTCACTGCCTATCGCGCCTGATGCAGCACACGAATACGCATGGCTCATGATTGCTTTGTCACTCGTGGCGGTGGTCTATGTGGGTTTGGTCGCCATGGTGCAAGAAGATATGAAAAAGCTCGTGGCTTATTCATCGGTGGCACACATGGGTTTCGTGACCTTAGGCTTCTTCATCTTCAACGACATCGGCGTGTCTGGCGCTTTGGTGCAAATGATTGCCCACGGTTTTGTGTCTGCTGCCATGTTCTTGTCGATTGGTGTGCTGTACGACCGCGTGCACTCACGCGAAATCGCCGCTTACGGTGGTGTGGTCAACACCATGCCTAAGTTTGCTGCCTTTGCTTTGTTGTTCGGTATGGCCAACTGCGGCTTGCCAGGCACGGCAGGTTTCGTGGGCGAGTGGATGGTCATCTTGGGCGCTATCAAATACAACTTCTGGGTTGGCTTTGCAGCTGCCTCAGCTTTGATCTTCGGCGCAGCTTATACCTTGTGGATGATCAAGCGCGTTTACTTGGGCCCTGTGGGTAATGACCACGTGAAAGAGTTGGACGACATCAACAGCCGCGAGTTCTTGATGTTGGCCTTGTTGGCCATCGCCGTGTTGGCCATGGGTATCTTCCCCAAGCCTTTCACCGATGTGATGGATGTGTCCGTGGCTGACTTGCTCAAGCACGTGGCCATCTCCAAATTGCCCCAATAAAGAGGGATTGAAAATGTTTGAAAAACTGAGCATCGCTGCGGTTTATCCCGAAATAGTGTTGGCTGTCATGGCCATCGTCATCGCGTTGGTGGACTTGTTCGTCAAGTGCCCACGTCGTACCACCACCTATGCCTTGTCGCTGATCACCATCGGTGTGGTGGCGTACTTGGAAGCTGTGACGGCCACACAAGGCCAAACGGTCTATAGCTTTGGCAACATGGTGGTCTCTGATCCTATGGGCAGCTGGCTCAAGTGCTTTGCAGCATTGGCTGTGATGGTCACTTTGGTCTATGGCCGTCCTTACGCTTCTGAGCGCGACATGTTGCGCGGTGGCGAATTGTTCACCCTGGGTTTGTTTGCTTTGCTGGGCATGTTCGTCATGATCTCGGGCAACAACTTCCTGGTGTTGTACCTTGGCTTGGAATTGCTGACCCTGTCTAGCTACGCCATGGTGGCCTTGCGTCGCGACAGCGCTGTGGCCAGCGAAGCTGCCATGAAATACTTTGTGTTGGGCGCGATGGCCAGCGGCTTCTTGCTCTATGGCTTGTCCATGTTGTATGGCGCCACAGGTTCACTCGACATCAGCACCGTGTTCAAGGCTGTGGCCTCTGGCCAAATCAAGCACCAAGTGTTGGTGTTGGGCTTGGTCTTCGTGGTGTGCGGCTTGGCATTCAAATTTGGTGTCGTGCCTTTCCACATGTGGATCCCTGACGTCTACCAAGGCGCACCAACAGCCATCACTTTGATGATCGGTGGCGCGCCAAAGTTGGCCGCATTTGCCATGACCATCCGTTTGTTGGTGGAGGGCTTGTTGCCTTTGGCTGTGGACTGGCAGCAAATGTTGATGGTCTTGGCCATCGCCTCATTGCTGATTGGTAACTTGGCGGCTGTGGCTCAAACCAACCTCAAGCGCATGTTGGCTTTCTCAACCATTGCCCAAATGGGTTTTGTGTTGATCGGCTTGCTCTCGGGTGTGGTCAATGGCAACACCGCCGCTGCAGCCAATGCATACAGCTCTGCCATGTTCTACGTCATCACGTATGTGCTGACCACGTTGGCGACCTTCGGCATCATCTTGTTGTTGGCCCGTGAAGGCTTTGAGAGTGAAGAGATTGCAGACCTCGCTGGCTTGAACCAACGCAGCCCGTTGTACGCTGGTGTGATGGCCGCTTGTATGTTCTCTCTGGCTGGTGTGCCACCTTTGGTCGGTTTCTACGCCAAGCTCTCCGTGTTGCAAGCCTTGATCGCTTCGGGCCAAACCGGTGCGATTGCTTTGGCCATCTTCGCGGTGATGATGTCACTCATTGGCGCGTTCTATTACTTGCGCATCGTCAAAGTCATGTACTTTGATGCACCGATCACGGCCACGACCGTGTCCGCTGGTGCTGATGTGCGCGTGGTCTTGAGCCTCAATGGCGCGTTGATCTTGATCTTAGGCATCTTGCCTGGTGGCTTGATGGCCTTGTGTGCCAACGCTATCGTGCGTACCTTGGGTACATAAGCATCGAATGTGCTCACAAAGCCAGCTCTCGAGCTGGCTTTTTTCATGATGACGATGAAAAACACCCCCGATGACCATTTGGTTGAACACACGCTAGACCACGTGGAGCTGCTCAAAGGCCATTTTTTGCACGCCTTTCGCGACACTGTGCGTTTACCCAGTGGCGACACCGCCACGCGTGAGTTTGTCATTCACCCAGGCGCGGTGATGATCATCGCCATGCGTGACGATGGCCGCTTGGTGATGGAGCGCCAATACCGCTATCCCGTGCAGCAAGTGATGATTGAGTTTCCTGCGGGCAAGCTTGATCCGGGTGAAGACCGTTGGGTGTGTGCGCAGCGTGAGCTGCTCGAAGAAACAGGCTACCGTGCGGCAGAGTGGGCGCATGCGGGCGTGTTGCACCCCGTCATCAGCTACTCCACCGAGTTCATCGATATTTGGTTGGCACGTGGCCTGACCCAAGGCGTACGGCAACTGGACGAGGGCGAGTTTCTCGACGTGTTCGATGCCAGCCTTGATGAACTGCTGGCTTGGTCACGTGATGGCCAACTGACGGACGCCAAAACCTTGACGGGCTTGCTTTGGTTGCAAAACCACCTCAGCGGTGCATGGCCCCTGCAATGGCAGCGCGTTTGACGGTGGCCGTGCGTGCGCTGTGTGCTGCGGGATAATTGAGCCATGAAAGTGTTAGACCTGCAATGCGGCCAGCACCATGTGTTTGAAGGTTGGTTTGGTTCCGAAGACGATTTCCAAAGCCAGCTCACACGTGGTTTGGTGACATGCCCCATGTGCGGCGATGTGCACGTGAGTAAAAAGCTCAGTGCACCGCGCTTGAACTTGAGCACCTCACGCGGTGATCGCGAGGCTGCAGGCCATGTGGCCGCGCGCTCAGGCGGTCGTGCCACATCAGATGCAGAACAAGGTGCATCAGCTGCTGCAGAGACTGCCAGCGCTGCGCCTGCAGCTAAAGCCTTGCCGAGCCTTCAAGAAGTGGCTAACTTAGAACCCGCGCAGTTGCAAGCGGCCTTGCTCAAGATGGTGCGCCATGTCGTGGCCAACACTGAAGATGTGGGCGATAGCTTTCCCGAAGAGGCACGCAAGATGCACTATGGTGAAACCGAGGCGCGCAACATTCGCGGCCATGCCACACCCGAAGAAACCGAAGCCTTGATGGACGAAGGCATTGCCGTCATGCCTTTGCCACTGCCTGACGCGCTCAAAGAGCCGCTGCAGTAAACCGTTTGACCGCGGTCAGTGTTTGTGCCAAAGCATCGGGCGCATCACACGGAATGACGATGCGTTCCTCCATGCCCCGCAACCACGTGAGTTGACGCTTGGCCAATTGGCGTGTGGCAGCGACACCCAGCTCATGCAGTTGCGGCAAGATGCTTTCAGGGGGGGCACCAGAGGCTTCGGCCACATCCAGCAACTCCCATGCTTGACGGTACCCCACGCAGCGGATGCTGGGTAAATCGATGTGCAAGTCACTACGTGCGCGCAGCCTCTGCATTTCAGCCAAGAAGCCGCTTTGCAGCATGAGGTCAAAGCGCAGCGCGATGCGTGCATGCAGCCACGCACGGTCAACAGGTTCGAGCGATAGCAGCGGCATGTTCAATGCAGGTTGCGCAGCACGTGTCGCTTCACCCTCCGCAAACCATTGCGACAAGGCTTTGCCACTCACGCGCCACACTTCGAGCGCGCGCGAAATGCGTTGCGCATCGTTAGGGGCGAGGCGAGCCGCCGTGATGGCATCCACCTTGGCCAGCTCGGCATGCATGGCGGGCCAACCTAAGGCATGGGCTTGTTGTTCAATCTCAGCACGTAACTCGGGCTGTGCGGTGGGCAGGTCGTCAATGCCATCGCGCAAGGCTTTGAGGTAAAGCATGGTGCCGCCCACCAGCAAAGGCAGCCTGCCGCGTGCGCGAATGTCGACCATCAGGTGCGTGGCATCGCGTGCAAACTCAGCCGCACTGTAGGCATGCAGCGGGTCACGAATGTCAATGAGGTGGTGCGGCACTTGGGCCAGTTCTTCGGCGGTGGGTTTGGCCGTGCCAATGTCCATGCCACGGTAGACGAGGGCCGAGTCGATGCTGATGATTTCAATGGGCCACTGCTTGGCAATGGCCAAGGCGGCGGCGGTCTTGCCGCTGGCCGTGGGGCCGACCAAGGCGATGGCAGAGACATTAAACACGCGGACCTCCACGACGCAGCACTAAGCCCCAGGCGGACAAGGCCGTGAGCACCGACCAAAACCCAATGCTTTGTGCCATGGGCATGGCTGATCCATCTTTCACAGCCCCCAGCCACAAGCCTGTGACAAAGGCCGCCACCATCATCAAAAATCCACCGAGGGCAGAAGCTGCGCCTGCCGCTTGGGGAAAAGGCCCGACAGCACCGCTTTGACCGCAAGGCTGATGGATGCCATGTGCCAAGACGAACAAATAAAACGGCCCCATCAAACTGACCACGCTTTGCCAACCCAGCCAAGTGTTGAGCAGAATCCAGCTGCCACCCACCACACTGAAACCGCCGCCTATCGCCACCGTGCGCGGCACGCCAAAACGCAGCAGCAAGCGTCGGCACAGCAAGGTTCCCAAGATGTAGGTGAAGGCCATGGAAAAGAGCAGCAAGCCGTATTGCCAACGCGCCAAGCCCACCAAATTGATGAAGACAAACGAAGACGAAGCCAAGAAAGTGAAGAGCCCGCCATAAGACGCCAGCGACACACAAGTGAATGCCACAAAGGTGGGATGGCGCACGATCTCCCACCAGGTTTTTGCAAGCACTTTGAGGTGCAAGGCATGTGGGTTTTTTCGATGCACGGTTTCTTTAAAGGTGAATGCCACCAACGCTAAGGTGAGGGCCCCAAAACCCATCACCAAACTCAGTGCCGCATGCCAGCTCCACAGGTCGGTCAGCAGGCCACCCAAGGGGGCGCTGATGCACGCGAGCAAACCCAAGCCTGTGAAGGCTTTGGACATCACACCTGCGCCTGTTTCAGGGGTGTACAGGTCGCGCACAATGGCGCGTGCGCACATCACCACCGCGCCCATGGCAGCACCTTGTAGCGCACGCCAGATGATGAGCTCTTGCATGCTGCTGGCCAACACACAGCCCAAGCCTGCCAGGGTGAAAGTGGCCAAACCCCACAACAAAATTGGGCGACGTCCAAATCGGTCCGACAGTGGTCCCCACACGAGCTGCGATGTGCCAAACGCTAAGAGCAGAGCGCTGAGCGTGAGCTGCACCTGCGAAAGCTCTGCACCAAACTCCGTTTGGATGGCGGGCAGGGCAGGCAAATACAAGTCGGTCGCCACGGGCTGAATGCCCATCAGCATCGACAACAACACAATGATGAGTTTGGGGGACATCAACGACCGCGCAAAAACAGCGCGTCGAGTTCACGCATCGACAGTTGTCGCCAAGTGGGGCGACCGTGATTGCATTGGTCTGAGCGCTCGGTCACTTCCATTTGGCGCAGCAAGCCATTCATCTCGTCCACTGTGAGCTTGCGGTTGGCGCGCACTGCGCCGTGGCAGGCCATGGTGGCTAACAGTTCGTTGCGTGCACGTTGCACCACGGTGCTGGCATCGTGTTGGCTCAACTCTGCCAACACACTGCGCGCCAAGGCCACCGCATCGCCTTGTGCCAACGTGCTAGGCACAGCACGCACGGCGAGGGTTTTGCTTGAGAGGGTGGAAATTTCTAAGCCAAGTTCTTGTAGCGCGTCTGCGCAAGCCTCGGCAGTGGCCACCTCTTGCGCTGTGGCGGGGAAGGTGGCAGGGATCAACAACGGTTGACTGCTGATGCGTTGCGCGTCGATTTGTGTTTTGAGCTGTTCGTACACGATGCGCTCGTGCGCCGCATGCATATCGACCAGCACCAAACCTTGTGCGTTTTCGGCCAAGATGTACACGCCATGCAGTTGCGCTATGGCTTTGCCCAAGGGCCAGGTTTCTGGCGCAGCGTTTTGCAGTGAGGGCGCTGGTGTGTTGGCTGCGCTGAAAGCGCTGGGCGCGAAGCTTTGTGCGGGCTGCTCTTCGGCGGACACGTTGGTGCGTGGCGTGGGTTGCCATAGCGCATGGAGGTCTGACACACGTGTGCCTGCGAGCGGCATGGGCGCTTGCTGCCAGTTGGTGTTGGGCCAAGTGGGCGATGCAGATGTGCCCATAGCCGTTGTACCGCTAGGAGCCCCGCCAGAGCCAAACGTTCCTGCCATTGGCAACTCATGGTGTTGCAAGGCGTTGGCCATGAGCATGTTGGCGCGCGGCACGGCCAAGGCGTTTTCGACCGCGTGTCGCACGGCTTGGTGCACCTCGCGACCATCGCGAAAACGCACTTCAATCTTGGTGGGGTGGACGTTCACGTCCACACGCGTGGGGTCGATCTCGACATACAACGCATAAATCGGTTGGCGGTGGCCGTGCAGCACATCTTCATAGGCGCTGCGTGCGGCATGCGTGATGACTTTGTCACGCACATAGCGGCCATTTACATATGCAAACTGGTGGTCTGCGCGTGAGCGGGCCGCGTCTGGAATGCCCGCACGTCCCACCACCGTGACGTTGCCCGATTGGTAGTGCACGGCAACTGAGTTTTCTAAAAAGTCGTCGCCCAACACATCGGCCAAGCGGCGGTCAAGCGCGGCTTGGTATTGCTTGTTCAAGTCTTCGCCCGATATGGCATCCATCGGTTGCGCGCGCCATTGCTCGACCAACTTGCCCTCGTGCCAAATGGCAAAGCCCACCTCGGGGCGGGTGAGGGCGTGGCGACGCACGGCTTCTACGCAATGGGCCAGCTCGGTGTTATCTGTCTTTAAAAACTTGCGGCGTGCGGGCGTGCTGTAGAACAGTTCTTTCACTTCTACCGTGGTGCCTTGTGCGCGGGCCGCAGGCTGCAGCTCGCCGCTGCGGCCATCCAGCAGCATGGCGTTGTCTTGGCTGGCGGTGCGTGACAGCACCGATAACTCAGACACCGATTGAATCGCTGCCAATGCCTCGCCACGAAAGCCCATCGTGCCGACAGACTCCAACTCATGGAGGTTGGTGATCTTGCTGGTGGCGTGGCGCTTCAAAGCCACAGGCAATTCGGAGGAGGGAATGCCCACGCCGTTGTCTTCCACGCTGATCAGGCGCACACCGCCAGCCAGCAAACGCAGCGTGATTTGTGTTGCACCTGCATCGAGCGCGTTGTCCACCAGTTCGCGCACCACGGAAGCAGGGCGTTCGACCACTTCGCCAGCGGCGATTTGGCTGATCAGTTCATCTGGGAGTTCGCGAATGGCGCGTGGGGGTTGGGTAGCTGGGTGCACAGGCTCATTTTAGAGGCAGGGATAATGAACGCCATGGAACTCATTACCTTCTTGATTGACTTCATCCTGCATGTGGACCGCTATTTGGAAACCTTTGTGCAAGCCAACGGCACTTGGGTCTATGCCTTGCTTTTTCTCATCATCTTTGTCGAGACGGGGTTGGTGGTGATGCCTTTCTTGCCTGGCGACTCGCTGTTGTTTGTGGTGGGGGCCATGTGTGGCGTGGGTTTGATGGACTATGGCTTGTCCGTGGCCTTGCTGTTGACGGCTGCGGTGGCGGGCAACCAAACCAACTACACCATTGGCCGCTTCTTTGGGCCCAAGGTGTTTGCGTGGGAAGACTCCAAGTTTTTCAACCGACGCGCCTTTGACCAAGCCCATGCGTTTTACAAACGCTATGGTGGCGGGACCTTGATTGCTGCGCGTTTCATGCCTTTTGTGCGTACCTTTGCCCCCTTTGTGGCAGGCGTGGCACAGATGACGCGCCGCAAATTCACCTTTTTTGACGTCACGGGGGGGGCTTTGTGGGTGGGCGGCATCGTGACGGCAGGCTATTTCTTTGGCAACATTCCGTGGGTCAAAACCCATTTGGACAGAATCATTTGGGCCATGATTTTTATTCCGGGTGCCTTGGCCATTTATGGCTCGTGGAAGGCATCACGCTCAGCGCAAGTTAACGCTGAGCCAGCGAAGGCTGAATAAGTCTACTTGGCTTGGTGCGTTAGAACCCGCGCTCTGCGCGACGCATGTCACGCAGCATAAATAAATACAAACTCTCCACTTTGTCACGCGCCCAAGGCGTTTTACGCAAAAACTTGAGGCTCGAACCCACGCTCGGGTCATGCGTGAAGCAACGGATGTTGATGCGGTTGCCCAAATCTTCCCAGCCGTAATAGTCGGCCAGATCGGTGACGATTTTTTCAAGCGTCACCCCATGCAAAGGGTTCTTGGGTTGTGCGGGTGCGTCTGCCATGCTTTAGGTGTTGCGTGTCTTGGCCAGCGGCGGGTTGCGTGAGAAATAGCGCTCAATGCCTTTCATCAGTGCATCGGCCAAGTCGTTTTGGTATTGCGGGCTGACCAAACGTTTTTCTTCTTCGGGGTTGCTGATGAAGGCGGTTTCCACCAACACGCTGGGAATGTCGGGCGCTTTCAGCACGGCAAAGCCCGCTTGCTCGACGCGGCCTTTATGTAGCTTGCCAATGTGTTTGATTTGTCCCAGCATCGCGCTGCCGAGTTTGAGACTGTCTTTGATTTGCGCCGTCGTGCTCATGTCCAGCAGGGCGCGTTGCACAGCCGCATCTTGGCTTTTGATGTTCAAGCCGCCAATCAAATCAGCCCGGTTTTCTTGCTTGGCCATCCACTTCGCAGCAGCACTCGACGCTGCGCCGTCGCTCAGCGCAAATACACTGGCACCTTTGGCATCAGGCGTTTGAAAGGCGTCGGCATGGATGCTGATGAACAAATCGGCTTGGACGCGTCTGGCTTTTTCCACGCGCTGCTGAAGCGGCACAAAGTAGTCGGCATCACGTGTGAGGTAGGCCCGCATGGGCAAGTTGCCGTGCTTGGTTTTGATGGTGGTCGTGTTGATGCGGTCACGCAAGCGATGCGCAATTTTCAGCACCACCTCTTTTTCACGTGTGCCGCTGGGGCCAATGGCACCTGGGTCTTCACCGCCATGGCCTGGGTCTAACGCCACGATGATGAAGCGCTCGTTGTCTTGGTTTTGATTCACCGATGCCGCCGTGGTGATGGGCGCAGACGCGGCAGATGCAGCAGGCGTGGGCAGTTCAGACGGTGCGTTGGGTTTGGCCATCAAGTCGCCCACGGGGTCGGTATGGGCGCCGAGCTTCGATGCGGGGGGCGGCGTGGGCGTGGCCGTCATGGACGGCGCGTTGTAGGTGGTGCCACCTTTGAGTTTGTCCACGATCAACGCTTCTAGCGGATCGGCCACATCGGAAGGGTAGAGGTCGAGCACCAAGCGGTGTTGGTATTGGGTGTTGCCTGTTTTGACTGGCTGCAAGTTGAACACCTGTGGCTTGACCATGCGGCGCAGGTCCAGCACCAAACGCACGGTTTTGTTGGCGTATTGCCCCACGCGTACACCCGTGATGTAGGGGTCATCTGAGCGTACTTTGCCCACCAGCTCTTTGAGGGCGGGGTTGAGGTCAATGCCCTCAATGTCCACGGCCAACCGCGGTGGGTTGGCCACGAAGATGGGCACGGTCTTGAGCGCTGTGTCGCTTTCAATCGTCACGCGTGTGTAGGCGGCAGCAGGCCACACGCGCACGGCCACAATGCTGGCACCCCACGCAATGTCAGCGCTGCCCAGTAGCAAAGCCAGCGAGCCGCCTTGCAGCAGGCTGCGGCGTTGAATGCCGCAATGGTTCTGGGGCTGGCCTTGACCGCCGTGGTGTTGCGTCACGCCACCAGCTCCTGTCCACACGGTGTGAGCGCTTTGATGGTCACTTGGCGTTGTTCGTCGTCATCCACTTGGATGTGGATTTCTAAGTCAGGGGTGGGCATCACGCCCGCGGCGTTTTGTGGCCATTCGCACAGCTTCAAACCCGCGCTGGCAAAGATGTCACGAAAGCCTGCGTCTTCCCATTCGCGGGGGTCGCTGAAGCGGTAAAAGTCAAAGTGCCACACCTCGCCCGCAGCTACGTTGTAGGGTTCGACCACCGCATAGGTGGGGCTCTTGATGCGACCCGTCACGCCCAAGGCGTGCAGCAGGTGGCGCACCAAGGTGGTTTTGCCTGCGCCCAAATCGCCGTGCAGAGCAATGCAAGCGTTCAAGTTGGCGCGTGTCAATGCGGCGGCCAGCTGCGTGGCAAACGCGGCGGTGGCGGCTTCATCGGGCCATACCAGAGTTTTTACAATGGGCGAATTATTCAAAGGTGTCCGTTGTCTATCGATTACCAATTGTTGCTTACGCAAATTCAGGCTCTAGGGCAATCACTGGGATTTTCGCAAATTGCGGTGGCCCCTTTGGATTTGTCTTCGGCTGAGCCGCATTTGCAGCATTGGCTGTCGCAAAACTTCCACGGCAGCATGGATTACATGGCCCGCCACGGCATGAAGCGCGCCCGCCCCGCCGAGTTGGTCCCTGGCACCTTGAGCGTGCTGACCGCCCGCATGAACTACCTGCCGCGTGACACCACCGAGGGCTGGCAAGACATGGAGTGGCAACGCCTGCGCACCCCGAATGAAGCGGTGGTCTCTGTCTACGCCCGTGGGCGTGACTACCACAAGGTCTTGCGTAACCGCCTCGACACACTGGCTCAGCAAATAGATGCTTTGCTGGCCGACACCTTGACGCCAGATGGTTTGGAATACCGCGCTTTCACCGACTCCGCGCCAGTGATGGAGGCCGAGTTGGCCACCCGCAGCGGCCAAGGTTGGCGCGGCAAGCACACGCTGGTGCTCAACCGTGAAGCGGGTTCGATGTTTTTCTTGGGCGAGATTTTTTTGAATGTGACTTTGCCTGCGTCCGAGCCCACCAGTGCGCACTGTGGTCAGTGCACTGCATGCATCGACGTGTGCCCCACGCAGGCCATCGTCGCGGCGGGCTTGGTTGACGCGCGTCGCTGCATTTCGTATTTGACGATTGAGCATGATGGTGCCATTGACGAAGCCCTGCGCCCCCTGATGGGCAACCACATCTACGGCTGCGATGACTGCCAACTCATTTGCCCTTGGAACAAGTTTGCCCAAGCCTCTAGCTTGCCCGACTTTGATGTACGTGCAGGCTTGGTAGGGCAAGGCATGGTGCGCTTGTTGGCCTGGACAGAGGAAGAATTTCTGCGATACACCGAAGGCAGCCCCATTCGCCGCATTGGCCATGTGCGTTGGCTGCGTAACTTGGCGGTGGCCGCGGGCAACGCCTTGCGCCAGTCCGACGACGCAGCGCTTCGAGCCGCGCTGCAAGCTCACCTCACGCATGCGAGCGACGTGGTGCGTGAGCATGTGCAATGGGCGTTGGCGCAAACTGTGACCGAGTAATATCAAGCCATGGCATTTCTCACCCGTTTGATCTTCGCGCTGATTGGCATGGCATTCGCTGTGTTGTTTGCCGTCGGCGTTTTGTGTTGGTTGGCCTTGTATGTGGTGTTTGCCTGTTTGCGTTGGCTGGTGACGGGACAAAAGCCACAAGTGCTGCTCATGTGGCAACAAATTCAGGCCATGCGAAAAGGCATGCAGCCTGGTCAAGGTGCCACTTGGGCTAGCTGGTCACGCAGCAGCGATGGGCAGTGGCATGAAGCGCATGGCCATGCGCAACGCTCTGGCGATTCGTCGGACGTGATCGAAGATGTGGTGGTGCGCGAAATTCACCCCACACGTCAGCTGCCCAAAGACTGACGGTTTTTTGCAAACCTCACATGATGCGAAGCTTGGTTACTGCGTGTTGGGTTGCCCCGACATCAACGCGCGATTGGCTTTGATCGCTTGTCCCAACTCTATGACAGCCAGTGCGTAGTAGCTGCTCCAGTTGTAACGCGTGACCACATAAAAGTTGTCGGTGCCTGCCACATAGCTCGGTGGCTCATCGCCATTGAACAGCTCTACCAAGGCCAGTTGACCGTTGTGCTTTTGCGCTGGCTCATCCAGCACCGCACCTTTGGCGGTGAAGTTGCTCACACTGAACGACGGCAAGATGTCGGGGGCCAGCAGACTAGGCTTGTCTAGGCGGGCTTCATCAAAGCTCACAGGGTAGTGGGTGGGCATGCCAGTTTGCCAGCCGAAGGCTTTGAAGTAATTGGCCACAGAGCCAATCGCATCGACAGGGCTATTGCGTAGGTCAATGCGGCCATCGCCATCAAAGTCCACTGCAAATTTGGCCACGCTAGACGGCATGAACTGTGGCCAGCCCATGGCGCCTGCAAAGCTGCCTGTGGCGCTTGCATCGCCTTGGCTGTGCGCTTGTGATAAGAAATGACCCAACTCAGATTTGAAAAACGCTTGGCGCTCAGTAGCGCGTGGGTGTGCAGATGGGAAGTTGAGGGTGAGCGTGGTCAAGGCGTCGAGCACGCGGTAGTTGCCCATGTTTTGGCCGTAGAAGGTTTCTACACCGATGATGCCCACCACCATTTCGGCGGGGACGCCATAGGTTTGCTCGGCACGGGAGAGGGCGCTTTGGTAGGTTTGCCAAAACTGTGTGCCAGCCTCGATGCGTCGGTTTTCAATGAAGCGTTCGCGGTAGGCGCGCCAGTTTTTCGCGGTGGGCACGGCGGGCGGCAACACCATCTTGGGCACACCTTTGAGGTGTTGTGCTTTGCTGATTTGCTCGCGTACCCAGGCTTTGGGGAGGTGGTATTGCTGGGCCAGTTCATCCGCCAGTGCCATGACTTCAGGGGTTTTTCCATAAGCCGCGCCACGGTTAGAGGCTTGTTTGGCGACGGCTTTGTGCGCTTTGGTATGGGATTTGGCGGCAGCTACGCCTGCAAAAACGGTCAACAGTAGCAGGGTGGCAGTGATTTGACGTAACGCAAGAGTTGGCTGCAAAGCCATATTAAACGGGGCGGTATGTGTTTTCACGCAGTGTTGGCAAGGAAAAAAGCAAGGTCTACATGGTAAGCTGACTCGAAGAAGAACCGAGGCAGACGAGATGAGCAAAACAGGTTATTACACGCATCCCCTGTGCATGAAGCATGAGATGGGAGAAGGGCACCCCGAGTGTCCCGAGCGACTCAGCGCCATCCAAGATCGTTTGCTCATCAGTGGCGTAGATTTGGGTCTTACCCCCATCGAAGCGCCTGAAGCGCCTTTGGCTGATATTGAGCTGGCCCATGACCGCATGTACATCGCTTCCCTGCGCGGTTTGTCAGATCAGTTGGTGGAAGACATGGCCGCAGGTGGCCCTGCTTATGGGCACTTGGATTCAGACACCAACATCAACAGCTACACATGGAAGGCGGCCTTGGCTTCTGCAGGGGCTGCTGTTGCCGCCACTGACGCAGTGATTGCGGGTGAGTTGAGCAACGCGTTTTGTGCCATTCGTCCACCAGGTCACCATGCCGAGCGCAACAAGGCAGGGGGCTTTTGTTTTTTCAACAACATCGCCATTGCGGCCAAGTACGCGCTTGAGCGTCATGGTTTGAAGCGTGTGGCGGTGGTGGATTTTGATGTGCACCATGGCAATGGCACGGAAGACATCCTCAGTGGCGACGACCGCGTGTTGATGGTCAGCTTCTTTCAGCACCCGTTTTATCCGCACAGTGGTACCGAGCATCCCGCTGCCAATATGCTGAATATTCCAGTGCCTGCCTACACCAAAGGCATGGAAGTGCGTGACTTGATCGAGACACACTGGGTGCCTCGCCTAGAAGAATTCAAACCTGAAATGATTTTCATCAGCGCGGGTTTTGATGCGCACCGTGAAGACGACATGGGCCAAATGGGGCTGGTCGAGCAAGACTACGCTTGGATCACCCACCGACTGCGTGACATAGCGGCGCGTCATGCGAAAGGGCGCATCGTGTCTTGCCTTGAGGGCGGCTACGATTTGAGCTCGCTGAGTCGCAGCGTCGAAGCGCATGTGCGCGTACTGGCCGATATTTGATCCATGAATGAATTGCAAGAGTTGCTGCTGGATTTGCAAAGTCCAGCCATCGTGTTAGAGCTCGCTGGTCTGGCGGTGTGTTTGGCCCTGTCGTGGGTTTTGAGTTGGGCTTTGGGGCGTCACTCGACGGCGCGTGGCTCTATTTTGTTTGGCCGTCGTGTGATGGATGGCGTGTTGTTTCCCGCATTGGCCTTGCTGCTGACGTATGGCTTGAAGCTGGTGCTCATCAAGGTTCAGCGTGTTTCAGTGCTCAAAGTGGCTTTGCCTGTGTTGGTGTCACTGGTGTTGATTCGTTTGATTGCGCGGGTCTTGGCAGCGGTGTTCCCGCACTCACGCGGTGCACGCATCTTGGAGCAGGTGGTGTCGTGGCTAGCTTGGGGCTTGGTCGTGTTGTGGGTCACAGGCTTGTGGTCGCCCCTGATGGACGAACTCGACAGCTTGGAGTTCATGCTGGGCAAAACGCGCATCAGCGTGACCCATGTGTTTGAGGTGGTGTTCACTTCAGGCTTGGTGCTGGTGTTGGCGCTTTGGTTGTCGGCCACCTTAGAGCAACGCGTGCTCAACCGCGCATTTGAAGATTTGTCCATGCGCAAAGTCGCAGCCAATGCCTTACGCGTGCTGTTGCTGGTCATCGGCACTTTGTTTGCGTTGTCCTCGTTGGGTTTTGACCTCACGGCGTTGTCGGTATTGGGTGGCGCTTTGGGGGTGGGGATTGGCTTTGGCTTACAAAAGTTAGCCGCCAACTATGTGAGTGGCTTTGTCATCTTGCTGGAGCGCTCGCTGCGCATTGGTGATTTTGTGCGTGTCGATGGTTTTGAGGGGCGCGTGACCGACATCAAAACCCGCTACACCTTGGTGCGTGCCAGCAACGGCAGTGAATCGGTGGTGCCCAACGAGTTGCTTTTGACGCAACGTGTGGAGAATTTGTCGCTCGAAAGTCGCCATTTGCTTCAGACCTGTACGTTTTGGGTGGGTCTGGAAAGCGATGTAGAGCGCGTGCAAGATCTGTTAACCCAAGCGGTCATTGGGGTGGCGTGGGTGTTGCCTGAACCTGCGCCTCAAGCATTGTTGGCCGAGGTAGCACCGCAGGGTTTGCGTTTTAACCTTAATTTTTGGATGGAAGATCCTGTCAATGGCCAGTCTTTGACCCGTTCTCGTGTCAATATTGCAGCCTTGAGCGCTTTGCGCGCAGCAGGTGTGGTCATGGTGCATTCGCCGCAAGAGGTGGTTTTGCGCCACCCCGCTTAAGTTTTTCCTAGGGACTTCCCTAGAAAAGCACGGTCGTTCGATAAAAATGCTGCTTTGATCTCTACAATGTTACGTTTACGTAAACGTCAATCTGTTTAATTCTAAAAATTGGAGCTTTTGCCATGAAAGTTTTGGTCGCTGTCAAACGCGTGGTGGACTACAACGTCAAGGTCCGC
>JACCDT010765719.1_pt1 | contig 16381 bp, 16 predicted proteins | sample 7446291 | NCBI WGS metagenome assembly JACCDT01 (sample SAMN15323446, study PRJNA562643) | freshwater metagenome | isolation source: river surface water | place: USA:Blue River Watershed | collected 2017-08-17 | reverse complement strand
GTACGAGGGCGCCTGCCGAGCCGCCGAGGCAGAGATAAAGCGCCGCATCCGCAACAGAATGGCGGTGCTGTGATGCCGTACGTCGGGAAAAGCATGGACCGAAAGCGCAATGCGCGTCGGCGCCAGCTCAGCGGCGCGCACACCGCTGAGTCGTGGAACGCTGCTCATCCGGTCGGGACGGCGGTCCGCTACTGGCCGATCTACCCGCCGATCGACGGTGTGCCGCCCGTGGACACGACGACGCGCTCTGAAGCCTGGACGCTCGGAGACGGGTCGGTCGTTGTGCTCGTCGATGGCAAATCTGGGGGCGTCCACCTGTCCCACATTGAGGTGTTGCCATGAGCCACAAGGACGGGCGCGTGGTGCTGTCGGCGTGGGTTGACCCGGTGCTACGAGACTACGCGCGCGAGGCTGCCCGCCTGTCCGGGTTGGAGTTTTCGCGATGGGTCGAGCGCGCCGTTCGGCAGACGATGGCGCGCGAGTCGGCGGACAGGGCGATGGTAGCCGCGAGTGAGCGCGGCGAATGCGGGGCGTGCGGCTACGCGCCGTGCGCGTGTGACCAGCAATGAGTTCGTGCAGAGCAACGAATGCGAACGTGAACCGCGACGGTCCTCCGCCTGTCGCCGGGCGCAGCGTCGCCTGCCTCAACGAGTTCCACTCCTCCGGCTGTCGGTGCGGGTCCAAGGGGCCGAAGCAGCCGACCCTCGACGACGTGGCGAAGCTCCACGTGGAGACGTCGGCAGCGGAGCGCGCTCAGCAAGACTGACCCATCTGCGCAAATTCTCCACAGGCGCGTCCTCGCCTTCCGTCGCGCTCTCCTGTATTCTCCTCCTACGGACGTCCGACCCGTCCGTAGGAGACCCACCACGGATGCGCGCTTCTCCCCACGACGAGGGCCAGCTCAGCTTCTACTTCGGCGGCGACCGCCTCTTCTTCCGCTCCTCGATGGGTGGCCAGCTCAGCGCCGCCCACGCGGCCTCGGCCGACTCGAACGGCCACGTCATCGGCCGGGCGATCGACTGGAACTACATCCCCCGCCGCGCCCTCCGGGTTCACCGGGGCTACGACGCCATGGACAACGAGCCCCCGCCGACCTTCGTCCCGAAGCACTCGGGAGGGTCCTCGGGCTACGAGATCGACCGGGGCGACGTGATGTTTCACGCGCGTCTCTCCCGCCGCGTGACGACCGTGGCGCAGCTCGACCCCCGCGCCCACCGGATCCTCGCCGAGGTTTACGGCGACCGCGGGGCTCGCTGGGCAGCTCTCTCGACCGACCGCCGAAACACCGAGGGGACCGTGTTCATGGCGGGGCTCGGGCCGGGGAGCATCGTCGCCCTGTACGAGCTGACAGCGGATGGTCGCGCCCTCATCGCCCACGAGCGGGCGCTCACCCTCGCGCACAGCGACCCGAAGGCCCGCGCCGCCGAGGCGAAGAAGACCAAGGCGACCGCCGCAGCCCTCGCCCACCACCGGGCATCCATCGAGGCGGCCATCGCCGTTCAAGAGCACGAGGCCTCCCGGCTCGCCGGCCTGTATGACCTCGCCGTCGAGAAGGCGAACGCTGCTGCTGCCGAGCACAAGGCGGGGACCCTCCCCAAGCGTACGAGCCAGCGCCACCTCGCCGACGCCCGTGAGGCGGTCGCCGCGCCGCTCGACGCCTTGGAGGACACCCGGCGGACGCTGGTCCTCTTGAGGCGCTCCCTGGCGCACAGCGGGGCCGCGCCGTCGCTCCCCAACCCGGCGCCTGACCCGTCGGTCAAGGAGGCGTTCGCCGCCGTCCGTGAGGCCGACCTGGCGAGGACGGAAGCCCTGCGCGATAGGACCCGCCGGCGCATCGAGCTCGAAGCCGAGACGGGCGCCCACGTCCCCGAGAGCGACCCGCGCCTCCCCCCTGTACCGGAGGCCCTGACGCTCCCGGTCCTCCCCGTCCCGAGCCTGCCCACCCTGCCGAAGCAGAAGGCCGAGCACCTCACCAACGACGAGCTGCTCCAGAACGCCATGCTCCTCCAGCGGACGCGCCCCGATGCCCTCCGCGCCGGTCGCCTCGCGCGCGCCCAAGACGCCGCGCAGAAGCTCCTCCAGTACGCGCTCGGCGTCTGGCTCGCGTCGCAGCCGAAGACCCCTGCCAAGGTCAAGGTGGAGCGGGCCCACCCCGTGTCCCAGCCGCCTGTCCAGGTCGCGCCCGTCGTCCTCGACGAGACCACGCCCGAGCCCGTCCCCACCGCCGAGCGCCCGCCCCCGGCGACCTACTACGCCCGTCCCATCCCCCTCGGCGAGCAGCGGTCGATCCGCGGACACGTCCACCCCGGCTACGGCCGCGCTCCAGCTGCACCTCCCACCCTCGCCACCGAGGCCCCGTGAACGACAGCCCCAATACACTCAACGTGGTCGAGTTGACTTTCGCGCATAGGTGGGACGGTCCTGCAAATACACCGAGCGAAAGCATTCGCGCAGCGATGGACGACCTGCTGTATCGCCCGTTCGCGCCGCCGGTGTACATCGTGTCGCCTGCGCAGGCGGAGAACCTGCGCAGGGTCGAGGCATGGCTCACGAGGAAGGGAAGGACCCCGTGACCACCCCGCTCCTCAAACCCAAGTACCCCCCGTACGTCACCCCGAGCGAGCTGGCCGTCATGCTCGACCAGGCCGGCGGCGGAGGGACCGCATGGACCACGGCCTCGGTGCGATCGACCCTGGCGCAGGCAGGCGCCCTCATCCCGCTCCCCGCCGCCCACCGGTCCACCACCCCGACCACGCGCCGGGGGAAAGGACAGCGTTTCGCCACCACCTACGACCTGCTCCTCAAGCACCTCCCCGACATCCACCGGTCGCTCATCCTCGCCGCGTCCACGGACGACCTCTCCCGCCTGCTCGCCGAGGTCCAATGAGCACGAAAGAGAACGAGAGAGCGGCGACGACGTGGCGCTTGCCCCATGTAAAGGGTGTGGGCCGTCGCCCTGTGCGGGCCTGCCCCCTCGCTCGTTCCGCCGGTCGGAGGGTGCCGTCCCACCCTTTCCTGGGTCGTCTCGAAGGCTCGCTCGTATCGTCCAGAGCCTCGACGATCCCCGTCCACCACCGTCCCACGTCGTCTCGGCCCACCCGCAGCGGTGACCAGGCGGTGACCTGAGCGTCCCGCATGGCCGACCACAACGTCTGCTCCATCTGCACTCACCCGCACCGGGCGGCCCTCGACGCGCGTCTTATCGCCAAGCGACCGGACGGGACGTCTCAGCACTCCGCCGCCTCGGTGGTGTCCTGGATGGTCAAGGAGACTATCCTCCCCCCTGTCCACCCGCGGGCTCTCAACCGCCACCGGAAGAACCACCTCAACGTCCCGCAAGAGGTGGCGAAGCGTAGGGCGGCCGAGATCGAAGCGCGCGCCCGTGGGGAGACCCTCCCGCTCGTCGACCTTCCCCCCGAGATGGCGGAAGCCGTCCACGCCGAGGTGGCCAACCTCGACATGCTCGACCGGTGGGCATCCCGCATCGGTCAGATGGGGGACTACATCATCGCGAAGGCGACCAAGCCTGGCGACGATGGGAAGCCCCCGCCTCCGCCGTCCCCTCAAGAGGTCATCTTCCTCGTCCAGGGGGCCCGCGCCGCCGCCGCCCTCGCCACCGCGCAGAACGCCATCCTCACTGGGACGCACGCGGGCCGCGGGATCCTCGGCGCGAACCCGGACAAGAAGGGCCTCAAGGAGTTCATTCAGTCGTTCGGTCCGAAGCCGCCTCCCATCGCAGGGGACCGTCCCGACGGAGCGCCGCCCACTACCCGCGACGACATCGAGCGCGCCCTCTCCGACCTGTCGGAAGGGGACCGCGCTGCGGACGCCTACGGCACCGAGGACGAGCCCGACGCGGAGGACGACGACACCCCCGCGGATGGCCCCACAAGCCCCGGGACACCCCCGCCGGACAGCGGCCCGACCATGGTCGTCCAAGGATCGGCCGAGGACGTCCCGCCGATCGAGGCCATGGCGGTCCCTTACAGCTACAAGCCGCCTCCCGCGGCGACCCGTCCGCTCCCCCTTCGCCTCGTGGGAGGGGCGTCGAAATGAGCGCGTCGGTTCCCCTCTCACGGCGTGGAAACGGAACCACCTCGTGATCGCCCTCCCCGTCCACGAGCCCTGTGGAGTCGCCGGCTGCGGAAACGTGGACCCCGAGACGATGGCGGCTCGATGCACGGAGCAGAGGCACTGGACCAACGGCACGGCGCGCAAGTCGGCCGGCTGCATGAAGAACTTCACCCTCTGCAAGCGCTGCGGATGCCGCACGGTGGTCGACGGCGCCAAGTGCTCCGCCTGCAACCCCAAGAACCCGATGGGCAAGCTCACCTGACCCCGTAGTCCAACCCCATGCAGCAGGCCGTCACCGCCCCGGCGGCCTCCCGCCACGCCAGCATCCTCGCCCGAGGTTTGCTCGGTAAGCCCCCGCAAGTCCCGCCCCCTGGTGAGACCGACGAAGCTCGCGAGGTCGCGACTGTCCTGATCGCCCGCTGGTACAACGATCCCGTCCTGTTCGCGTGGGAGGCGTGCGGGGTCGTCCTGTGGCGAGGGCAGCGGGAAATCTGTGCAGCGGTCACGGCGAATTGGCCGTGTCGCGTGGTCGTGAAGTCGGGTCACAAGACGGGAAAATCTCTGTCGCTCGCCGTGCTCGCCCTGTGGTGGTGGATCACCAGGCCGAATGCCCGCGTGATCATGACGGCGCCCACGGCTCGGCAGATTCGCTCGACCCTGTGGCGCGAGGTGCGCAACCTCTGGCAGCGCGCCAGCAAGCGACTCGAAGCGCTCGGTGGTCTCGGTGGTCGCCTGTACGACCTGCCTGAGCACGGGCTCAAGACCATCGAGTCGGTGGACCAGAGCGAGATCGTCGGCTTCTCGTCGAAGCAGCCGGAGAACGTCGCGGGCACCTCCGGCGAGAACAACCTCTACCTGATCGACGAGGCGAGCGGCGTCCCGCGCAACGTCTTCGAGGCCATCGACGGGAACCGGGCCGGCGGCGCGTCGGTGCTCCTGTTCAGCAACCCCACCAAGACGAGCGGGGAGTTCTTCGACGCCTTCAGCTCGAAGGCGCACCTCTACACGCGGATCAGCATCTCGTCGGAGACGACGCCCAACGTCCTCTCGGGTCGCCGGGTCGTCCCTGGTCTCGCCACGCGCCAGTGGATTCAAGAGAAGCGCGAGGAGTACGGCCCAGACCACGAGAACGACCCGCGCTATCGGGTCCGTGTGCTCGGGGAGTTCCCCCTCGGCGGAACCAACAAGGTCATCCCCGCCGAGGAACTGGAGCGCGCCAAGCAGCGCTGGTTCGACTTCGCTGGGATGGTCCTCGGCAAGGAAGACATCGCGCGTGAGCCCGAGCGGCGCATGCAGCTCTTTCGCGACCCCGAGGCCATCGCCAGGGTTCGAGCTCGATGGGAGGAGAAGGTCGCCACCAACGGCCCGCTCGTCATCGGTGTGGACCCGTCGTGGGGACAAGGCGACCTGTCCGTCTGCTACCCGAGGCGCGGCCTCCGGATGTTCGCCCCGGCCTCGTTCGCAGGCGACGGGGACAACGCCGGCTACGCGGTGGCCATGATGGTGCTCGCGCAGGCGAGGCGGCTTCGCATCGGCAACGAACGCGCTGTGGTCTTCATCGACTGCATCGGCATCGGCGCCTCCGCCACCGACCACCTCAAGCAGTATCCCGAGGAGATCCGCCTCGTCGAGGTCAACAGCGGCAAGGCTCCCCACGGACGCGGGGCCGAGTCGGAGTACGTGAACCTCCGCGCGCAGATGCACTTCGCTGGTCGTCGGTGGCTGCGCAAGGGCGGCGCCTTCGAACCCCACGCCCTCACCGAAGGGGACCTCCGCGAGACGGAGTACACCCTCAAGGACACCGGCGAGATCGTCGTCGAGAAGAAGAGCCTGGTGAAGGCGCGGATCGACCGGTCGCCCGACCACGGCGACGCCTTCCTCCTGTCGACGAGCGACTTCATGATCGCCGCGCCGCCCTCGATACGGAGCACGCGGAAGGCCCGTGAGCCGCTCCGCGCCGTCGAGCTGGAAGAGTACTGACCGGCCTGGTCAACGCTCACCGCGTCGTCGCTCAAGCTTCGGGGGTCTCCCCCGCCATTGGTTCCCTCCTCACGGCGTGGAACCGGAACCACCGCCCACCATCCCCCCGGAGATACGCCATGAAGCTCTATGGAGACGAACTCGCGCGCGAGATGCTCTCTTCCGTCACCCTCGTCATCGCCACCCTCGCTGCGCTCAAGGCGTTCCCCGCCAACGACCGGATCGACGGGATGGCCGTGGTGCTCGCCAGCGATGGGAGCCGGTGGAAGTACGCGATCGGCTCGTCGACCACCGCGGACGACCAGCTGATCGTCTCCCCGACGGACACGGTGGGGCGCTGGGTCCGGACCGACAAGTCCGTGATCCTCTCCGCGGCGGCCGGCTTCGCCCTGGCGGACGGGGCGGTCCTCTACACCGTCCCCGCGGGCTTCCGCCTGATCCTCGGCGTCCCCTACCACAACGTCACGACCTCGTGGACCGGCGGCACGTCGAGCGCCATCGGGTGCAGCTCCAGCAACACCGGCCTCGCCACCGCGGGTGACCTGCTCGGCGGGGCCTCGGGTGACGTGGCGGCCGGGCTGCTGAGCAGCGGGGCCTACGCCAAGGGGACCGTGGGCGCCAAGATCGGCAAGCCGGGCGCGGTCCTCATCGCCGGGGAGACCATCCTCTTCAACCGGATCACCTCGGTGTTCACGGCCGGGGCGAGCACCATCTACATCCCGGTCACCGTCGCTCTCGCCCCCTGACTCGACTGAGCTGAACGGGTAGCCGAAAGGTCAACCGCTCAGCTCGTTGGTTCCGCGCTCGCGCCGTGGTATGGGAACCACCATGCCGACAACGATACGGCGCGCGGTGAAGATGGCGAGGTCGCCCAAGGGGACCCGGTTCCAAGTCTACGGCTTCACGATGGTCGAGTTCGGGCAGCTCTTCGGGATGACCCCGGCGAGCTGTGCGAAGGCGGCCAAGTCGAGGATGCGGAGGGGGACGCTGGTCCCGCCGCAGTTCGACCCGACGGACCTCGTGAGCATCATCGACTTCGCGCGTCGTCGTGGTCGGCTCGATAAGGAGCCGAAGCGATGAGCGAGAAGAACGAACAGGGTGATGGGCGAGAGCAGTACAGGGCGCAGGTGCGACGGCGCATCCTCGGGATGATGATGGACGAGGGGGTGGAAGGCTTCCTCGTCGCGGTCGGTGAGGTGCTGACGGAGCAGGCCCGACGACATAGCAACGCTGGCGCAGGCCACGACGTGATCGACGTCGGTCACCGCGACATGATGGCGGCTGCGTCGGGCATGGCCCACCACGGCAAGATCCTCCGCGGCGTGCGCCTCATGACCGCCAATGACGAGCAGCCCGAGGGGACCCGTTACCTCGTCGCCCTCTCCGACAAGACCATGGCCAACCTCCGCAAGTACGCGAAGGGCCCTGGTGACCAGTCGGCCGAGCAAATGGTGACGCGCCTCGTGGACCAGCTCGTCGTCCTGAGCGGGATGGCCGGCACCGACTCGGCCTCCCACGGCGCGATGGTCAAGGCGGCGAACGAGCTTCGGTCGCGCGTGGGGATCTTCCCTGATGGCGACCGACTGACCACCGAGGAGATCGAGCAGGCGAGCAAGAGCATCGACGAGATGCAGCGGCAGATCGCCAAGGCCAACGGATACGTCGAGGACAATGAGCCGCAGGTCGCTGACCTTCGCGTGGGCACCACCATCCCCGACATGGGCGAGCTGAAAGAGTGGTTGCTCGACCTGACCAAGCTCACGTGGGCCGCCCGCTTCCCGAAGCTCGACCGTCACCACGAGGACAACGCCGACCTGGCGAACGCCTTCGCCAGCGAGCACCGTGCTCTTGTCGAGAGCCTCGACAAGGTGTTCCACGACGGGACGGAGGAGACCGACGAGGAGGGCCCGCCCGAGAGCGAGGAGACGCCTCCTGTCGAGGCCGGCATCCTCGCCCAGCTCAGCAATGTCGAGCGCGGGATCATGGGGTTGCTCGCGCGTATGCCGCACGGCGCCACCGACGTGTCGGTCTGGACCACGACGACCCAGGAAGAGACCGCGGCCTGCGAGAAGCTGGTGAGCCTCGGCTACCTCGTCGAGAACAACACCCACCCGACCATCGGCCGCAACTGGTCGATCACCCCCAAGGGTAAAGCCTTCAACAGGGGCGCGACGCCGGAACCCACCGACGAGGAGATCGAGCGGACCACGCTGGAGATGATCAACAGCGGGACGATGGTCTCGACCTACGAAGGCGGCCCGCCCGCCGGTGGTCCTCGCACCGAGGCCGCTCTCAAGAAGCTCGTCGCCGCTGGCGCCGCCGATACCTGGAGGGACGGCAAGCACACCTGCTACGGCAGCAAGGCCACGCGCGCCAAGTACGAGCCGCCCGCAGTCCACACGACGATCTCCGCCGACCCGCTTCTCGATGCTGCCGAGGGCGCGATGCTCGAAGCGCTCCGCAAGGGGCCCATCGTCAGCAACCCTGCGGTGCCCTTCTCCGAGCTGACCTACGAGGCGCTGGTCTCGCTCAGCCGAAAAGGTCTCGCGCGCGGAACGCACAGCGACCTGACCGGCTGCACGACGTGGCAGGTCACCAAGCCCGCTCAGGCTGGCGAACCGATGCGCGTCGCCTCCGCTGGCCACGTCCACACCTCGCCCTTCGAGTCGAACCACAACGACCCCACGGACCCCCGCGGCATGGTCCACGCCCTCGTCGCCGAGCACGGCGGCTTCGGCAAGCCCGTCCCCACGGGGAGCACCACCTTCAACCGCGACGGCCTGCTCATCGACGGGAAGCCCTCCCCGCTGAACGTCGCCTTCAAGCTGGTCGCGGCGCTCATCGAGCTCGAAGCGCAGGCACCCACCGACCTGGCAGGCCACGGCTTCGCCGACATGCTCGCCTTCTCGCCCAACCCGTCGGGCGCCAGCCGGGAGCACGTGGCCACCTGCCTCGCCTACGCCGGCCTGCTCCACGACCTTCGCACCAACCTCGCCATCGAGCTGGCTGGCCTCGCCGAGACGGCCCGCGGCAACGCCGCCAAGGCCAGCCACAGCGTCGGCTACTGGACCGCGGAGCTGGCGCGCATGCCGGTCCCCAAGCCCGCCGACCGCCCCTCCTGACCCCTGCCTGACCATAGGCGGAGCCACCCCACGGCTCCGCCTGCTCGGGCCCACCTTCACCACCCGAGCGAACCCATGGCCCGAACGATCGCGCTCTCCTACGACGCCGTGAGCATCGCTCGCACGGTCACCGCCAAGGACACCGTGTTCACCGACACGGCGCTCCCCGCGACGACGCGAGCGGCCGACAACGTGTCCCCCGGTGGGATGGTGGCCGGACGCGGTTTCCAGACCGTGTGGCTCGGTCTCCAGTGCCCCGACGGCACCGCCCCCACCGCGGTCGTCTCGCCGCGCGTGCGGGACGCCAACGCCCCCGACGGCTCCCGCTGGAAAGACCTCACGATCTCGGGCAGCGCGCAGAGCGTCACCCTCACCAACAACGGCCCCTTCATCGAGGTCCGGATCGACAGCCGCGACTTCATGCCCGTGGTCACCGACCTCACCGGTACGCCCACCTCGGCGACCATCCTGGTCTTCCCGGGGACGCCGATGCCCTGGAACCGTCCGCCGTCGTTCTGAGCTGACGAATGAGCAACCCCAAGCGCTTGCGCCCACCGCATGCGCGGGAGGGGCTCACCCAGGCCAGCGGCGAACGCGAGATGGTCATCGAGACCCGCGCCTCGTCGAACCTTCGGATCACGTCGCCCGTCCAGCGGCGGATCCCGCTCGGAAACCAGGCCCTCCGTCTCGGCGGGAAGATCAGCCCCGTCACCGTCTCGGCGGTCATGCGGGCAGCGGACACCGGGTACGTCTGGCAGCTCATGGACCTCGGCGACGAGCTGAAACAGAAGGATGCCCACCTCGGCACCGTCTGCTTCCGTCGCGAGACCGCCCCGACGCAGCTCGACTACCAGATCGTCCCGACGAGCGAGCGGCCCAAGGCGCTCCGCATCGCGGCCTTCGTCACCGAGGCCCTCAAGCGCTTCGGTGAGATCGAGGTCGACGGCGCCGACGTCTACGACTTCTCGAAGACCATCGCCCACCTGAACGGCGCCACGTTCTACGGCCACGGTGTCTCGGAGATGCTCTGGCAGAAGGACGGGCGCTACGTCCTCCCCGGCGGCGCCATCCCCATTCAGCCGCGCCGCTTCGTGTATGGGCAGGCCGACGGGATCTTCCGGTGGTGGGACGCGACCTACCCCAACGACCCGTACCCCGGCGTCGACATCCGAAAGGACTATGCGACCGGCAAGTTCCTGATCCACCGCCCCCGGATCAACGGTTCGATCGGCCCGCGTGAGGGGCTCATCCGCCCGCTCGTGTGGGCGGCGGTGTTCCGTACGTGGTCGATCTCCGACTGGCTCAAGCTCGCCGAGCTGGCGTGGAAGCCTTACCGGACGGGCGAGTACAGCCGCGACAACTCGCCCGCGTCGAGCGAAGACCGGATCGCGCTCGAAGAGGCGCTGGAGAGCATCACCACCAACGGCTTCGCGGCGCTCCCGAGCACGACGAAGCTCAAGGTCGAGTACGCCAAGGGGCGCTCCGGTGGCGGCACCCACGGCGACCTCGCCGGGTTCTTCGCGGCGGAGATGTCGAAGTACGCCCTCGGCGCGACGCTCGGTGTCGAGCAGGGGCGCGTCGGGAGCAACGCCCTCGGACGCGTCCACGCCAACGTGGCGCGCGAGATCCTGGAGTTCGACGCGCGCGCCCTCGAAGGGACGATCCAGCGCTACATCATCGTCCCGCTGGTCCGGAAGAACTTCGGCCCCAACGTGGAGGTCCCGCAGTTCCGCTTCCTCACCGAGGAGAGCGCCGACCTCGCCATGATGGCCGAGGCGATCCAGCGCCTCACGCAGCAGGGGCTCCGCGTCCCGCAGCGGTGGGTCCGCGCGATGTTCGGGATGCCCGACCCGATCGACGACGAGGAGACGATGGGCGGGCCCGTGCTCCCGCCTGGCAACGACGACACGCTCCTCCCGGCCGAACCGAAGGAGCCCACCGGCGACCCGGCCGACCCCGACGACGCCACCGGCAAGTCGTACAACGGCGACCTGTCCGGTCTCGTGAGCGATGCGCAGATGCGGTCGATGCTCGGGATCTACTCGACCCACCGCATTCTGAGCGGCGCCGGGTACTGGCGTTTCAAGAGCGGCGTCGCCTTCAACCGGTCGACCACCGTCATCACCTGAGAGACCGCTATGCCGCACGCTTCCGCCGCCCACGCCTCCACCAACCGCGCCCACGATGCGCTCGACACCGCGATCAACGAGCCGTGTCGAGCGGCCGAGCCTGGCAAGGTGGTCAAGACCGTGAAGCGCCACGGTGCGACCTTCGCGATCGACCGGCCCATTGGTCACGTGAAGACCGGGATGGGCTTCGACGGCAAGCCCTTCGAGCTGACCTACAGCTGCGACTACGGCTACCTCCAGAAGACCCACGAGGACAAGGCTCCGCCCGTCGGTGGCGACGGCATGATGGTCGACGCCTATTGCTGCGAGCCCACCTCGAAGGACGCTGGCTCGGGTGACGGCGACGAGGTGATCCACGTCGTCAATCAGGTCCGCTACGGGACGAACGAGCACGACGAGCAGAAGCTCATCCTCGGCGCGCGCGACGCCGACCACGCCTCGCAGGTGTACTTCACGCACACCCCGGCGCGCTGCTTCGGCTCGATGTTCACGATGAGCGGCGAGGCCTTCCGCGCGCAGCTCGCCACCGCCACGCCGGGCAAGGCCTTTACCTTCCTCCCCGCGGCGCCCATCGCCCCCGACGAGCCTCCGCCGTCCTCGCGCACGGCTCGCGCCCTCCGCAACGTCATCCCCCCGCGGGCCGCTTCGGCGACCGTCCACGCTCACCAGGAACCGCACGCCATGCCCCACACCGCCCGCCTCGCCTCGCCCGCCCACCGTGACGCCTCCGGCGCCGATGCCTCCGCCATCCCCGAGCTGTTCACGCGCGTCGTCCAGGCGGAGCGCGCCTACAAGCGCGAGGTCGGCGGTATCGAGCGGGTGTGCGTCGACTTCGTGATGTCGACCGAGGCGAAGGACTCGCACGGGACGATCCTCCGATGCGAGTGGGACCTCAAGCGCTTCAACACCAACCCGGTGTTCATCTACATGCACAACCGCCGGGAGGACCGCCCCCCGATCGGTGTGATGGAGAACGTGCGGGTCGATGGGAAGAAGCTCGTCGGCACCGCCTGCTTCGACAACACCACCGAGTTCGACCGGGAGATCGCCGCCAAGTACCTCAACGGGACGATGCGCGGAGGGTCCGTCGGCTTCAACCCGCGCTCCGTCACCGTGGAGATCATCGACGGCGAGGAGACTGTGGTCTTCGGCGACAACGAGCTGTTGGAGTTCTCCGCCGCGTGCGTCCCCTCCAACCCCGAGACCATCGCCACGCAGAAGGCCCGCTGTTTGGAGCTGGGCCGAGCCGCCCTCGTCGTTCGCGGCGCCGTCCCTCACCGGAAGTTCCCGCTCGACCAGTCGACCAAGTGGGATGCCGTCGCCGCCGAGAAGAAGGTCCGCGCCTGGGCGACCAAGGGCGACGGCAAGCTCGACTTCGCCAAGTACGCGCAGGCGTTCGGCTACGTCGACCCCGACAAGACCGCCTCGCCCGCGGGGTACGCGCTCCTCCACCACACCGTCAGCCCCGACGGGAAGACCCTGGTCACCGTGCGCGGCGGAATCATCGCGGCCTGTCGCGACGTCCAGACCTCGCGCGTCAAGATCCCGATCGCCGACATGCCTGCCGTCAAGGCGCACCTCGGCGAGCACTGCAAAGAGTTCGGCCTTGCTCCCCCGTGGGAGAAGAAGAAGGCCCACGACCCGTCCATCCCCATCCCCACGGAGAACACGCCCATGCTCGATCTCATCCTGCGCCTCGCCGACACCACCCCCACCGGCGACGTCGCCACCCAGGGCCGCGCCCACGGTGCCGCTCCCTGCGAGGTCACCTGTCCCGGTTGCTCGGAGACCCTCCGCGTCGTCGCGGAGCTGCCGGCGAGCGTCGCCAAGACCGCCGCCGAGCTGACGGAGACCCGCGTCACCCTCTCTGCCGCCGAGGCCCGCGCGACCGCGCTGGAGACCAAGCTCGGCGCCAGGTCGAAGGACCTGAGCGGCCTCCTCGTGAAGCTCGCCGAGCGCGACCTGTCCGACCTCACCGGCAAGAAGATCGACCCCGCCGAGGTCGACACCGAGATGGAGCTGGCGCGCGTCTACTTCGCGGACGAGACCCGCGACGACAAGGGCAACCTCGTCGGCCTGGCGAAGTGGGAGGCCCGCGTCGCGAAGCTGCGCGCCCGCCCCGACCAGAAGCTCGACACCCGCGTGGTCCCCGCGCCGAAGGCCGGCGACGTGCCGACCCAGCCCGCGGCGGCCGACGCGACCAAGAAGGACAAGGAGGGCCGCACCCACGCGGGCGCCGAGAGCCTCTCCGCCCTCAAGAACTTCGGCAAGCAGGCCTGACGTCTGCCGTTCATGCGGGGCGGCCATCGTCGTGTCGCTCCGCATGAACACCACCTGATCACCGGGGCGCTCGCGCTCCACCTCGTTCCCCCTCACCACCATCGCGCCACCGTGCCGGACGCCCTCGGGCCCGGAGGGGAGCGCTCGTTCATCGAAAGGTTCTCCCCATGGCCACCCGTCCCCTCGTCAAGCTCGACTTCGCCTGCCGCCTGGAGCTCGTCACCGACGCCGCGTACGCCCGCGGCAAGGAGGTCAAGTTCGGCTCCGACGACCTCACCATCACCGCCGCCGGGACGAACGACGTCCTGGCCATCGGCACCCTCGAACGCGCCGTCACCGCGGCGGGCAAGGCGGCGGCCGTCGTGCTCTACGGGCACGCCATCGTCCCCGTGATCGTCGGCACCGGCGGCGCCACGCGCGGCAAGGACGCCATCACCGCGGCCGACGGGTTCACCGACGCGCCGACCAACGGCACCGGCACCGTCTCGAACGCGATCAAGGGCAAGTTCATGCAGAGCGGCGTCGCGGGCGACGAGGTGGGCCTGCTCATCGGCTTCAACCCGCGCAGCGTCGCCGGCTCCTGATCCAACCAGGCGGAGCCACCTGAGCGCTCCGCCACCACCCCAACGGCTCTCCTGCGCCTACGCGCGCCCCATCTGAACCACAACCAGCCGGGCGCGGCACAGCGCTGCCCCAAGGACGACTCCTCCCATGAACGAAAGCACCGCCTCCGTCACGATCGACTACAAGCGCATCCTCGCCGGGCAGCGCTCGCGCGCGGGCCTCGACTACGACAAGTGGTCGCGCAACTTCGCCGAGTTCCGCCAGAGCTACGACGATGCCGCCACGAGCGCGATCCGCGCCCAGAACGATGCGCTCGTCCACCTCCGCGACATCGGACCCGATGCGGTCCACGTCGACGCGACGATGCGCGAGATGTCGATCCGCTACATGAACGACGAGTACATCGGCCTGCGCCTCGCGCCGGTCGCCACCGTCGGCTTCCGCTCGAACAAGTACTTCAAGTACGACGAGCGCGCGCAGCAGGCCTTCCCCGACGACCGCCTCGACCCCCGCGGTCAGGCGAACGAGGTCCGCCAGAACCTCTCGTCCGACAACTACTCGGTGTTCGACTACGGCCTCCAGGAGTCCGTGCCGATGACCGAGATCGGCAACGCGGACATGCCGCTCGATCCGCTGGTCGACGCGAACATGCTCGTGAACGAGGGCATCGCCTTCCGCCGCGAGCTGCGGATCATGACCCTCATGACCACCGCCGGGAACTACGGCTCGAACACCACCGCAGTCGCCGCGGGCGACGAGTGGAACAGCGCCACCGGCGGCAAGCCCGTCCAGCTCATCCAGAAGGCGGTCGACTCGCTCTACTCCGGCATGGGGAACAGCAAGGTCGTCGGCTTCTGCTCGGTGAACGTCTTCCGCGCGCTCAGCCGCCACCCGGCGATCCGGGACCTCTTCAGGTACACGAAGGACGGCTTCGCCACGGCGAACCAGATCGCCGAGTACTTCGAGATGGACGAGCTGCTCGTCGGCAAGGCCCGTCGCGACACCGCGAACATCGCGCAGACCGAGAGCATCTCCCGCATCTGGCCGGACGGCTTCGGCGTCGTCCGCGTGGCGCAGCAGCCCACCGTCCGGAGCTACGGCTTCGCGACCACCTTCCGGCACGGGCCGGTCGAGACCGTCCAGCTCTTCGAGCGGCTCAAGGGCAAGGGCGGCAGCTACGTCGTCCGGGTCGAGTGCTCGGAGGACCACAAGGCCGTCGCCGCGCGCGCCGGCTACTGGATCTCCAACTGCTTCGATGCCGCGCTCCCCTGAGCAGGGCTGACGCCCTGAACTGAGCCATGGCCAGACCGAAGAAGATCGAGGGGGGCGCGACGACGCAGCCGGTCACCACGGACACGTCGAGCGCTCCCAATACCACCCCGGCCGAGGGCGTCTCGACCACGCCCGAAGCCATCGCCGCCGAGCCCACGCAGCTCGACGACACGACCACCGTCACCCCCGCGGAGGGCGCCGTCGACACGGCTGCGCTCCCGCTGGGGGGTGGCAGCACCGAGCCCACCGAGGCGCCCGTGGTTCCCCCGTCGCGGAGCGAGGACGGAACCAACCCCGCCCCCGTCGCCGCCGTGGAGGAGCCGCTTCCGCTGGAGGTGGCCATCCAGCCCGAGCAGGTCGCGCCCGTGGCCACCTCCACGCCCATCCCTGACGGCCTCGGCCCGAAGGAGATGAGCCTGGAAGACCTCGATGCGCTCGGCATCCCGCGCCCCGGCGCCCGCCTCACCTGTGCGAGCTTCGAGAACGGCCAGCCCGTCGCTGGAACGGTCCTCCGCCTCTCCGAGGCGCTGGACGTGGTGCTGGTTCTTCTCGATGGCCTCGGCTGGCGCTGGCCGGTCCCCACGGGGCGGATCGACGGCGCCACCTGGGTCCACGACTCGACCGACCACCCGGCACCCGGTGAGGTCCCCGCCTTCGACGCGGAGGCCCGCCGTCCCCAGAGCGAGCAGCGTCTGGAGGAGCCCGACTCCGAGCGTCCCGAGGTGCTCACCGTGTCTGCCGCCGACCGGCTGCGGGAGCGGTGGGCGGGTGGTCTGCGCGCCTTCTACGGCAAGTCCCCGGAGGACGTGACCGACGAGGAGGTGGTGACCTTCGCGGCGCGAATGGAAGGCGAGCTCGCCCCCGTCGCCGCCGTGGAGGCTCCCGCTCTCCCGGCGGAAGCTCAGCCACGGAAGCTCTCGGCGGAGCAGGTCGCGCTCGGCATCCCCGAGCACTACATCC
>JACCDT010670011.1_pt1 | contig 16385 bp, 14 predicted proteins | sample 7446291 | NCBI WGS metagenome assembly JACCDT01 (sample SAMN15323446, study PRJNA562643) | freshwater metagenome | isolation source: river surface water | place: USA:Blue River Watershed | collected 2017-08-17 | reverse complement strand
TCGAATTCGATGCTCCAGATGCGCTCATCCAATTGATCAAAAACAAAGACTTCGGCCAATACGCTGACCCCACCACCGGCGATCTTCACGCTTGCTTCTTGAGCAACAACGACATCACCGGCGGAAACTCGGGTTCACCTGTCATTAACGGCCGCGGCGAATTGATAGGTATTGCTTTCGACGGAAACTGGGAAGCCATCGCTTCTGACTTCGGATTCATGCCCGCCCTTCAGCGCACCATCTCTGTTGACATCCGCTACGTATTGTTCATCATCGACAAACTCGGCGGCGCCACCAACATCGTCAATGAAATGACCTTGGTGAAATAACCAAACCCACCTAAACCAAAAAACCCCGGGGCAACACCTCGGGGTTTTTTTTGTTAAAAAGCAGTAAACTAAAATTGGCTATATTCGCGATACATGTTATCTCCTAACCAAATAAAAGCCATTAAACAAACCCTCAAAAAGGTCAATGCGACCTACATTGGTGTTTTCGGCTCATATGCTCGTGGAGAAAACACCCATTTAAGCGACTTAGACCTTATTTTTGACTACGATAAACCCGTAAGTTTGTTAGAAATAATTGGTATAGAACAAGAACTCACCGAAAAGCTTGGAATAAAAGTAGACCTTATTTCTAAAAAGAGCGTCAATAAATATTTAGAATCTGAAATCCTAAAAGATCTCATTATTCTATCGTGAAAAAGGATTCGAAATACTCAAAGAAACCAACCCCTAGTCTCTAGCCCCTCGTCTCCCGTCACCCGAAACCCGTCACCCGATACCCGAAACCCGAAACCCGACATATGCTCATCCAAACTCAATCCGGCCTCTACTGCCCCGCCGCCGATGTCTACATAGATCCCCACAAACCCGTCAACAAAGCCCTCATCACCCACGCCCACGCTGATCACGCCCGACCCAACCACAAACACTACCTCGCCGCCCAGGGCAACGAACACATCCTGAAACTCCGTCTCGGTCAACACATCTCCCTCCAAACCCTTCCCTTCAGCCAGCCCATCAGCATCAACGGCGTCAAAATTTCCTTTCATCCCGCCGGACACATACCCGGTTCCGCGCAGATCCGACTAGAACATCAAGGCGAAATTTGGGTCGTTTCGGGGGACTATAAACTCAACAATGACGGCATCTCCACCCCATTCGAACCCGTGAAATGCCACCACTTCATCACCGAAAGCACCTTCGGACTTCCCGTTTTTCGATGGACACCACAAGCCGATATCTTCAACGACATCCGCGAATACTTCCACAACAACGATGAAAACCTCATCATCTCAGCCTACTCCCTCGGAAAAGCCCAGCGTCTCATCCATCAACTCCAAGACCTCCCCCTCTACGTCACCAAAACCATCGCCGACACCACCCAAGCCCTTAACCGTGACGGCTTCAATATCTTCCTTCCCCCCATTTGCCCTAACACCAAAAACCAACGCCCCACCTCCAAGCACATCCTCATCACCAGCAACCCAAAAACAGACACAAGTCCCTCGTCACAAGACCCTCGTCACCTCATAATTTCCTGCTCCGGCTGGATGGCCCTTCGCGGTTCCCGCCGATGGGGAAACTTTGACCGCGGATTCGTTCTCAGCGACCACGCCGACTTCCAAGAACTCGAAACCGCCTGCCTCGCCACCGAAGCCCACACCATCTCCGTCACCCACGGCTACTCTGCCGTCTTCGCCCGCTACCTCGCCGAAAAACACGGCCTCGAAACAAAAGTTCTAAAAAGCGCCTGGGAGAGAGTGGAATAATTCAGAAAAAGTTACTGATTCCTTAAATCAATAAACCCGAAGCCATCAAATACTATGTTCTCACCTAATTTATAAGGAACTGATACTTCTTTAGACCATGGTGACAACCCATTAGATTTGAAACTGTACCGATATAAAAAACCAGTACCACCTTTTATATTATTAATTGTGTCAATATTTGAAAAAATCGTATTGTAATCTTCAATTCCATCTTTTAAACTCAGCTGTCCCTAATATGTTTTCTTTCAAACCGATTTTCAATATTGTTCGGCATTAATAAATCTTGCATATGCAGATTAACTATACGTTCTAGAGAATTTTCAACCAATCGTTTAAATTGATAAGGCACAAAAAGTAATGTCAAAATAATCATCTTAGTAATCACTATCTCTTTCCATTTTGAGCCTTCATAAAAATCAACCGATAAAAACACCAACAACACCAAATACAATTCGAACCATCTTGCGTTGGGCGCTTTAAAGGCGATGAACAGAAAGCCTAATGATAAAGCTAAAATTAATGACTTTTTTTCTTTGATATTTTTAAGGTTTATTAATACCGATAAAAGAAAAAGAAAAAGAAAAATTGAATACGCCGATTTCTCTGAAACATTTCCAATTATTGGCAGTCTTGTAAATTTTAAATTAAAATTCGCATTCCAAACTTTTGGAAACCATTGTAAAAAATCTGCGTTTTCAAGATATAGTTTAGAATAGTTAGCTCCAGGAAATCTTGCCCAACCATCTATACCTATAATTTCATTTTCGATTGTTTCTTTTGAGACACGATATTTTGAAATTTCTAAATATGGAGATTTAAATGGATAAATCAACTGACCCGTTAAAATTAAACTTCTTCCCACGAAAGCAAACCCTAATACCAATAAAATCAATATTTGCCGCTTTTTCAATTCAGTTAATTTGCAACTTGAGAAGAGGGCCATTCCAATTAATAGTACAACAGAAAATATGAGTGCACTTAATTTTATTGTTGGGATAAAGCAAACAATAAGATAATGATATGGCCGTATTCTGAATTCATTCGTCAATAAATCAAAAAATAGATATACTACAAATAAAGTTAATGTTAGATCGGGAGAACTAATATGTTCCTCGGCTAATCTAAATAACCAAATCAATGTGTAAACCAATAACAATTTTCGCTTCCAAGAACTCACATTTATTAATTTTGTCAACAGGCTGAAAGCAACAACAACTAATAGCAATCCGTTAGAAACGTAAAAAGGTAAGAGTTTCCCAAACATAAAAGTTGCACTCAAACAATAGGTTAGGTTGTTAAAACCGAACCTATCATGTAAATTGGCTAAACCAAATAGTAGTCTGTTATTTTGAGAGAAATTTATTATAGAATTGTGATATAAATATGAGTCGAATACGCCTGTTACTCGGTTAGTCAGTAATAAACTAAATACTATAATTAAAGTAGCGCCGATATATTGAATTACTTTAAATTCTGTAGCTTTATTAAAATTTTGAATCAAACTTCTATAAATACCTCTACAGAAAATAATAGAAGCACCGATGGGCACTAAGAAATTAGCAGGTAAAAAAAGTTTAAGATTGTAGTTAATACTGAATAAACAATAAACCCAATTAAAAAAACTATAATCGTACTATTTTCATTAGATAATAGAAAATCCATAATAGATCTTCCAATTCCTTGAAATAGTATAAACATCCAAAGCTATTTACAAAGAAGTAATAACATTATTAATTAAATCTTTCTCGAAACAACAATAGCGCTCAATCCAACTTTACCTTGCAAAATGAAATCCATTAATTTTACAACGGGTAGAATCAAATTGTAAATACTCATATTGCCTTCTGAAATTGTTCTCCGTTTCAAAATGGTACCAAAAAGATACCAACCCAATATTCCAATTGTATTGAAATAAAACCTCTTTTCAATAACATTATTTTGAGGCATTACGGAGATCAAGGAATTTAAGGTGTATCTTCTATAATGCTCTAATATTTTATCAAAACCATTGTAAAGTGCCATATAAGCAGGAACTAAAATAAACATTCTACCTCCTGGTTTTAAAAGCCAGTTAATGTTTTCCAATGCTAACTTATCATCTTCAATATGTTCAATAACATTCATTGCAAAGACACAGTCAAATTTGGTCTGAAGATTTACATATCTATTCTTAAAATCTGGATCAACAAGGTCCAATTCTAGTGTTGGGTTATTGGGATATTTATCTTTAAGAACTTCTAAATATTGGTCTCTTAAATCTGAAAAAATTAACTTATAACCGTCATTAACCACGAAAGATGAAATATTACCTATTCCACTTCCCACTTCCAGATTTTCTTCACCCAAATATGGCTTTACTTTGGAATACATCCATGCATTAAACTTATTAGCTTTAGAAATAGCGTCCAATATTTGCTTTCCTTCTATGTCAATATTTTCCATTTTCAAAATTTATATTTTATCATACAATATAGGGCTCTAACAGCATCCTTCCAACCAATCTTCTTGCCCTCTTCAAACGTTCGGCCGTAATAACTAATCCCTACTTCATAAATTCTAATGCCTTTTATTTTAGAAATCTTGGCAGTTACCTCAGGCTCGAAACCAAATCTCTTTTCCTTTAAATCCAATCCTTGAATAATTTCCCTTCGGAATAACTTATAACAAGTTTCCATATCCGTTAAATTCAAGTTAGTCATCATGTTGGATATGAAAGTCAAAAATTTGTTTCCAATAGAATGCCAGAAGAATAAAATACGATGTGGGTTCCCACCCATAAATCTCGAACCATACACAACATCCGCAACACCATCAATTATAGGTTTAAGTAGAATATTATACTCTTGCGGATCATATTCTAAGTCAGCATCTTGAATAATCACAAAATCACCAGTGGCCTTTTTTATTCCAGTATGCAGAGCTGCCCCTTTACCATGATTCTTTTCATGTTTATACAAAGAAATTTCAGCAACAGAATTATTTTGGATATACGCTTGGATGGTTTCATATGTCCCGTCCTTTGAACAATCGTCTACAACAACAATTTCTTTTTGGATATCGTCTAATAAATTAACAGCTCGAACTTTGTCCAAAATCAAATGAATGGTTTTTGATTCATTGTAAGCAGGAATAACAATGGTCAGTTTCTTTAACATTGTGCGAAATTACGGTATCATATTTTAATTGTTGATGTTAATTAACTAGATACTATTTTAATTTAGTATATAACTTATAAGCGTATTCTACTGCGCAAATTCATCTCGAACTACACGGCGAATTTGGGTGGTTTCGAGGTACTATAAACTCATCAATAACGGCATCTCGGAACGTATATGCCTTTTTATAGTTTGTAAATGTAGTAATTGGTTTAGTTTTTTGCTTTGTTCAATTGAAACGGAAGTGGGCTCTGCTGTATAGCAACTCACCTCGGATAAATTGAACCGACGAAAATGAGTAGAGATGTATCCTTTGAATTACTTCTTATTTAACACAATTTTCCGAACAATATGCTTGATAAATCCCATTTCTTTTATTCAACATATTCCTTAGGTGTTAGATTATTTATTGCCCCATTAGGACTTTGATTCTTGTATTTCTGGATCCAATCTACTGTCTTCTGCACGGCATTTTCTAAACTAAAGTACAAGTTAGCATCTAGAATATCTTCCCAACACGAACGATTAAACCGCTGCACAAAAGCGTTTCATTGCAGCTTGCCCATTTTTATCTTTATCAAATTAGTACTATGGTTTTCGATCCATACTTGGAAGATTTTAGAGGTAAATTCAGTTCCATAATCTGTACGTATTCCTTTGGGTTTACGATACTCATTAATGGCCATTTGAACCTTTTCAATGACTTTTCTTGAAGAAATACTGTGTTCAATTCCTGAGTGCAAGCATTGTCGATTGTATTAATCGATAATGTTCATGTTTCTTATTTTTCGACCATTAGCCAAACAATCCGACATAAAGTCAATGTCCCATTCGAAGTTCTGATGAAGATGAACTTCAATTAGATTGGACGGGTTATTCAATAGTTTCTTGAGTAATCTATTGTAAAATGAATATCTCACGTTTTGATATGCCCTGTGTATCCTCAATTGAACTATTGCAGGATACCTAAGTTGAACTTCAGCCAAAACTTTAAGGCTGCCAATTTTTGATAATCCCAAACTTTCTTTAATCGTATCCTTTACTAGCCTGTCTTTTTCAGGTATTATTTTGGTGTAATACTTGTTCGTTATAGAGCAATTCAACAGGTTATAAAACTTAGCATGACTTATGCTTATGGAGTTCACCCTGACAAGACACAAGCATTGCACTTTCAGATAAACCGTTACCACTTTTTTGAATTCACCTCCATCAGAACAGCTAAAGATATTTGTTCGTCAATAACAATGCCTTTTAATCGCGCATTTTCGTCTTTCAACTCTTTTACTCAATAGAGTTCTGACAAAGTCATGCCTCCATATATGCTCTTCCAATTAAAAAAACGTTGGAGTAATATGCCGTTATGGCGCTCACAATATATTTCTGATATTTTCTTGCCTTATTCTTGCTCCTTATGTACTTTGAAAAGCTATATTTCTGTAAATCTTGTTTTCTTATCTTTTTTAACTGGTTAAAGTAAATACTTAAATTCTAATCTGTCGCAAAAAGCACTCCGTTACTAGGACCAAAGTATTCCAGTCTTAGTTATACGAACTACTTATTAGGAAAAAGAATTACAACTAATAATATTCAGTTGGCACTTCATGAAAACCTTGGAGTACAACAATGGTTACTTAATTCACTGTGATAAAGACCTTAAAATATACAAAGGAGTCAGGCCTGTATAGAGTAATGTCTATAAAAGATGATAAGGATTTGGCTTGAAAGCCATTTAAGCAGATTACAAATCTTAAAACTAAAAATGGTATAATACATGTTAAAACTCTAACTTAGCACAGATAATAACAAAATCCAATTATTAGGGAGCCTTAGTTTATTTTACAATTATAAAAATTAATTTTATGAATTTTATATACAAATTTAATTCACATGTATTGTATTTAATCGTATTGATTTCTGTTTCATATTTGATTTTCATTAATGAAGGAAACTATGCATATGAATGGCCGTCTATTGACATGGTTCCATTTTTTGAACGCTATTTTGATGTAACAAGTTTAAGTGAAGATTTTTATACTAACGCAATATCCGAGGCACCAAACCCTAGATGGATCTTTGGATATTTTGTAATTCTACTATCAAAATTATTCGGGGTTCATTATTTTTCCGTTTTTATATTACATGAAAGTATTTTATGTTATTTCTATTCCAAGTTTAATATATTATTATTTAGTAAAAATAATAATATATTGGACAAATGGATTAAATCATAATTTTTCATATTTCATTGTTTTTTTAGGTGTTTTAATTGTTCTGTTTCAAAAAGTTAATTTATTTTTTAGTATTGCTTGGTGGACTCCGTTATTTATACAATCAACCCCCCAAACAACTGCTATTTTTTTTGCTTTAATAAGTTATATAATTTTTGAAAGTCACCTTAAAAATCGACTAATATATTCGTCATTATTTATATTAATATCTAGTCTATTTCAATTTCAAATGAGTATTTTTGTATCTATATTTTTCTTTATAAATTTAGGCATTCATAAATATAAATTGAAGAAGAAACAGTTAGTATTAATGTTTTTTTTAGTGCAATTATTCCTTTTTTCATTTTAAATTTATTTTTCGGTATGACTTCTAATATGAGTGACGAATTATTTGTTTATCTTTATGCTAAACAACCCTATTCTTATCATTCTTTTCATTATTACCCCACCAAATTTGCAGGTGGTGGTTACTTTCATTGGTCAAAACATTTTTTTATAATTTTGCTTTTATTATTAATAACACATATTTATTTTTACTTTCTTCAAATACGATTTAAACCATCTAATAAAAGAAATAATCCTTTATTATTAAGTTCTTTTTGTATTTTGACATTAGTTACTTCTGTTCTCTTGCAATGGTATTTTACTGAAATCAACCCAAAAAAGATCATTGCGATTATAGGGCCTTCAAGATTTACTATGTTTGGATATTGGATGATAGTAATTAATTGGACTGTAATGCTTTTTTATAACAATTGGTATTTTAAGAAATATTTCACAGAACAAATTACGCATTATAAATTAAAATATAATATTTTATTTTTGATTGTTTCATTAATTATTTTTAATAGTATTAATAATAAGAAGGAGATTTACAAATCCATGAACAATAAGGATATAGATTTATTTAAATTCATTAAAACTACGAGCACTAATAGTATTTTTCTACCTTTTTATGGAAGATTAGTAGTAGACATACCAATTATATGTAAATGAGCAGTATATGGAGGTAACGGATTTCCATTTAATGAAAGGCAAATGAAATTGAATCATGAACGGTTGAAGTTGGTTTACGGTGAGAGAAAATTATTGGACTCGGTTTACCCCAATGAATCGGAAATGAATGTTTGTTTACGTTTTTTCCGAAGTAGAAATCTCGCAGATTTTAAAGCAGTTCGCAATAAATATTATATTGACTACTTAATTGTAGAGTGAAGATATTTATCAAATTTTAAAAATATAAAACCTACTTGGCAAAATGCTGAATTACTAGTTTTTCATGCGGATGATTTGAATTAAGTATTTGTATAAATCATCCTAATTTATCGTTATGGACTTGGATGCCTTTCATAGTTTGTAAATAAATAACTATATTTACAAACAGTACAATAAAAGTAACCACGTTCATGGCCAAATCACAGTTTTTTACAAATACAACTTACCCAATAATACTATTTGTTATTTTTATTGCTAGTTTATTTTCTTTAGATAACTATCATAATTGGTCTGGTGACTACAGTTTGTATTTAAATGAAGCTAATTCATTACTTAATGGTTCGCTAAATAATCTATCAGTTCAAAATAGAATAATGATGGATAATGGTCATGTAGGGCCTTATTTATATCCCATAGGATATCCTATTATAATTTCACCAATAATAAAACTAACTAACTCATTATTTTTTATTAAGCTATTTAATTCTTTATTTCTAATTATAATTGTCATAACTCTGGAGAAAATATACAAAGTTTACTTAAAACAGAAGATTGCTAGATGCATTTCAATTTTATTCATAACATCCAATTTTATTTTCTATAATACCAATAGAATTGAATCAGATATATTTGGATTGATGTTATTTCTATTGTCCTTTTATTACTTAAACAAAGCCTTTAACGAAAAAGTCGCTTACGTTTATTTTTTTATATTCTTTTCCACATATTGTATTTTAACAAGAACTGCTTATATGTCAGTTTTCGCAGGAATAATTATATATTTTTTATTCCTAAAAAGACATCCTTCAAAGGCGAAATTTAGTATTATAATACCTTTTTTAATATATTTCGTTCTTACTACATTTACAAATATTGGAAATGGTGAATATGAAATTAAGAAAATATTAATGACTATTAATGATTTTAGTACTCTAGCATCGACTGTGAAGAGTAATTTAATTTACTATGCTAAAATATTCAGTTTAAATCTTGTTAATAAAAAATTATTTATTTTTATTTCGCTTAATATTTTATCGACTTTCCTAATATACACACAATATAGGAGACTGGTTTTAACATATGTATTAAATATTCCTTTAATAAGTGTCTTATTCTTTTCTAATTTAATTTTATTTCTCATCTGGCCTTGGCAGGAAGGTTCTAGATTTGTATGGTTGAACATTATAATTTTGTTTGGGGTGCTAGCTTATTTAATAGACAGGTATTTACCTAATTTAAAATTACCTATCTACATAGCAACTTTTACATTAATTTCGATCAAACCCATCACTGAAAGGCTATATCTAAATTTTAGATATAACAAATCCATTTCAATTAAAGACCATGAAAATTTAGATTTAGTCGGTTCTGAAAACTTTAAAAAAATGATACAATACATAAAATCCAATACTCAGACATCAGATATTATTTTGTGCAGAGACCCAAGAACTATTCATTATTTTAGTCATAGAATTTCATTCCTCCTAAATGACTCCAACTTACATAAGGGAAAATATATCGTCACTTATCGTAATCCTCTACACAAAGAAAATATATTGAAGTTAAAGTCTTTTGGAGTGATTGATATATATGAAATTCTTCAGAAAAAAAACAACTAAATCATCTATAATTTATTGATTTTTAACGCTCTCAATAAATAACCAGATAATCAATAAAACAGACCCAAAAATCCAAGAAATAGAAGTAGCAAAGGCAGAGCCTAATACATCATAGTGTTTAATAAGAAAAAAATTCAGTGTAATATTTGAAACAATAACACCAAAGACAATGAAAGTGCCTACTTCTGGTTTGCCAATTTGATTGGGAAAATTTAATAACATCGTATAAGGTGAAGAAAATATTAACCCTAACATTAAAATTAAAAAAATATTGAAAGACTTAACTGCGAGAGTTTCGTCGAATAATAAAGTAACAATGGGTTGATAAAAAAGAACCGCACACAACCCTAATAGTAGAATTATAATAAATCCTCTTTTTACTAAAGGCTTTAAAAAACGACCAATAGTATCAGCATTCTTTGATTGATAAACTTCGGTCATTTGAGCTGAATACCTTTCTCTATCTACTACTAAAAGTTGATTCAAACCCTCTGCAATCATAGATGCTACAGAATAGATTCCGATACTGCTCAAGCTTGAAAACATAGAAAGCATAATAATATCTATTCGTGTAATTAGCTCCTGTAAAAAGCCCCCAGGCATTGCTTTCAATGAATGGATAAACAAATTATTCTTACCTAATTTAATGGCTTTAACATTCTTTAATTGAAAAACATTTAATTCTGTATGGATCAAATAAAAACAAACTAGTGAGACAATAAACTCATTGAAAACAAAAATTATCCAAATAATATCGGTATCAAATTCGAACATAGAAAATAAAAGAGATAACACCAAAAGCATTGTATATCGCAATATTTGCAAACCATAAAATGTCCTTTCCTTTTTCCTAGCAATAAAATAGGCACTCGTTATTTTATTGATTGAGAAGAAAATAAATGAAATTGATAATCCTGCTAAGGTGGATGACTTTAAATTACCAATATGTGAATTGAAAAAAGAAGTTATTACAAAAATTACAATCAACACCAACGAACCCAAAAGACTCCCTAAATAGGCTGTTTGAATTAATCGTTTACTTTCAGTAATATCTTTTTTGTGGTCTAACTTCGGTATTATTGCTTGAATTCCAAAGTTTAAACCAAGAGTAGCCACTAGCGAAAAAATTAGAAAATAGGATAACGTTGAGTTAAATAAACCTAAACCATCGATGCTGTAAAAGTGATTGAATATGATTTGAAGTCCAAATCCAGAAATAGATAAACATAAAAAAGCAATCAAACCCAATACATTGTATTGAAAGTTCAATTTTTTAAGGAAACTTACAATTGCCACTTGTTTTCTACAAAGGGGAGGCTGTCAATCCTTTTTATCACTTTCAAAGGATCCAACCCAATAGTTTCACAATACCATACTAATGATTCGTATCTCGGTTTATTATCCCTTTCTGCTAAAATTAGGCCCTCTTCCCTGGTAATTTGACCTTCTCGGATTTGATTGCTCCTCATAGGTTCAGATTCAGAAAATCCCGCAAGACTGTAATAAATATAATTGTAAAAAGCCGCTGTTCCATCACCAATTCTCCAGGTTGATTCAGTATCAGGGGATAATTCAAAATTGTATTCCGAAATGATTGTTTCTTCGATTTCTTTTTCGTTCCAAGGATAGTATTTATAAAGTAACGTGTAATCGTGTTCTGTCAAATAATAAGCAGAATAAGCCTTCATAGTATCAAATACAGATGAGTTAAAATAACTCGGAGTTTTGACAAACTCCTTGAAATAGTGATACATCATCTTTATTTGTTGAAAGGAATCCATATGATAAAATCTTCCACCGCTTTTATGTTTTTCACGATATACATTACAGAAACCTTCTTTGAAATCATTATTTTCAAACTCTGTCATTCCAAATATCAAAGTCTCTATTCCTAATTTCTTTCTCAACATATTGGCATTAGTGAAGAACATTTTATCTCCTGCCATAAACAATGGAATAATTCCTAAATCAGGGTTTTTTAACCATGAACTTACGTTTTTACTTACGTTTTCCCTTTTCTTTTTTATATCCGCAGAAATCACAATGTGCTCTATCCCTAATCTTTGACAAGCGCGTGACTGGTTCCTTCGCGCAAGATCAGTAACTAATCCCCAATCATAAGTGTATGCAACCGGGTTTAAGCCAAACTCCACAGCTTTGTGTATAGCAAATAAACTGTCTCTTCCTCCGGACAAAGGAACAATGCAATTCTGATTGTTTTCCCCGTATTTTGATTTAATATTCTCTATAATTTGTTTGAATTCTGAAATATCAGAGTAAACAATATGCCTGTAATTATTGCAATAATTACAAACACCATTTCTATCGAAAGAGATAAATGGATGAGTACTTGGAAGTATGCATCTTGTGCATCTTTTTAGATTTAGAACCCTATCATTGATTTTTTTTATTCGGTCCTTATGTTCAATTGAATTGAAGTATAAACTAACTTCTTTTGGAACTGAAATTTGTAAATCAGAATTGGATTTATTAACCAAATAATTTGATTCTATTTTATCAGAATAAAAATGATAGTCTATTTTCCCATTAATAGTAAAATGAACAACTGAAAAAGGTTTTATCTGTTCAATTTTAAACTTAGGATTCCTTTCAAATTCTTGAATTGTATCCTCTAGCACAAGTCTTTCGGAGGAAAATAGTAAATAATTGTCAAATCTAACTATATACAATGAACCTGTATTTGTTGCCAAAATTGTTTCACCAGATTTTGTCAAAATAGCGATAGATGCCGAACCTTCAATTTTGGAATACACATTTTTGAGTGTTTTATTCCATCTACTTTGAAGGTCTGTTTCCTCTTGATTTTTGTGAAATTCTTTTTTTATTGCTAAAAATAAAACTTCAGAATCAAGTTCACTCCGTATATCAGAGTTTAAATTGTATTGCTCAGATAAAAATTTAGTATTACAGATTATGCCATTATGTATTCCAATAATTTCATCAAATTGAACAGGCTGGTTATTTACATCATCACTTGCACTACCGTTAGTTGCTAATCTTGTATGTCCGATAATCGATTTAATCTCAAAATCTGTTTTCAGAGAAAACAAACTTTTTATTTTAGTTTGATTAAACGTTTCATTGAATGGCAAATTACTTTTAAATACCCGAAAATCTTGAAAAGCCAAACCACTCGCATCTTTGCCCCTTCTTTCTGAATTTATCCCTAAACTATTTACTAATGAAGAAATTCTAATTTTGTTTTCTTCATTGTATATTATTCCAAAAATTCCACACATGTTATTTTAATTACTCGTTATTAATATGTACATAATCTTCAAACTTCATTCTAGTTAACGTCTGCAATATAATCCCCAACAAAAAGATTAGCACACAACTAGAAAATATAAACCCTGCACCAATGGTCAAACCTTCACCATTCAGTAAAAAAGGTAAGCTCCAAAGCATTCCCGACAAGAAAAAAACGGCTCCGATAAATGAAAAGAAACGAAATGGGAAGAAATTGATCAGCAGAAAAACAATTTCCTTTACTGCTTTAATTGCAGTATTGATATTTATAGTACTTTGTCCAGCTTCCCTATTGAAAATATTAATTTCCAATTCCGAAATCTTATATCGAAAATGATTGTGTAGAATAACAATTGTTTCTGAAAAGGACATATCATTGGGCGCCCACTTTATAAGGGATTTAACAACTTCAGTTCTGTATAACTTCATTCCACTGTTAACATCTACAATTGCCAAATCGGTCATAGTTGTGATAAACTTACGGATCATCCACTTTCCAAGATTTCTAAAACTGCTAGAACCTTTCCCACTTCGATTACCAACCACCATGTCAGACTGTGACTCCAATAATTGATATAACATTTTAGGAATGTCTTGTAAATCATGTTGACCATCACCGTCAATAGTTATACAAAAATCAGTTCCTGCAGCTAAAATTCCGCTTTTTATTGCAGCCCCATATCCTCTATTTCTAGAATGCGAAACTACACTAACTTTTTCGTGATTAATATTTTTTAGACAATTTAGAGTATCATCTTTACTGCCATCATTGACGAAAATTACTGTGTAATTTTCGTTTTCGGAAATAAATTGAGTGAGTTTGTCCATTAACTTGGGCAGGTTTTCTTGTTCGTTGTAACAAGGAACAATGATGGTTATTTTCTGCATATATCAGATTTTCAAAACAAATATAATCATTAACAATATTCTATTCTTTAGTACTTTGCAAAGTGATAAAATTATCAAATATGGAATTAATGATATCAATCATCCAACCTCTCAAACTCCGAATTCTGACTGATATACTCCGGCACCAATTCCTTCAACAACTTAACCAACTCCCAGTCAGTGGCGCCGTTTAAAGAAGCGTACGTCAAGGATTCAAATTTGCCGGTTAATGCGCCCGATTCGTATTCTCTGACCTTAGCAATCAATATCTTCGGGTGATGCGTGGGGACTGTGCTCTCCGCGGAGCTTAACAGCTCTTCGTAAAGTTTTTCTCCGGGACGTAAACCCGTTTCTACTATCCGAATATCTTTGCCGGGCTCGAAACCGCTCAACTTAATCATCTTCTCAGCGAGGTCGTAAATACGAACAGGTTCACCCATATCAAAGACAAATATCTCACCGCCGTTCCCCATGGTGCCCGCTTCCAAAACCAATTGAACGGCCTCCGGAATGGTCATGAAATAACGAACAATATCTCTGTGGGTCACAGTCACATCCTGCCTAGCCTCAATCTGCTTGCGGAACAGCGGAATCACCGACCCATTCGACCCCAAGACGTTACCAAAACGCGTGGTGATGAACTCCGTCTCAGCGTTCCGATTCATATCCTGAACCATGATTTCCGCCGTGCGCTTCGTCGCACCCATCACATTTGTGGGATTCACCGCTTTATCGGTCGATATCATGACAAACTTCTTCACTCCATGACGCACGCTCGCCTCCGCCAGAACCTGAGTTCCGCGCACATTCACCCTCACCGCCTCCTTGGCATTGTTTTCCATCAACGGCACATGTTTGTAGGCCGCCGCGTGGAACACAATCTCCGGTTGGTGCTTGGCAAATACTTCCTCAATTCGGTTTTCGCGGGTCACATCCCCCAAAATCGGATGAAGAATTTTCGATTCACCGTAGTTCTTCACAAACTCCAAAATCAAGTCATTCATGGGCGTTTCGGCGTTGTCTAACATCACCAAACACTCCGGCCCATAATGAATTACCTGTCGGCAAATCTCCGATCCAATCGATCCTGCCGCACCCGTCACCAACACCCGTTTTCCTCTGATGAAACTCTTGATGTTTTTATTATCGAGGGATATGGGGTGCCTGTTCAGCAAATCTTCGATTTTCACCGTGCGCAACTGTTTCGCGCTCAAATCCCCGCCAATCCATTCATTGACGTTCGGCACCCGCTGGAAATTCAAATTGAACTGCAAACACAACTCACCCACCTTATGGAAACTGTTGTTCGATACTGATTGTACCGACCAAACCACTCCCGTCACCTTATTTTTCTCGAGGAAGCCTTTTTCGAAAACTTCATCAGCCGAATACACCTTGATGCCATCAATTCGCTTGCCCACGACGCTCGGATTATCATCCACAAAACCCACCACATCAGCAGATGCATTGGGATCCTGCTTGATGGCGTTCCGCACACTGATGCCCGTAACACCGGCACCATAAATGATCAAACCCTTATCTTTCTTGGCATCCGACTTCAATACGAAGCGGCTGTAACTCAATTTAACGAACAACCTCAGCCCCAAAACCCCCATCAAAAAAGCAAACCCATGCAAAATCAAAAACGCGATAGACAGTTTCGATAAATCGACCGGCAAAAACTGATGCGCCGACCGACTCAAAAAGAAGGTCGCCGATAACGCCGTCACGCTGGCCACTGCCAAGCGCATCAAATCCCTCACACCCGTATGTCGGAAAGCCCCTTCATATGACCTAAACACCACAAACGACACCGCAAACGAGAGCTCTAAAAAGGCCCACGCCCGAAGATGTTCTACATTATAAATTTTATCAAGATTGAAATTGCTCAACAACAACAGCGAAAACACATAGGCCACACCCACAAGTACCAGGTCAATGCCCAATATCACCCACACCGGCAGGTACTTTTTCCCTAAAATTTTCAAAAACAAATGCTGTAGTTGTCGCTCCATGAATTATTGTCGAACTATCACTACAAATTTCGTTCCAAATTCAATACCAACCGATTCCCTTCACAAAGTTTTTGTTCGGGTAGGCAAATTTATCAACTTACCCAATCTATAACTATTCAACGGAAACCCAGGAATCCAATCTCCGACTTTCGCAACCATTCGAACCAACCACAACGGAAGAGTCTTGATTTTCCGCCCGTATTTGGCGGCAATTTCAT
>JACCDT011567721.1_pt1 | contig 16399 bp, 12 predicted proteins | sample 7446291 | NCBI WGS metagenome assembly JACCDT01 (sample SAMN15323446, study PRJNA562643) | freshwater metagenome | isolation source: river surface water | place: USA:Blue River Watershed | collected 2017-08-17 | reverse complement strand
TCGCGGGTACGCTCGCCGACACCCGCGAAGAGGGAATAACCGCCGTGTCCCTTGGCGATGTTGTTGATGAGCTCCATGATGACGACGGTCTTGCCGACGCCGGCGCCGCCGAAGGCACCCACCTTGCCTCCCTTGGTAAAGGGACAGATGAGGTCGATGACCTTGATGCCGGTCTCGAGAACCTGCGCCTTGGTGTCCTGATCGACGAGGGGGGGTGCATGACGGTGAATGGGAAGAGTCTTGTCGGCCTTCACGGGGCCACGCTCGTCGCAGGGTTCGCCAAGGACGTTGAAGATACGGCCGAGAACCCCCTCGCCCACGGGCACGGAGATCGGCTTCCCAAGGGCACGGACAGGCATGCCGCGCTTGAGTCCCTCGGTGGAGGACATGGCGATCGCACGAACCCAGTTCTCGCCGAGGTGTTGCTGGACCTCGAGGGTTACCTTGGACGGCTTCCCGTCGATCACGTAGTCGACCTCGAGAGCGTCGTAGATCTTGGGCAACTTGCCCTCCTTGGTGTTGAACTCGGCATCGATGACCGGGCCGATGATTTGAACGATGGTGCCTGTGTTGCTCATGAGAGTGTGGTGGTTGGTTGGGAAACGGGTTAGGCCAGCGCCATCTGGGCGGTGGTGATTTCGAGGAGTTCCGTGGTGATGCTGGCCTGACGGGCCTTGTTATACTCGAGCGTCAGGTCCTTCACGAGGCCCTTCGCGTTGTCGGTGGCGCTCTTCATCGCGACCATCCGCGCGCTCTGCTCGGAAGCACGGGCATCGAGGATCATCTGGAAGACGGTGAAGTGGAAGTAATACGGGAGCACCGCGTTGAGCACCTCGTCGCTGTCGGGTTCGAAGAGGTACTGGGCCCCGTCCGCCTGATGGGCCCCGTTCACCCCGGCGGCGGCTTCCTCGGAGATGGGAAGCATCGGGACAAGCACCGGCTTCTGGGTCAGGGTATTGACGAACTTCGGATAGAGAACCGAGACGGAATCGACCTCGCCGGAAAGGAACTTCTCGAGGCAGAACTTCGAGATCGCCTTGGTCTGGAGGAAGGTCGGGCTGTCGGGCAGGGAGAAGTCCGCGATCATCTTCCTGCCGGTGCGGGCAAAGAAGGAGGCCCCCTTCTTGCCCGAGGCGACGAACTCGGTGGTGGCGGTATCGAGCGTCGCGGCCTCGCGGAGGACGTTGGTATTGAGCGCTCCGCAAAGTCCCTTGTCGGTGGTGATGACAAGGACGAGCGACTTCTTGACCGGGCGCTGCTCCAGGAGGGGATGCGCCCCCTCGCTGACCCTCTCCCGGAGGGAGACGAGAACGCGGTTGAGCACCTCGGCGTAGGGATGCCCCGCCAGGGCGGCCTGCTGGGCCTTCCTCATCTTGGCGGCGGCGACCATCTGCATCGCCTTGGTGATCTGGGCGGTGTTCTTCACCGACTTGATGCGTCGGCGGATGTCTCTGAGGTTAGCCATGGAGGGCTCGGTTCCTGGGGCTCGGTAAGCGGTTTAGCGGAAGAGGACCTTGAACTCCTCGACCGCGGCGGTGAGATCCTTCTCGATCTCGGCATCAACGGCACCCTTCTTGAGGATGGCGGCGAGGATCTGCTCCTTGCGGGTCGTGAAGAACTCGGTGAGCTGCTTCTGGAAATCCTTCACGCGGTCGACCGCAATCGCGTCGAAGTATCCCTTCTGCATGGTCCAGAGCACGGCGACCTGAAGCTCGACCGGCTGCGGATTGTACTGCTGCTGCTTGAAGAGCTCCACGATGCGCTGTCCACGGTCAAGCTGCGCCTTGGTGCGGGCGTCGAGATCGCTGCCGAACTGGGCGAAGGCGGCCAGTTCGCGGAACTGGGCGAGGTCACCCTTGATCTTGCCGGCAACCTGCTTCACGGCCTTGATCTGCGCGGCGGAACCGACGCGGGAGACGGAGAGTCCGACCGAGATCGCCGGGCGGATGCCCTGATAGAAGAGGTCGGTCTCCAGATAGATCTGGCCGTCCGTGATCGAGATCACGTTGGTCGGGATGTAGGCGGAGACGTCGCCGGCCTGGGTCTCGATGATCGGCAGGGCCGTCAGGGAACCGTTGCCGGCCTTGGTGCTGAGACGGGCGGAACGCTCGAGCAGGCGGCTGTGGAGATAGAAAACGTCTCCGGGGTACGCCTCGCGGCCCGAGGGGCGCTTCAGGAGAAGGGAGACCTGGCGGTAGGCCACGGCGTGCTTGGAGAGATCGTCGAACACGATCAGGGCGTCCATGCCGTTGTCCATGAACCACTCGCCCATCGCCGCACCGGCGAAGGGGGCAAGGTACTGGTTGGTCGCGCTGTCGGAGGCCGGAGCCGAGACGATGATCGTGTCGCGGAGGGCGTCGTTGGCGGAAAGGGTGTCGACGACGCGGGCAATGTTGGCATTCTTCTGCCCCACGGCGACATAGATGCTGTAGACGGGGCGGAAGGAGGGATCTCCGGATGCCTCGCCGGCGCGGTTGATCTTGGCCTGGTTGATGATGGTGTCGATGGCGATCGTGGTCTTGCCGGTGGCACGGTCGCCGATGATCAGCTCGCGCTGTCCGCGGCCGATGGGGATCATGGCGTCGACAGACATGATGCCCGTGGAGAGGGGCTGGCTGACGCTCTGGCGCTTGATGATGCCGGGGGCGATCTTCTCGACCGGATAGAACTTGGAGGACTGGATCGGTCCCTTGCCGTCGATCGGCTGGCCGAGGGCGTCGACGACGCGACCGAGCAACTCCTTGCCGACGGGAACCTCAAGAAGACGTCCCGTGGCCTTCACCTCGTCACCCTCGGAAATGGAAGTGTAGTCACCGAGCACGATCGCACCCACCTCGGTCTCCTCAAGGTTCAGGGCGAGGCCGTAAATGCCGCCGGGGAACTCGAGCATCTCGTTGAGCATGACGCCGCCGAGACCCTCGATACGGGCGACGCCGTCGCCGATCTCGCGGACCGTTCCGACATTCGATTTGGCGACGGTGGCGTTGGAGAGGCCGTTGATCTTGGCTTCAAGTTCTTGCAGGAGGTTGCTCATGGTGTGTGGTTGGTGAGTGTTGGAAACGTGGTGTGGTGAATGATGGGATCAGGAAAGGGCGGCCAGGCGCGATCGCACGGAGGCGTCCCAGACCTCGCTGCCAAGACGGATGCGCGCACCGCCGATCAGCGCGGGATCGACTTTCGTCTCGAAGGAGACCTCTCCCCCGTCGCGCTGCCTCAGGGACTTGAGGATGGCCTCGCGGGCCGCGTCTTCGATCGGGGCGGCGCTCTCGATCACGGCATGGTGCTTGGCGGTCTCAAGACGCACCAAGCGGGTGAATTCCTTGAGGATCTGCACCGAGTGCCTCGGCGCGGACTTGACCAGCAGATCGGCGATACGGAGGGTCTTGCCCGCATCGGGGCGCCCGGAATCGTCGAGTGAGGCGTCGAAGAGTTCGCGCGCCTTGCGTCGTGCTTCCTTGGGGATCTGCATGGTCGTGAAATTTGGTTAGGAGGCGAGTTCCTTGGCGGCCTCTTCGGAGAGACGCTTCTGGTCTTCGGGGGAGAGGACCTTGCCGGCGACCTTGGCGGTCGTCTTGACGACAAGCGAAACCATCTCGCGCTTCACCTCGTCGACCATGCGGTTGCGCTCTGACGTGATCTCGTGGCGGGCACGCTCGACGATGGAGGCCGATTCCTTGACGGCCTTCTCCATCTCGCGCTGGGAGAACGCCTCGTTGTTCTTGCGGGACTCCTCCAGGAGGATCTGGGCGTCATCATTGGCCTTGCGGAGGATCTCCTGGTAACGGAGCTCCGCCTCGGCGAGCTGCTTCTTGATCTTCTCGGCGTTGAGCTGGGCTTCCTCAATGCGCTTGCGGCGCTCATCCAGGATCTTGAGCAGCGGTCCGAACGCGTACTTGTTGAGTACGAAGTAGACGATGAGAAAGAGAACCAACTGGGCGATGAAGTGCGGCCAATCGACTCCGAACTGGGCTAGAATTCCTGATTTTTCTGGTGTCATCTGCAGTTATGGTTCTCTGAATAATGGAAAGGATAAGCCCGCTTCGGGGTGCCTCTCCCTCAAAGGAGGGCACCCCTGGGCAGGGAGTTTGACTCTTTTAGCGGCCCTGGAAGGCGAAGATCAGACCGAAGATCGCGATGGCCTCGGCCAGCGCGATCGTCAGGATGCCGATCATGAGAACCTTGGGCAGGGTGCCGGGGTTACGCCCGATCGCCTCGACCATGCGGGCCCCGATCAAACCGATTCCGATGGCGGATCCGGCTCCGGCGACGCCTAGGGTGAAACTTCCGGTCACTCCGGCCGTAACGGCCTCAGCAAGGATGGTGGTGAGCATAGTGGTGTGTGTGTTTGGGTTGGTGGTGTTTTCGGCCGCCGTCCACGTCCCGCATGGTCCCGGCAGTCAAAAGTGGAGAGGATCAGTGTTCCTCGTGAGTGGTTGAAAGCTGGAGGTAGACCAGAACCAGGAGCGTGAAGACCATCGCCTGAAGGAATCCGATGAGCAGCTCAAGGAAGTAAAATGGAATCGGCACGACACAGCTGAGCACATTGGTCAGCCACTGGGGGCAGTGGAAGAGATGTCCGATGTTGATCATGGTTGCCAACATGTTCTCGCCAGCAAAGATGTTCCCGTAGAGTCGCAGGGAAAGTGAGACGGGACGAACGAGAATGGAGACCACCTCCAGAACACCGACGAAAAGAAAAAGAGGTACAAGCAGGATCAGGATCGGGCCCTTCATACCGCCCTTGACCCCGAAGAGTTCCTTGGCGAAAGCCACGGGACCCGTGACCTGCATGGTCCAGTAAAACCAAAGCACCATCGAAACCACGGCCATGGCGATGGTCATGTTCATGTCGGCGGTGCCTGGTCGCAGCAACGGAATGAACTTGTCGGGCTCATGCGGAACCTCGGCTCCCGGCACAGGAACGACACCAGAAATTCCAAGATGCTGCACATCACCCTCATGCCAACCAATCGAGCCGACGCCGGGCAACAAGCCGAACCAGTTCGAGATGAGGATGAAAATGAAAAGGGTTCCGAGCAGACCGAACGACTTGTGGGCCAACTTTTTGCCAAGCAGTCCCTCGACGGCGCCGTAAAAACCCTCGACCACGGCCTCAAGGAAATTCTGGCCGGTTCCGGGTATGACCTCGATCCGGCGGGTGCAGGAACGGACGATCCAGACAATCACGCCGAGAACGATGGCGGTGACCAGGATCGAGTTGGTAAGCCACGCAAGAAAGGATTTGCTGAGAAACTCGGGTGTCTCGGCGGCGAGCTCGGCGCTGGCCAGCAAGGGAAGGGTGAAAACCATGAGAGAGTGAGAAAGGGAAAGTCAGGAAGCCGAAAATGGAGCAGAGAATAAAAATTATCCGGCATCGCTCTGGCAAGCGTGTTTTTGATCGCTTGTGAAATTTTTCACAAAGTCGGCTGGTCACTCGAGGGCATCCGCCGTAAAAAAGGAATCCTCTTTGCCCGGGACCCATGTCCCGTTAAAAAGAAACAGCCAACAACGCCCCGCGGCTCCATGGAGCAACCCGTAGCGTCCCGCGGACAATCCAACCAACACCTCTTCAATCAATGAGCAGCATTCCCAAAGTTTTCGTCGCAGATCCCGTCTCCACGCGAGGCGTCGAGGCCCTTTCCGAGGGCGGAGTCGTCGAGGTGGTGGTGAAAACGGGGCTCAAGGAAGAGGAGCTCATCAAGATCATCCCCGAGTTTCACGGACTCGTCGTCCGCAGCCAGACCAAGGTGACTCCCGCTGTCTTTGAAGCCGCGAAGAACCTGAAAGTCGTGGGCCGCGCCGGTGTCGGCATCGACAACGTCGACGTGGATGCCGCAACCAAGCACGGGGTAATCGTGATGAACGCCCCGGGCGGCAACACGATCTCGACCGCCGAGCACGCCTTCTCCCTCATGCTCGCCACCGCGCGCTTCATTCCTCAGGCCGATGCCAGCATGAAGGCGGGCAAGTGGGACCGTAAGAAATTCGAGGGAGTCGAGCTTCACGGGAAGACCCTCGCCATCCTCGGCATGGGCCGCATCGGCACCGAGGTGGCGCGACGCGCCATCGCCTTCGGCATGAAGGTCCTCGCCTACGATCCCTACATCTCGGCCAGCAAGGCCAAGTCCCTTCAGGTCGAGGTCGTCGAGAAGGTCGACGACATCCTCCCCCAGGCCGACTTCATCACCGTCCACATGCCGCTGACCGAGGAGACCAAGCACATGATCGGCCGCAAGCAGCTTCCCCTGCTCAAGAAGGGTGTCCGCATCGTCAACTGCGCCCGTGGCGGCCTCATCGACGAGGAAGTCCTTGCCGAGGGCCTCAAGAGCGGACAGATCGGAGGCGCCGCGCTCGACGTGTTTGAGGTCGAACCCCTCCCCGCTGAATGGCCCCACCGCGATGTCCCCAACCTCGTGCTCACCCCTCACCTCGGAGCCTCCACGGCAGAGGCCCAGGAACTCGTCGGCATCGAGATCGCCGAGGCTGTCCGCGCGACACTGCTGCAGGGCGAGATCCGCAACTCGGTCAACATGCCCAACATCGACGCCAAGACCCTCTCCACGCTCGGTCCCTGGATCGAGCTGGGCGGCAAGCTCGGCCTCTTCCTTGCCCAGATCGCGCCGAAGCGCGCCGAGAAGCTGACCATCCGCTACAGCGGTCGCCTTGTGGACCTTGACCTGACGGCCGTCAGCCGCGCGCTGGTCACCGGTTACCTCCGCCACATCCACGGCAACGAGGTCAATCCCGTCAACGCCCCCGCCATACTCCGCAACCACGGCCTTGAGGTCGTCGAGACGCGACAGAGCGAGGCCGGCGAGTTCACCGACCTCATCGAGGCATCGATCACCCAGGACGGCGTCACCGCCTCCGTCGGCGGCACCCTTTACGGATCGAAACCCCGCATCGTGACCGTGAACGGCCGCTTCATCGAGGGCGCCCCCTCGGGCATCATCCTGCTGCTCGAGAACCGCGACCGCCCCGGCATCGTCGGCCATCTCGGCACCCTTCTTGGTGAGAGCAAGGTCAACATCGCCAGCATGTCGCTGAGCCGCAACGAGGTCGGAGGCCAGGCACTCACCCTGCTGAATCTCGACTCCGCACCGGACGAGACGCTGCTCGGCAAACTGACTTCCGACGCCGACATTTCCACGGCCAAGGTGATCCGCCTGTAGTTTTCGTCATGAAGGAGGCCCCTCTGATTCTCGCCGGGGATCTGGGGGGCACCAATTTCCGTGTCGCCCTGTTCCGGGGCGCCGGCAGCGGATCGCAATCCACCCGCTTGCGGGAGGCAAAATTCCGAAGCGCCGACCATCGCTCCCTCGAGGAGATGGTCGGCCTTTTTTTGCGGGGCAGCGACGTTACGGACCCGATCGGCGCGGCATGCTTCGGCGTTCCGGGACCCAACATTGCCGGAATCGTCACTCCCACCAACCTGGAGTGGAAGATCGATCTCAATGCCCTGCCGAAGCTACTCGGCATCCCGAAAGTCTCGGTTCTCAACGATCTCGAGGCCACGGCCTACGGCCTTGCTTCGCTCCGACAAACCGACCTTGCCACACTGCAGGCGGGCGCAGGATCCAGGGCGGGCAACCAGTGCGTCATCGCTCCCGGGACGGGTCTGGGCGAAGCGGGGCTCTTCTGGGACGGATCACGCCACACCCCGTGGGCCTGCGAGGGGGGGCATGCCGACTTTGCCCCGACCGACGACCTGCAGCATGCGCTGCTTGATTACCTGAGGCGCCAATACGGACGAGTCAGCGCCGAACGCGTCGTCTCGGGCAGAGGGATCGCCAATATCTACCGCTTTCTCAGAGACACCGGACGAGGAGTGGAACTCCCCTCCGTGGCGGCGGAGATGCTAGCCGAGGATCCCGCGGCCGTCATTGATCGCCACTCTGACGACGGCAGTTGCCCGCTTTGCAGGGCAACCATGGAACTCTTCATCCAGGCGCTCGGCTCCGAGGCCTCGAACATGGCGCTCAAGGCAATGGCCACCGGAGGTGTCTTTCTGGGTGGAGGCATTCCTCCCAAGATCCTCCCCCTGCTCCAACGCCCTCTCTTTCTGGAAAGCTTTCTCAACAAGGGACGCCTCCGCCCCCTCCTTGAGACCATGCCGCTGCATGTCGTGCTCAACGACGAGACGGCCCTGCTTGGTGCGGCAGCGGGAGCTTTCCGTCTTCTCGAGGACCGCGCGGGGTAAGCTGATATCTGCAACCCGGAGGGGATCAGGGTATCAGGGAAGAGATCCTTTCGGCCGCCCCCAGGATCACCGAAGCGGCCTCGCCCGCGGGATTTGAGAGCACCAAAGGGGTTCCCTGATCGGCGGCGATGCGGAGCGAGGGATCCAAGGGAACCGATCCAAGGAACGGAACGCCGAGACGAGCCGCCTCCCTCTCCCCGCCACCGCTACCGAAGATCTCGTGCCTGCTCCCGTCCGGGGCGACGAAGCCGGCCATGTTTTCGAGAATTCCAAGGATAGGGACGTTGGTCTTGGCAAACATGGAGACGGCCTTGCGGGCGTCGATCAGGGCCACCTCCTGGGGAGTCGTCACGATCAGCGCGCCGGCCAGCGGCACCGTCTGCACGATGGTCAACTGGATGTCACCGGTTCCCGGGGGAAGATCGAGCACCAGCACGTCGAGATCCTCCCAAAGGACGTTACGCAGGAACTGCTGCGTGTAGCGAGTGACCATCGGCCCGCGCAAAACCGCCGGCGAATCATCCTCAAGAAGGAGGCCCATCGACATGAGCTTCATCCCATGGCGCACCACCGGCTCGATCCGCCCCTCATCGTCCGCATAGGGGCGCTCGGAGGCACCGCACATAAGGGCCACGCTCGGACCGTAAAGATCACAGTCGCAGAGTCCGACGCGCAGCCCTTTGGCAGCGAGTGCCGCGGCCAGATTGACCGAGAGGGTTGATTTGCCGACACCTCCCTTGCCGCTGGCCACGGCGATCACGTGACGCACTCCGGGAATCGGGACGGGCCCCTGCCCTCCCGTCTGGACCGGCGCCTGGACATCCACCAAAACCTTCACGGGAAGTCCTCCCGGAAGGGCTTTGAGTGCTTCTGCAACCCGATTGCGCAGCTCGGAGGCGACTCCCGTATCGTTGGTGGCGATCACCAACTGGACGCTGATTTCCTCCGCCACCTTCACTCCCCGGACAACGCCAAAGGAAACGATGTCACGGGAAAAACCGGGATAGGGAACTTTGGAAAGCAGGTCCCTGATCTGCTGCTCGTCGGGGTGCAAATTCATGATTCCCGAGACTAGCAGGTTTTCCGCAAATGACTCGGCAGAATCCCGAGCTGCTCGCGGTATTTTGCAATCGTCCTGCGGGCCACCTTGAGACCCCTTTCCACGAGGGCTTCGACGATCTCCTGATCGCTGAGCGGAGAGCGGGGGGATTCCCCGTCCACCATCTCCCGGATCGCCGCCTTGACCATCTCGTTGCTGACGGAACTCCCGTCGGCATTCTGAAAACCGGGCGTGAAGAAATAACGCATCTCCAGCAACCCCTGCGGAGTCTCCATGTATTTCCCGGAAACGGCGCGGCTGACGGTCGTGACATGCAGGCCGACCTCGTCGGCGATCTGCGCCATGATGAGCGGCCGGAGGGCCGAGGGCCCGTCGCGGAAGAAATCCGCCTGACGGGCGACGATGGCATTGCCGATGGCCAGAAGCGTTTGCTGGCGCTGCTCCAGGCTGCGCAGAAAGACGCGTGCGCCCCGGATCTTGTCTCGGAGGTAAAGAAGCAGTTCCTCGTTCTCCCCGCGGGCCGCCAATAGATCCTTGTATTCCTGGCTGATGCGTAGGCGTGGCAGCTCCTGCTCGTTGAGCCTCACGATGAAATCCTCATCCCCATCGCCACTTGGGATCACGATCAGGTCGGGAATCACCCCCTGCTCGTCAACCTCGGCAAAAGGTCTGCCGGGCTTCGGCTCCAGCGAGGAGATCATGCGCACGGCGGCGGTGACGTCGGCCAGAGGAACCCTGATCTCACGAGCGATCTCCTCATACCGATGCCGTGCGAGTTGCTGAAGATGATGCCTGATGATCCTGGCCGAGAGACCGTTCCCCTCCCCCCGTCGTTCCAACTGGAGCAACAGGCAGCCTGCCAAGTCGGCGGCGGCCACTCCGGGAGGGTCAAATTCCCTCACCTTTTCCAACACCTTTTCCAAGGCACGCTCGGAGACACCGGCCTCCGAGGCAAGATCACCGGTTTCACCCCGCAGATAACCGTCCTGATCGAGATTGCCCGCGATCACTTCGACGATCCTGCGCTCCATCTCCAAAAGGCCCGCGCCTTGTGCGATCACATGGTCACGGAGAGTCGGCCGTGATGTCAGGGAATCAAAGAGAAACTGACGCCTCTCCTCGGCCTCCCGGGAATACGATCCGGCTCCACCGCTCTGCGGCATGTAGTCACGCCACTCCTCCTGCAATGAGGACTTGGATGACGCAACATGCTCCTCCCCGGGAATATCACCGGCAGCAGCCTCATCGGAGCGGGACTGACCAGACTCCTCCTCAAGGACGGGATTGGTCGCCAACTCGGAGGCGACCAACTGCTTCAACTCCATCACGGGAGCCTGCAGCAACTGCAGGCTCTGCTGCATCTGGGGCGACAGGGTCTGTTGCTGGGCAACACCCGCGATGAGTTCCATGCCTGCCATGACACTCAAGGGGAGGCTTTGGAACCATTTTAGGCAAGCAACTTTTAGGCCAATTCTTAACAAACGGATCAAAACTCTCCCAGAATCAGAAAATCACCTGCATCCGGAAAGAATGGATTTTGTGAGACACTCCCCCGCAGAACCCAGTGGAATAGGGAGCTGCCCCGCATGGATTCGAACCATGAAACTCGCCTCCAAAGGGCGATGTGTTACCGTTACACCACAGGGCACCGAGTGTTCATTTCTAAACAGCGAGCCAATCATCGGCAACGAGAAATCTCCTCGGGTTGGAATGAGCACGGTTCGACTGATCCCAATTAGCCTTCTCATCCGACCCACTCTCTAGTTGATTGGTGCTTTGGCATCATGACAATGAAACTCCGCAACAGGCTGATAGCACTGCTCTGCCTCATCATCTTCCTCATCCTGGGCGCCGCCCTTTTCCTTGGAACTGCGCCCCGGAAGCCCTTCGCCGTCATTCTGTTTGTGGGGGACAATCTCAATCCCTCCGCCCTCGCGGCCGCGCGACTCTTTGCGGGAGGCGGGGATGCCCGCCTGCAGATGGAGGATTTTCCCAACACCGCCCTCTGCAGGAACCCTGCCAACGATTACTCCATCCCCGACAAGGCCTCCGCGTCCACGTCCCTGGCCTCCGGCAAAAGGGTTAACAGCGGCAGCCTCTGCATCGATCCCTCGGGAGCAAAGCTTGCCTCCCTCCTGGACGAAGCAACCAAAGCAGGACGCTCGACCGGACTTGTCACCACAGGGGAAATCACGGACGTGGGTCCCGCCGCTTTCTACGCAAAGACGGCAAAGGGGCATGACGCAACCGAGCGGTTGAATCAGTTCCTCGCCCATCCTCCGCTCGATTTCGCCGCGGGTGAAGGCCCCGCAGCGGAGTCGTTCCAGAAACTGACCGCCAAGGGTGTGGCAATCATCAACTCGATGAACGACTTGGAAAACCAACCGTTCTGGAAAAAATCACCGACGGTAGCCCTTCTCTCGAAGAACACTGCCGGCACACCCGGTCAAGACTCCGCATCGCCATCCCTTCCGGACTTGGTGCGCATTGCCATCCGCCAACTCCAGGGAAACCGTCACGGCTATCTGCTGGTCGTCGAGGATGCCTCCATTGCGGAGGCCGCGGCCATCAATGACGGGGAAAGCATGTTCAAGCGCCTCCTTGCCTTTGATCAGGCCGTGGCCACGGCACGCCGGTATGCCGGAGAGAATTCGCTTATCGTGGTGGCGGGAAGGGAAAATGTCGGAGGGCTGACACTCAACGGCTATCCCCTGCTTCGTGACAAGGGCGTTGCCATCCTGGCGCTCAATGCGCAGGGAAATCCCTCACTCTGCTGGTCCACCGGCCCCGGATACTCCACCGAGGAACCGCGTGATCCCTTTGCAAAAAAAACCAATGCACGCCCCGGCATCCTTTCCCAGCCTTCGGCGTTTCCCCTGCCCCGGGCATCGGGTGCGGGAGGGGATGTCCTGGGCCTTGGGATCGGGGATGGATCAGAAAAGATTCATGGCTTCCTTGATCTGACCGATCTGCACGGAATCATCTCCGAGAAACTGTAGCCCCACTTTCCCACGTCATTAGGCTCATTGCGCCGATTGCCTGACTTCGAAATATTCGGGCTCTTTGCTGAGAACCTTCGGACCTCCACGGGCGAAATTCCCTTTGCGAATCCCCCGTCCCCCGACCATCACTCGTGAAAGGCCATGGAGCCGCGGCATGGGTGCGCCAAAATGAACTGTGCGAGCATGCAAAGGGCACGGGAAAACCAAACGAAACAGCGCATCCGGGAAGCCCCGGCGGCCATCGTTACTTGATCAGATTCTCCAACGAGGGGTCGGGGGGCGCTCCCAACTCCACGGCCTTGGCATAATGTTTTCTGGCCATCATCTTGGCCGGCGGTTTTCCCGTGGCATAGATCACGGCGATGTTGAAATGAGCATCGGCGTAGCGCGGATTGATCTCGATGGCTTTGAGGATCTCGCCCTCACCCGCCTTCGGCTTACCCGAAGCGGCAAGAACAATGCCGAGATAATTATGAGCGGTGAAATCCTGGGAATTGATACCTATCGATCTGCGGAGCACTTTTTCGGCATCGGCAAGCCGCTCCTGCCTGTAATGGACGATGCCGAGCGTGGTGAGGGCAAAGGAACTGTCCGATGACTTCTCGGAGGCCTTGCTCAAGGAGATCTCCGCCTCCTTCATCTTGCCCAACTGGAACTGGACAACACCAAGGTTTGAAAGGGTGAAATAATCATCGGGAGAAAGCTTCAGTGCCTGCGAGAAAGACTCCTCGGCCCTGATGTAATCCTGATGATCAAACTCCTCCTTGGCCCGGGCGATGAGCTCCTTGAACTTCCCCTGCCAAGGCGCTTCCTCGGGCGAAGCCGAGGCCGTGGTTTGGGCATTGGCCGGGGAGGCCTTCCCCGCGGGAGGAGCTTCCTTTGGCATGACCGAGGAGGCATCGGTTCCCTGCCCCGTATTGCCCCCCGGAACATTGAGGGGAGCCGCCACCGAGGCCTTGATCTTTTCTCCCTCCCCCTCGACGACCGAAAGCTGGGAATCCTTGAAAAGGGCCTTTTCTTGGGGCGTCAGCACGAGCACGGGAGCGGTAAGGATGCCCATCTGTTCGTCGAGGGCCCGAGACTGCACATTCAGCCTTTTCAATTCCTCGGCCATCAAGCGTCGGGCCTGCGACCTTTTTGCCTCCTCCTTGATCTCCCTGAGCACAATCCCCTTGAGTAGCCCCACCTCCTCCGTGGTGGCAGCATCGGCGGAACCCTTTCCTTTTTTGAGCTTCAGTGCGGCAATCTCGGACTCCTTTGCGGCGAGACGCTCCTGCAATTCCTTGAGGCGGTCCTTGCCTTCACTCCCGTCCTTCTGCAACAGGGTGATTTTTTTTCCCGAATCAGACAATTCCTGCCTGAGTTTATCGGCATCCTTCCGGGCCTCGGTAAGGGCCTTCTCCCTCTCGGCAAGAAGCCTCTCACGTTCTGGTCCGGACTTCGATAGCTCCGAGAACTGCTCCTGCAACTCGGCAAGGCGTTCACGGTTGGAGACGGCATCCTGCTGCAGGGAACTGATTTTCTGCGTGGCGGCGGAAAGGTCCTCACGAAGCTTCCGGGCATCAGCCATGGCTTCAGCCAATGCCTTCTCCTTTTCGGCCAGAATTTTCTGCTGTTCAGGCTGAGCCTTTGAAAGAGCTGAAAGATTCTGCCGGGCCTCGGCAAGGCTCTTTGCATTCTCTTCGATCTGCTCCTCAAGCTTTTTGGTCTGCTCACGAAGGAGATTCTCGTCCTTTCCATGGTCAACCACGGCCGCCATTCTGGCCACGGAAGCCTTTAACTGCTGCTGAAGAGAGGCGTTTTGCTGCTCTAACAACCCCCTAAGCTCCGAGTCGGCGGCGGACTTTCTCCGTGCTTCAGCCTGCACTTCCTTGGCACGCTGCTCCTCAGCGGCGATCTTTGAGGCGGCCTGCTCCATCTCTGCAGCATTCTTGGCAAGCTTGGCGTTGAGTTCGCCGACTTCTTTTTCCAAGGGACCAACTTTGGAAGCCTTTCCTCCAAGTGACGCAAGGGTAACTGTGGCTTGGTCAAGTTTGGATATAAGCGCCTTGCGCTCTTCCTGGAGCGCCGCCTTGTCCGCCTCGGCAGCCTTCGTCTTCTTAGACTGTTCCTCGGCGGCGACCCTTGCGGCTTTGGCATCCTCATCGGCCTTGGCCCGCGCTTTCAGGAGTTCGGCGTCGGCCGCCTTCACACGCCCCTGCAGCTCCTCCACGGACTTTTTCAGAGCCGCCGACTCGGCTTCGAGTCCCTTCACCTTGGAGGCTTCCTTCGCGGCAAGCGAGGCTGCCTCAAGCTTCGAAACAAGCTGCTGTCTCTCCTCCTCAAGAGCCGCCTTGCCGGCTTCGGCAGCCTTGCTCCTCTTCGACTGCTCCTCCAAGGCAACCCTTGCGGCCTTGGCATCCTCCCCGGCCTTCGCCCGCGCGTTTAGCAGCTCGGCGTCGGCCGCCTTCACACGCCCCTGCAGCTCCTCCACGGACTTTTTCAGAGCCGCCGACTCCGCTTCAAGTCCCTTCACCTTGGAGGCTTCCTTCGCGGCAAGCGAGGCTGCCTCAAGCTTCGAAACAAGCTGCTGTCTCTCCTCCTCGAGCGCCGCCTTGTCCGCCTCGGACGCCTTGATCCTCTTGGACTTCTCTTCGGCAGCAACCCTGGCGGCCTTGGCATCCTCGTCGGCCTTGGCCCGGGCCTTCAACACCTCGGAATTGGCGTTTTTCAAGCGCTCCTGAAGATCCTCCAGAGATTGCTTGAGAGGAGCCACCTGTTCTGCCTGCTTCTGGATGGCCGCAAGCCTCGCGTTGGCCTCGGCCAACTGCTTTTGAAGTTCCTCTCCCTTGGAAGCGGAGTCCTTCAGCTGCCGCTCGGAAATTTCCACCTTGGAGCGCATTTGCTCCATCTCGCTCTTTCCTGTCTCGACAGCCTTGGAAAGCTGCTCGAGCCTCTGCCCCGCCTCGGCGCTTTCCCTGAGGCTTTGCTGGAGTTCGGCCACCTGTTTAAGGAGTAGGGCATTCGATTCCGAAGCCTTCCGGGTGACCTCGGCGAGTTTCTCCTCCACCGCAAACTTGTCGGCAACCGCCTCATCCAGCTTCACACGAAATTTCTGCAACTCCTCCTTGCTTTTGCGTAACTGAAGGTTGAGTTGCTCGATCTGCTTGTTTTGCCCGGAGTCCGCCGATGACTTGGCTCGCTCGTCCCTGAGCTGTACCCAGAGAGTCGCATTTTCCCTGGCTGCCTTGCGGGAACGCTCCTGAAACTGCTCCTCCGAGGCGGTCTTGTCGGCGATCGCCTCATCCAGCTTCTTTTGAAGGGCTTTCAGGTCCTTGTCCCAGGAAGAGCGGGCATTCAGATCACGCTGGAGGTCGGAAATCTTGCGATTGGCGACATCCAGCTGCGCATTGAGATCGGAGCGCATCTTCACCCACTCGGCATTTTCAAGCTCGTTGCTGCGGTTTTTGGCGGAGGCCACGGCGGAACGCTCCTGCTGGAGTTCTCCCTTGAGAACCTCGATCTGGCGCCGCAACCGACGCACCTCGGAAGAGGACTGACGGCTTCCGCCGGCATTTTGGGAGGGAGCGCCCGTGGGTGGTGTGATGGAAATACTGGGGCCTCCCGAAGATTCTTGAGGCACCTCGGCGGGAGTTTCGGATGTCTCCGCAGGGGTGGAGGATGCCGCATCCGAACCTCCCCCCTCCGATGCCCCGCCAAGACGGGCGATACCTTCCCTTGTTTTCTTCAGACGGTACTCGACGACCGGCTTCTGCCATGTCGGGTCATTCCTGGAAATCGAGAGCAGAAGACTCTCCGCAAAATGAAACTTCTTGAGCGCGTCTGAGGTGCTCCCGGAACGCTCCAACTTCTCACCCTGTTGGTAGGCCTGATAAGCCGTAAGGAATTGCTCCGAGGGATCCGCGGCGATCACGGCAAAGCTTCCTGTCAAGATCAGGAAAAGGATCGTAATGACGCGGCACATCGGGGTCGTTTACCTTACCAACGGAAGGAAAAAGATCAATTCCTCACTTGGTAGCAAGTAATGGAACTGATGCGGGACCCTGGGGCCCGATTTCATCAAAAAACAAATGGCAACAGGAAGCGCCCCCTTCCCTACCTTCCGATTTTCCTGACTATTGCGCGCGGAAAATCACC
>JACCDT010596864.1_pt1 | contig 16399 bp, 14 predicted proteins | sample 7446291 | NCBI WGS metagenome assembly JACCDT01 (sample SAMN15323446, study PRJNA562643) | freshwater metagenome | isolation source: river surface water | place: USA:Blue River Watershed | collected 2017-08-17 | reverse complement strand
CCGAGATCGCGGCAATATCTGCACCGCCAGCCACCGCCATCGTGGTGTTGGCCGCAGACCGTCGAAACCCTGTATCGGTATCAGAGCCCCACGCCATGCCTGGAGCCGCAGCGGTGCCGCTCGAGGCTTTGAGCTGCCCCGTCATCGCCGCCTGTCCGTCGCGCGGAAGGGAGCCCGTGATTTCAGCGGCAACGTCTGTGAAGTTCCCATTCACGGCGCTGGACGAGATCACAGCGCCGGACGAGAATGAATTAGGCACGGACATTGTGCCTGAGCCGTTACGAGGCATGCTATCTCCGGGAGATGCTACGCATGCACTGGATTGTCGTGTGCACTTTATCTGCTCTGTTGTGGGTATGATTGCATCAACTCTTTGACTAGCGCATCTTTGGCATTATTTGGGTGGCGCGGATCGTCGAGTCGGATCGGGAGGCCTTTGGCGTCCATGACAACCTGATCCTCTGGACCGTAGAGGAGCATCATGTCCATGTCGGTGCCGCCGTCGTTGGCGGTCGGATTGTTCGGATTGTAGCCAGGTGGCGTCATCATGTGCGGGATGCGCTCGGACATCATGCGGTGCATCTCGCCCATGCCTTGAGACGCATCCATTCGACGGTCCAGGCGTTGGTTGAGCCACGTGTTCGCTCGCGATTGCTGCGGATCGACCGGCATCGGCATAAAGGTGTCTTCGTCGTAGGGTGAGCCAGCCATTCCAAGTCCTCCGATCAGCATTCCGTTTCGAGATTTGTCCCGAGCGTAGCGGTCAGCCATTTTGCTAATGGTGCTCGGATCTACGCCGTACCGTGCCGCCAGATATTCCTGCTTCTCGCCTTTCGCCAAAAGGCTCATCAACTCGATTTCCTGCTCCCGTGTCAGCAGTCGGCCGAGGTCTGGTGCCCCCTGCCCGCGCATCGGCAATCCTTCGCGCTGAATCGTCCTCGTGACGGTCGGGCGGCTGACTCCGATGTGGTCTGCAATCTCGCGCGCTGGCCGCCCGTTGGCGTGCATCTCGCGTATGCTTTTGAGTTGATCCCGTCCTAGAGGTATGCGCGGCCGTCCGCCGGCTCCTATCGATCCGGCGGGGCGTGTTGCCGCTAACCCGCCCGTCATCGCAAAGCCGCCAAGCGTCACACCCGCCGGCAGGATCTCATCATCATAGACGCCAGGCCCCTGCCCCATCGCACCATGAACAGCGCGCCCCCACACGTCGTAGGCGTCCGCAATCGGCTGTGCGGCGCGTGACAGCGCGTTGAGAAGCGCCTCGCGCCTGCCGCTGCCCTGCTCTGTGATCTCGCCGTAGGCTGGCCCTGTCACTTCTTCTGCTCGCCGACCATCTTCTGAACACCCGCAAAGAACTGGTCGCCCACATCCTTGTCGCCGCCGATGATCGCGCCGAGACGGGCGAGGTGGTTGCGGAAGGCTGCCGTCTGGAAGCCGCCGCGTGACGCCTGCGGCATCTCGATCAGCCAGCGCAGATACCGCGGGCTGGTCATCATGCGTGCTGCAACGGCGTTGCCGGCCACGGCACCGAGCACGGTCGGCCAGTGCATGATTGCGCCGGCAATCGTCATCACGTGGGTAAGCCGCGTCGGATCCACGACGTTGCGCTGGTTGGCTACGCCGATGAACTGCTCGAGCCGCTGAGATGCCGCCACGTAGCGGTCAAGCTGGGCTTCCAGAGCCCGCCCGCGCTCGCCAGCAAATAGCATGTTGCGCGTGGGCGTCGGCATCTCTCGATAGGACTCGATGAACGTCCGCAGATCCCGGCCGCCGTTGGTCATGTGCCAGAGCACGGCGTTTGTGCCGCGGATCGGGTCATCCTTCTGGCCCATCACACGCATAAATGCGCCAAGCGTTCTGGTATCTCCGGTGCGCGCAGCCTTGGTGATGCGGTCGAGCGCCTCCACCGGGCCGACCTGATCGCCGAAAATACGTTTCAGAGGCCGCACCGTATCGTCGAGGTGCTGCCTGTACGCCCTGTCAAGCTCGCCGATGCGGGTTGCGGCTCTCGCCCCTTCGGGTCCAGACAACCGCAGCGCAGTTTGCATGTCGCTCGACAGTGAGCCGTAGAGCCTGGCGAGAAACGCCTCATCTACGTCCATCGTCTGGCCTTGTCGCTGCCGTGCCTTGGCTGCGCTGATCGTCCGGCCTATGGCGCTGCGCAGATCGTGCATGCCCTCTATATTGGGCGCAAACTGACCTTTGGCGCGCTTGTCGGACAGCACGGCAAGCCTCTGCGCAATGTCAGGCCCGGCCATTGACCGCACGAGTTGCATCATTTCTGGCTTGATCGCGCCGTTGGCATCAAACGGGTTTCCGTCGAATCCGGGCAGCCGCGAGCCCTGTCGAGCCTCAACGCCGATCTCGGTCAGCAGCCGCCCTGTCCTAGTCGGCGTGTCGTTCTTCGAGCCGAGCGGGTTGAACTGAACCTGCGGAGCATCGCGAAACGCTTGTCCGTAGCCGGCCTCGAATTCCGTCTTGTAGCTCTCGCGCGACGCTCCGCTTTGAAATGGTCGCTCGCCAGCGCGCAGCGTCTCCACGCGCGCAGCGTTGCGCTGGTCGGCCTCGGCTTGCAACCGTGCTGTTTCCGCTGCGGCTACGCGCTCGGCTTCCTGCTCGGCCCGGCGGTTGACCCAGAAGACATTATCGTCGGCGTTGGCGCGCAGCCGCTCGGCTTCCGTGTAGCGGCTCAGCTCCGTTGCGATCTGCGCTTGCCGCTCAGCAGCGAAGCGATCGTCCTGCGTGAGACGCGCGGCTTCCTGCTCGGCCTGCGTGCGTCCGCGGCTGACGGTCTCCTGATAGTTCTGCGTGGCGGACTGGCGCGCTTGCGAGCGCAACGGATCGACCTGCCGGTTGATGTCGCGCAGCCGGGCGACGTTCTGCTGGAACTCGAGCTCCCCGACCACGTAATTGCGGTAGGCGTCCATCCGCTGCGCCATCGCCGGGTCATTGCGCAGCGCCATGGCTGCCTTGGACACGCCGGGGTCCATCGGACCGCCACGAGCGAACGCCTCGAATACCGGGCGGTACTGGCTGTCGAACTCGGGCGTGCGAAAGAACTGATCCGACATGATCGGCTTCAACGCTGCCTCACGGTTCGGCGCAAGCTCGGTCTGGATCTTGGTTTCCAGCATCCGGCGCTCAGCAGAGACGTGGTTGATGCCGGTCAATACCTCCGTGCTCGGCGCTGCTGGGCCAACCGGCTCGGGCGGGTACTGCGGCATACGTGGCCGCTGGTATTGCGGCTCCACCGCCGGCAGGTTGGCCACCTCGCGCGCCACGTACTCGTCAGGCGTGATCGGCTTGAACTGCGGCTGAACTGGCTGCACACGCTCCGGCCGCGGCATGCGGCGCTCGGCTGGCGCGGCTCCTGTGATCGCCTGCAACTGCTCCGGCGGCAGATTCGGCACCTGGTCGTGCGGCATGCTGTACTCAAGCAACTGCCGCCGCAACACGCCTTGCACGTCCTGCCCGAGGTCTCCAGCCTCGCGGCCACCAAGCCCCTCGCCAATCGTGCGGGACAGGGCGCCTTGCACGTCGTTGATGTTGGCCGTCGCCTGATCGGCAATTCGCTTGCCGCCGATCTGCGATGCCGAGAAGCGGCCGGCGCCGCGCATCAGCGTGTTGTCTGAGACCGCAAGCGGCATGGGATCGGTGACGCCAGCCTCGCGCATCTCGCGCATCCGAGCGGCGTTGGCATCCACCCTCGCCTCGCGGCGGTTGAGCATTGTGTTGAGACTCTGCCCCACGCCGAACAGTCCGGCGTTGACGAGCGGTCCCATGACTGCGCCTTCAGCGCCACCGACAACGATGTCCTTGATCTGCTGACCGACATCGCCACGGCTGTGGCCGTAGGCATCGAGCGCACCGTAAGCCGCACCATAACGGGCAGCAGCCGGTGTGCTCTCGATCAGGGCTTGCGTGGCGGTCTGGACTGGACCGGCTACGGCTGCCGCAGCCTCGCGCGGCAGCGAAGCAACGCCCTGTGCTACCATGCCTCCGGTCCTGCCAATGATGTTGGCCGGAATGTCCTTACGGGCAACGGACGTGCGCTCGTCCTCGCGGCGCAGATTGGTCTGGTACTCGTCCCAATAGGGCTGCTTCGAGCCTGTGGCTTGGCTGGCGATCGTCTTAGCGTGAGCAACGGCCGGATCGTAGAGACCGAAGGTCAGCGTGTCGTTGAAGTTGCGCAGCGTGGCCTCGCCGGACCCCACCTCCTGCGGCTTGTTGCTCGCGACAAGCCCGCGCCGCCGCGCTTCCTCGAGAAGTGGAGCCTTATCGGAAGGTAGAATGCCGCGGCGCTCGGCCTCGAGCAGTAGGTCGAGCTTGCTCATTTGTTCAGCTCTTTCAGCAACTCGTCATCCGAGAGCCCCTTGGCCGGGTTGTTCGGTGCCGGCGTGGTCTGTGTCGTCTTTGTCGCCATGTCCCAGGCTGCGCGGTCGTCGACTCCTGATTTCTTCGCGTCTATCAGCGCCTGATAGAACTGCTTCATTCGGCCGACCTTGTGATTGATCGTGTAGTTGCTATCCATCGGCTTTGGCGCGTAGCGATTCATGAACTCTTGCCGCTCAGCGTTCGACACGGATTTGCCGGACAGCGTGAACGCGATCTGCGTGGCAGCGCCTTCGAGATCAGACAATGCGCGCGCCGTCTCGCCGTAGCCGATTGTTCCAGCAACGGCCTGGACCGGGAGCGACGTGTTGAGCAGAATCTTCGACGCTTCGTCGATGACCTGCATGTTATGCTTCATCAGCCCTGCGTTTTCGGCGTCGCCCTTATAGACGCGATCGGACTTCGCCAATTCCTCGCCGCGCGGACCGTAGTAGTAGCCAGCGCGCGGTGGAGATCCGAATGCAGACGTCCAAAGCTGCTGTTCTTGGCGGAATTTGCGGTAACGGTCCTGCTGGTCGAGGGTTGCGCCTTCATATGCGCGCTGTCCAGCGGCTTCGCGTGTAGCCGGAACGTCAGTCACGCCTTTAGGTGTCGTCACCACGCCCGGCACTTCCGGAGACTGCATGCCAGGAGGGCCGAACGTCTGGCCGCGGTAGCGCTCCACCAGCTTGCGCAGGCCATCAGGCGCCATTGAAGCGCCGGCCTGCGCAAGCTGAACGCCTTGCGGCGGGCCAAACCTTCTGCCTTCATCGAGACGCATCGACGCGTCTATATCGTCGCGTGGCCCGCCTAGACGCATCATGCCGGGCGGGCGCTGCTGCGGCTGCTGCCCTTGGATCACGACGCCGCTTGCAGATGCCGGCGGCGGAAGGCTGGGAACATTTCCGCCCTGCGGCAGCGAAAAGCCGCGCGGCTGCGCCTGCTGCTGTGACGGCAGAATGATCTCCCCTTCCTCTGTCATGCCGTAGGCATCGTCAAGCGTCGTCGCCTGAGGCTGCGGCTGTGCAGTTGCTTTTGAATTCAACGCTTTCGCGCTGGCTCTATAATACTCAGCATGCGCATTGTTAGCTGCAGCCGTCGCCAATTGCGCTGCAATTTTTGCTTTGCTCTCTTCTGGGTTATGTCCCATCCGATGCTTGATGATAGCTAGGCTCAGGTCTTTTCCGGTGTCCGCCGTCCACGGGTTAGCCATCATCGGCCCGACAGACGATTGCAGGTTTCCGCCGTTCAGCGCCTGCGCGATCAGCGCATTGCCGCTGGCGCGCCCCTCTACCTCGCCCTTGTTGGCGCTGCCGACCTCGTAGCCGCCAACGCCGCCTTGCAGCACGCGCGCCAGGGCCTGCGTCCAGTGCCCAACTGGGGAGGCGTCTGTCCCCTGCTGCATAAGGCCGGTGCCGTACTTGCGGGCCGATGCAACGTCCTGCGGTGTCATGCCGGTGAAGGGAGGGTAAGGCTGGGCCATGTCACTTCCCGAAGTATGATTTAGCGCCGGCGCCCGCGATGGTGCCGCCGATGCTAGCGAGACCTCCGAGCATCGCGTTGCGCTGCTGCATCTGCTGGTTGTAGTTGTTCTGTTGCTGGCTATACGCTGCGTTGTTCAGGCCGGCATAGTCGACGGCACCAACGCCGACCTGCGGCGTGTTCACGTAACTCGGGCTGATCGCGCTCTGGGCGAACTGAACGCCGGGCTGAAGCTCCTGCATACCCTGCTGCCGCTGCTGCAGGCCCTGGCTGAACATCTGTCCTTGCAGGCCGGTCACGAGGTTGTTGCGCGCCTCGTTCTGCTGCAAGGCGAGGTCGTTCGTTGCGCTCTTGTAGGCTTCCGAGGTTGGGTCAAGACCCTGGTTGCGGAGCTTGTTTTCCATTTCATTTGCCGAGCGCTGGAAGCGCGGCTCGAGGTTGGCGCTGGCGTAGCCGTAGGCGCGATCAAACGCCTGATCGCTGCCCAGGTCTCCGACGTTGCCAGCCTGGCTGAAATACTGCCCACCGAGCGCCGACAGACCGCCCGCCGCCTGCTGCCCGTATTGGCCTAGCTGCTGCTGCGCCGTGAACGTCGGGTTGCCCTGTGCGTCGGTGCCGGACTGCACATAGTTGAGCGAGTTGCCGAGCGCGTCTTGCTGGTTCACCCGGTTGAACGCCGCTTGCTGGAATGCCGAGCGCGTGTTCTCGCCCTGCTGTTGGCCGCCGACGTTGGCCGCGCTCATCGGCTGCGGCGCTTTAGGACTTTTGAATAGCGATCCCATCGGGCTCCCTCAGCCATCTGCATTCATGAGGACGCATCGAAAACAGCAACGCATCCTCGCCGGGTCCGTAGAAGTCGCGGGCCGATCCTTCGAAGCGGAAGCCGAACTTTGGCGCCGCGCGCTTGGTGATCTTGTTGCGCTTCGACACGCGGACCTCGAGGCGATAGACGCCGAGATATCCAAACACAGCGTGGAACATGTCGCGCACGGTATCGTTCGAGATCCGGCCGTAGACGTGAATCTCGGCCGTGGTCTCTGTACTCATCGTGATCACGAACGCGCCGCGCAGAACTCCGGAATCGTCAATGGTGCCGAGCGTCACGCACGGAAAACGCGCATGGGCTTGGTACTTCCGGGCCAGCCAGTCGAGAATGGCATTGTCCTGTCCCGCAAGCAGCCTCACAGGTTTCCCCCGACCTCGGCCATGACGAGAAACCCGTTCACCCGCATGGTCTCGTCAGACGTTCCAGACGAGCCCCAGAGGTCAGTTCCCCACAGCGACACTCCCCACGCCGATCCTCCGGCCGAGACGCCGGTCTGCGCGCGGAATTTGATGCTGCCGAACGTGCCGATGCCGACGACGCCAACCCAATCCGATATATTCTGCTCGGCACCGCCCCACGATCCGACGTCCCAGCGAGCCGAGTCCCACGTAGCGCCACCACTCGCGACGGCGGCCGGCGGCTGCGATAGGGTGTCCGTCTCGGTGAAATCCGTGCTCACTCCGATGGCCGGCCGGTTGGCGCTTGCCGTGGTGATCAGCGGCTTGATCAGCTTCCACTGCTTGACGTTCGCCGATCCCATTGCCGAATAGGCGCACTGCCCGACAGCTGTAATCGGCGTGTCGATATCGGCCGATCCCGTGTCCGCCTTGTAGACGCTGCCGTCGTTGCCGCCGAAGTACAGATTGTCGTCGTAGACAATCCATGTGTTGGCGTTCATCCCCTCGAACTCGCACCACGCGCCCGTAAGCGTGTTCATCGTGTACTGGACGGCGGTTGCGGTCTCCGACGTCGGGACGTTGAGCATCAATCGCGTCCCCTTCGGGTAGACGACGATTTCCCACCCGAAATTATCCCGGTACGCGCTTGCTGCTATCGTCATCGCCGCGCTGATGCGCTCGGTGATGGCGACGCGCTTGGCCTGGGAGGTGTCGACGCTGACCACCTCGCTCAGAGGAAACACCCCTTGGATGGTGATCAGCAGGACGTCGGCGCCGTACCTTGTGAAGCATCGACGCCCGATCGGCGGCGGCACGTCGAACACGCCGACCAGCGACCACGTGTCGGCGCTCGCCGGGTCGGTTCCAGAGTAGACCGCGCATTGTCCTTCGCTCGAGATGAAGACGGCGTAGTCATCCGAGCCAGACCCACCGTCGCGGGTCCATGTCGCCATTGCCATCAGATGGCCGCCGCGGGTGAAGTTCGAGCCGAGCTCGAAACTCGTCGCGGATCCCGCGATGGCATCCGTTGCCAGATAGTACGCCTTCGTTGAATCCTTCAGCACCATCCATAGGCGCTTTTTGTGGATGTTGACGTTGATAACGTCGCTCGAGGTAACGCCCGTGAGCGACGGCGCTGCCCATGTCGATCCGTTGTAGTGGCGGCAGCTGTCGGTCCCGTTGCAGATCCAGAGGTATGCGCCGCCGGACGTGGTCATGTTGACCCACTGCCAGCGGTCCTCGCTCAGGCTCGTGACGGCTGACGATGCCGCCGCGTTGCTGGTGACGTCGTAGATCGCGCCGCCGCCGGCTGCGAACATCTTGGACGACGCCGGGCCGCGCCAGGCCATCAGCGTCTCTATTGACGTGTCGTCGGCGACAATATCCCAGGCGTGATAGCGATACCCGCGGCGGACCTCGCCGTAAGCACCGAGCGGAAACCAGTTCTTGAGCTGGACAGCGCGATCCGCCGGCATGGACGCCAGCGGCGACGACGCATCCCAGCCGCCGACCGGGAACGGGACAGCCTTCTGCTTGACGATAGCGACCTTGCGCGCGTTGGCGCGCAGCGGCTCTAGCATCATTCCATGAGTGCTTTCAGCAGGTCTTCGTTGGCGTCATGCCGCGGCGGCTTGCGGCCTTTGAGTTGAGCAGCGCGCTGCTCAAGATCCTTCGCCGCCCGCTCGCCTGGATAGCGCGCCTCGGATGCCTCGGAATCCTGTTCGCCGGCCAGCATGGCGGCAATGCGCTTGGCTGCGCTCATGACAGGTTCCAGCTTCCATCGGGGATTGTCGGCTTGGGCGCGGGATAACGATCGGACGGGCCGGTCATGTTGAGCGTCGGCGCACCTGCATCGCGGCCGAGCAGGCGCTTCAGGCGTAGCTCGTAGCTGCGGAATGGCTCGGTGTAGTCAAGCCCCTTGCGGCTCAGGAACCGCCAGATGGCGCCGAGTGCGATCAACTCCGCATCCAGCAGCGGAACGTCTGTGTCGTTTTGGAACTCTTCCCGCGCGCCTGTCGTTGTGTCCGAAGCGCTGGCCACCCAATACGTCGAGACGTACTCGTAGGCGTAGGTGTTGCCGGCTCCTGGCGTCGGCAGCAACATCAGATCCGAGCCGCGGTGCCTGAAGATGTCATGCACGGCCTGGATGCGGTCGCTTTTCAGCGCCTGCCACTCGCCGGCCGATGCCGGGCCAAGCACGAGGCGGTTCTCGGTCCTGTTCCAGAATGTGCCATCGACGAAGCGGTCGAAGTCGTCTGGAACGGCACCCGTCTGGATCTCGGTTGCCGTCGCCGTGAAGGTCTTTTCCTTCGTCAGAAAGCGCCACATATGCCGTGACGCGAGGTCCTTGCCGTCCTGCTGGATCAGCGACAGCATCAGACGTGCGTTGCTCTCACTGGCTCCGATCAGCGACGTCGGACGCGGAATACCGATCCGATCCGCTGCGCTCTGGCCGATCTGCAAGAGGTTCATGTTTTAGAGCCCCGTCGCTTCCGCGGTCGGGATGACCTTCGGAGGCCGGCCGCGGCGCTTGGGCGGCTCGTCGTCGTCCTCGTCGGGCGCGGCCTTCGCCAGCACGATCTGGCGAAGCTCCTCGAGCTGGTCCTGCAGCGAGGAAATTTCCTGATCCTTCTTCGCCAGCGCCTCAGCGGTCTTGACACCATCCTGCGCTTCGAGGAACCGCTTGGCGTTGCCCTGGAGCTCACGAATGCCCGGCAGGCTGATCCGGTTCACGATGCCGTCGCTTGCGGTCGCGATGTCCTCGACGGAGCGCAGCCCGGCGGTGCGCAGCACGTCGGCCTGCTCTGGCGTGATGCCAGGCCATGCGGCGAGCGGAATGCCGTGCTCGGGCGTCTCCTGGCCGGCCTTCCACGCGGAATAGTGCTTCTCGATATACTCCCATCGCTGCTTGGCGATGTTCGATGCCACGTCATCCGGGTCCGGCGCCTCGCGGATGCGGCGCAGATCGGAAATGCGGGCGACGGTCGTCGAGCGCGAGGCCATGCCAACCGCGCAGTATTCCACCTTATCGATCGGCACGAGGCCCTTGGCCGTGCGCTTGTACTCGGTCCAAAACTTGATGATGCGGAACGGCGCTGTTGCAGCAGACATGCGTGGTCCTTTCAAAGGAGGGCGGCAGCGCGAACGCCACCGCCCCTTGCCTCAAGGTCAGAACGGGAAGTCGCACATGATGATCTTGGCCGACGCGTCGATAGCGTAGGCCACGATTGGATCGGTTGATGCGGTGCTGACGTCGAGGGTGCCATCCGTGGCGCCCGTCGCCGTCAGAGTATCGCCATCGGCACCGGCCGTAAGCGCCGGAGTGATGGTCGCCGGACCCTTGATCTGAATCCAGCAGTACTCGCCGTCACCCGGTGCCGACTGCAGCACGCCGGCACCGATCTCGGACGAATCCGATAGGTCCGACGTCACGACGCTGGTCGCACCTGCCGACGCGCCAGACGGCGCGTAGTAGTAGCAGATGTTCCCAGCCACCGCGGCGACGGAGCCCGCCCCGGTGTCGTACTGCACGAACTTGTAGATCTTCCCGCCGGGCGCCGTGAAATGCGCGCCGACGCCAGGGGCGTTGCCCTGGGTCTCGAGCTGGTCAGCCGTCCACGTGCCCGTCAAGAGGGCACCCACAGTCACAGTCATGGTGATGTCCTTTCAGTGATCGGATCAGGTGGCGACGTCGAACAGAACGCCCTGGCGAGAGCGGTTCGAGGTGATGACCTGGCCCATCCAATAGATCGGGATGACAACCGCGTCCTGATTGACGGGGGTCTTCTCGTCGTCCTCGGTCCAGCGCGCGTCGGGGTGCTCCATCAGATAAAGGTACTTCGTGTTCAGGAAGTACATCTTCTCTGCGGTCGTCCCGAAGTTGGTGTTGTCGTCGAAGATCACCGAGGCCGACTTGTACTTCAGGGCCTCGAAGCCGGCCGCCGCCATCTTGGCGTCAGCGTAGCGCTGGAGATCCTGCAGCCCGCTCTCGTAGAGCGAGTACATGTCGTGCGAGGCGACGATGATGTTCGGCTTGTCGTTGCCGACGTTGGTGGCGAGCCACAGCGTATTCATGCCTGCGCGGAGGTTGGCGTAGGTGAGCGCCGTTCCGGTGTACGCACCGTCCACCGCCACGTCGCCGCCAGCCACCTCTTGGAACTTGTTCTTCCAGAAGGTGTACGTGCCTGCAACGATGCCGCCGACCGTGCCGGTGCCGTCGTTGGTGACGAGATGCGCGAGGCCGCCGATCTGGTTGGACAGAGCACCGTCCGAATAGAGATCGATGCTCATGTTGTTGGCCGCCGTGGCGAACGCGACGTCTGTGCGCGCCTTGACGAGGTTGATCATGCGCTCTTCGGAGTTGTTCATCCGAAGCTCGCGGCCGGACGCCGTGACGTGCAAGGCGACCTGCGACCAGTCGTATTTGGCAGACGACAGCACGTCGGAGGCGCCGATGTTGAGCGTGTCGTAGCCGCTGTAGCGCTGATACGTCGAGTTCTCGGCGTAGCTCAGCGGAATGGCGATCTCATAGCCGCCGCTGGCGTCCGTCTTGATGTGGCCCTGCTCCTTCAGAACGGTTAGCAGGCCGTTGTGGTCGGTGACGTTGTCGACAACCTTGCGGTAGTGCTTCCGCATGGTCGTCGTCACCATTTCGGTGAACGTTGAGTTGGGGCTTGCCATGTGTCTCTAGCCTCTTAGGCGTTGGCCCGGCGCCAGATTGCACGAAGGTCGTCATCGTATGACGCCTGCGCTTTCATCGGGACGGAGCCGTTGACGTTGATTGCGGACGCTCGCCGCGCGAGTTCCGCATCGCGCTTGCCCGCCTCCAGCCGCTTTTTGTCCGCCTCGGCCTGCTGTTCGGCGAGGAGCTTGGCGCGAGTGGCGGGGTTGGCCCACCTGGCTCGGTCGTAAGCCTCTTGCAGAACATCCTTGGCAGCGAGGGTAGGATTCGCGTCGCGGATGCGTTTGACCTCAGGAACGATGTCGTTGATGAGGTCTTGAAAATCGACCTTGTCAGCCGAGAACTTGGTTACTTCCGCCTCATAGCTCGACTGGCGCGCCTGGTACTCCTGGGCCTCTCGGCCTTCGACCTTATAGCGCGTGTCTGCTAGTTGACGCTCTAGGTGCTCCACCCGTGACATCGCCGCGTTGAGTTGAGCAGTGATCTGCTGTGACTGCGCGTCGGTGGACGGGATGGAGAACGGGTCGGACAGGGCGGCAAGGTCGATGCCTTTGGCCTCTGCAACCATCTTGATGAAGCCGACAGGATCGCGCTCGAGCGCGGCGTCGGCCTTGAATAGGTGGTCCGTATAGGTGCCGACGTCCTTGCCGCTGGCGCGAATGCGCTCGTAGTTCTCGCGGATCGTGTTGTGGACCGGCTCGTATGCCTTTGCGAACTGGCCAAGCTCGCTGATTGCCTTGTGGCTCTGCGCCTCGCGCTGCGCGATGTGCTCTTGCACCTGCGGCGGCAGCTTGTCCCAATCGGCCTTGGCTTCCTTGCTCCAGCTATTCGGGGGCGGGACGACAGGCTTGGCGGGCTCTGCCGGCTTCTCGGCTTCGGGTGCCTTGGCCTCGATCGGCTTGGCTTCAGCCGGCGGCTTAGCGGTGTCGAGCTTGTCGGCCGGGGCAGGCTTTCCGTCCTTCGGCGCGAACTTCCCGTCTTCCTGCCGCTCGCGGTTGGCGTTGCGGAACGCCTTGCGGAGATCGTCATTCAGCGCCTTTTCTTGCGCCTCTGCCTTCGATGCGGTGTCCTCTACTGGCGGCTCTGCCTTCGCAGGCTCGGGCGCTGGCGTATCGGCAACAGGCGTCGGCGTCTCGACTTCAGTCGAGGTTAGCTCGTCCATATGATGACCTCAGATCGGCAGGTTGTGCTTTTTGGCAAAGCGCTTGTTCTTGAATCCGCGCGGCTTGGGCGGGTCCAACTCGATGCAGCCGTTGCGGGCGAGATCCTCGCGGCGATGCGAGCGAGACGTGATCAGAGAGCCGTCGATCGGGCTGCGGTACTCTGGGATATCGCGCATCACCATCGGCATGCAAATGGCGTTGGCTACCTGCATCGGCTCTCGGGTCTTGCGCTCCACGAACCGGCTGGCGTCCTTGTCCCAGACGTAGCGGGTCATTGAGCCCTCCCGTTCATCGGCTGCATCGATGCCTTCTGCTGCGCCATCTGTGCGCCGAGCACGGCCTTCTGTGCGTCGATTTCAGCGCCCTGCTGCTTGGCCTGGAGGTCGAGCGCGAGACCTTGCTGTTTGAATTGCAAATCCTGCTGCTTGGCCTGCATATCCATCTGATGGCCTTCGCGCTTCATCGCCATCTCGTCTTGCTTCGCCTTGGCCTCCATCTCGGCCTTCTGCTGCTCAGGGTTCGGCTGCTGCTGCTGGGCCTGCATGAACTGCTGCATCTGCACTGTCATCTGATCGAGCGCGTCCTCGGCCTGCTTGCCGAGATCGAACTGGCGGGCGAACGCGGCATAGACCTCCGTGAACATCGGCAACAGCGGCGGGGCCTGTTGCACGATGCCGCCGACCGCCTGGGCAAACGAGGCCGTGCCCTGGATAAATTGGCTCATCTGCTCGAGCTTGCGTCCGACGTCGCCGCGGATGGTCGAGTCCGTCTCGATGTCGATGCGATAGGAGCGCAGCGCGTCAGAGCGCAGCAGCTGCTCAGCTTCCGGCGTGATCTGCAGGCCCGTCATGATCTGAAGGTTCTGCGTCGAGAAGCGCTTGCAGATGATTGCCGCCTTCATGCGGAACAGATCACGGGCGCAGCGCTGCACCTCCTTCTGGAAGTGCTGAATTCGGAGGCCGGCGTACTGACTCTTAATATGCTGCGCCGTGGCGGTCTCACTAGCCTGCGTTGACCCGCGCACAATGTCTGAAAGGCCCGTGACCTCGTAGATCGTCTGAATGATGCGGTCGCGATGCTCGTATAGCTTCTCGGCAACCGCCGCGATGATATCGATCGGCCAGTTGAAGATCCCCTTCTCGATGCCGCCCTGGCCGGAGAACTTCGTGGCATCCTCGACAGGCTCATAGATTCCGTCGTCGGCGTTCTGCAGCTTGACGAAGTCGGCCTTCATTGCGGAATCATACAGGCCCTTAGCACGCAGCTGCTTGACGAGCTTGCTGATGCGCTTGGTGACCGTGTCCAATTCCTCGATCAGCGTGCGATAGATCTCGAACGGGCAGATCGGTGTCAGGCTGGAGAGGCGATAGACCGGCTGCACCGGGCGCGGCACCGGGAAGAACCCCGGCAGCTCGAGCGGGTCTTGCTCCATCCGCAGAGGCTCTGACGCCTTCTCATCGCGGATGAACAGGACTACCGCCCTGCGCTTGTCCCAGATCTCATAGACCTTCGTCGTCTTGAAAATGCCCGCGTCTGGCTTCGCTTTCATCTCCCGCGAGCCGTTCTTGTCCTGGTCGGACAGCGGCACGTCTTCAGATGTGTCGGAACCTGCCAGCTTGTCTAGCTCGTCGCGGGTCAGATCGTGCTCGAACGCGATCCACGGCACTTCATCCCATGTGCGGCCGGGGCCACGAATGAAGCGATCCCACGGGACCAGTTCGCAGATAACTTCCTCGTATCCCTTGACCTCGACAGGCTCTCCGGTGGTCGGGTCGGGCTCTTGCTTGAGGTGCGGCTTGTAGCGGACGCGCGCCACGCCACGGCCGGCGGTCAGCGCTGCCCTCACAACGCCCACCATCGTCTCATTAAACTCGTACTGATCCACCGAGTAGCTTAGCGCCCGCTCGATGATGTCGGCGACCAGCTTGGACGTTGGGTCGGGGTCGTCGTAACGGCGGCGGATGTCAGGTGTCGGCGTGGAATTGTACGACGCCGGGACCATCACCTCGATATTGCTGTGATAGATGTTGAAGGCCGTGCGCCCGCCCGAGCCTTGCGTGTTGGTGCCGGGGTCGCCCGCCTCATAGATCTCGATTGCGCGCTCTGCCTGCTCGCGCCAGTCCTTTTCGTCTTCCTTGGCTTTGGCGATGTGCTTCAGCCACACGTCTCCAGGTGACATACCACCGGAGACGGCCTTGGCCTCGGTCTCGATCTGCTGTCCGTCGCGTGCGTCAGTCATTGAGCGCGCGCTTCCTGCGATTCAATTCGATGATCTCCCTGACGCTCATGTTGGAGCGGAGCACGCCGTCGCGGACCTCGAACACGTGCTGAGACGGCTTATCGTCCTTGGGTGCCGGCGCAACGATCTCGCGCCATGCCATTGCGAGATATCGGAAGGCGTCGGCCGCGTGTGAGGTCCAGTCGTGCTTTGGCTTGTCGTCGAAGACCAAAGCCTTTTCGTCGTATTCGGAGCGGTACTGGCGAAGGGCGTCGAGGCCGGCTTCCGTGCGCGTCTCGTCGAACCAACAGCGCGGCAGCGTCTCGCGCGTGGCGTTGATGCCGTCCATCAGCTTGTGATCCGGCACGAGGCGCGGCTTGCGGCCGAGTGATTGCAGCGTCTCAACGCGGGTCTTTCCTGTTCCTAGCTCACGGACCTTGGCGTCATGCGGGACCCAATCGTCACCGTATCGGTATCCCTTGGCAGCGAGCACTCCGGCATAATGCGGAAGGCCCTGGCTATTCGCCTCGTAGAAGTCAATCACGCGGACCTCAGAGCCGATGATCTGGAAAAACCAAATTGCGGTACTGTCGCCGATGCCGAGATCCCAAGCCGTGTGCACCGGCAATTGCGGGTCATAGGCAACCGAAGTGATCCTTCCTTCCGCTTTCGCGTCGACCATCTGGCGCACGTAGTAAGCGCCGTCGAACACCAGCGCGAAGGCGCCTTCCCACACGTGCTCATACTGGTCTGGCCGCTGGGCCTTGTCCCTCAGGCGCGTTCGCTCGAGCACATCGGGAAACCATGGATTGTCCCGCCAGTTCAACTCGACGACCTTAACGCGGCTGTCTGGAGGGCCTTCGCGAAATCGCTTGTGCGTGGATGACCGTTTGCTCTCCGGGTTCCACGTAACCCATAACTCGCTGTCCTCTTCGCGCAGCGTCGGGATCAGCTTGAGCCAGGCTTCCTCGGTAACGGGCTCGGCTTCGTCTACCCAACACAGCTTAATGCGGCTCTTTGACTTGATGCTGTCCAGCGAGCGGTCGAGGCCGGAGAACTTGTACTGGATGCGCCCGCTTCCGGTTCTGATGTACTTCTCGCCAATGTCGAAGTGAGCACGCAGCCAAGGCTCGGATCGTATGGCTGCCTTCACCTCTTCCATGCTCGAGTCGTCGAGCGAATTCATGAACTGGCGGCCGCACAGGATGATGCCTTCGGCGCCGGACTTGTCCCACATATACGCCCTGACCGCCGTCATTT
>JACCDT011431788.1_pt1 | contig 16400 bp, 17 predicted proteins | sample 7446291 | NCBI WGS metagenome assembly JACCDT01 (sample SAMN15323446, study PRJNA562643) | freshwater metagenome | isolation source: river surface water | place: USA:Blue River Watershed | collected 2017-08-17 | reverse complement strand
ATGCAGTGGCCAGAACCATGATGATCGCTAGCCCTAGAGATGCCAGCGGAGTGAGGACAGGTAGAATACGCAGGGCAGCAGGCAGAATTAGTCCAAGAGCCCCTAGGACTTCTGAAATACCGATAAACCGAATCAAGCCTACTCCATACTTTTCAATGAGCTCAGCCGATTGTTGCATAAGATCTGCCTCCGAGGTGGTCAATTTGGTCACTCCGATCATGCCAAAGGCGAGGGCAAGGGCTACTTGTACCACCCATAGGGTGATGTGAAGGGCTTTGGAAGGGGTAGGATTAGACATGGGATGGATAGATTTGGTTGATAATACGAACTAGAATAGAAATGCTTCTTGAATTTAGTTAATTTTCCTTTTACTCAAACTTTTTTGGTTGCTGAGAACAATTAAATATGTTAACAAATGACAATTAGCTATCCAAAAAAAAGTAAACTACATCTATTAGATTTTATAAAGATTAAAATAATAGTTAGAACTCAAGTGTAGTATTTAATCTATCCTACCACTCCTCGCTTTTCTAGCTCCTTCAAACAGGCTTTCTGCCAGTGATTGGCGACTTCGCGTGCTTTCTTTTCAAAGCTATTAGCTTGGTAACCTACTTCCTTAATTTCCTTGTCATAGGCTCGGTCATCTTTACCTGATCGGATGTCTAAGAAATGCTGGTACTCGTGAATCAGTGTATTCACCACTTCCTTGGGACTGGCATGACTCCCCCAATACAAGGTGATCGTCTTGGACTGCTGTTGGTAAGTGCCCATTACTTTCCGATGTCGATAGTAGCGGAGCAAAAGACGAGGGCCTGTCCTCTTCCCCTTTGGAAGACCCAAGTGCAGCATGCACCAACGAATCACCTCCCGAGCAAAGACTACCTTGGGAACCCGAACCGCTTGGGTTGAAGAGGTAGACTTGCCTTTGCTCCACCAATCGCTGAGGACCCAGAGCAGCCACAGGGCTGCACAGCAGCACCAAATAGCGATGCATTCTTTTTCTGAGAGCGAGGGGAACAGCGATAAAAGCATGAAAACAAAGTTAAAATTTAGCTAAAATTCGACAACATTTTCAGCAACCCTGCGAATTGAGTAGTTGACAATTTATAGTAATTCACTACCATTTTTTTCTAAATACTTGCGACAGGGAACTACCAACCTAGAAATAAAAAGGATTAATTTATTTATATTCCAATTTGGTAATGAACAAATCAGTGCCTGTGTTAATGATTAGGAAATAGAATCAACCCCCTTCAAAAAACTGGGCTTTCTATACTATAGAAAAATTTCCTCCCTTTTATATAACTAGTCAATTGTCGAGGATTTAAAACAACTATTCGCCAAATAAAACATATTTCCCCAAAAACGGTTTATTTCAAAAGATTATTAGTTAAAATATAGGCAAAACCAATTTTTTGAATATAAATTTGCAGATAATTGCCTGGATAAAAAGTCCTTACATGGATATGGGCAGTAGTAAAATGTTTGCCTGAAAAAGGTAAACTAAGGAACAAGCAAACAAATGATTGAGCTATAGTAATCACATTAAATTTAAACAACATGAAAAAATTATCCGGATTTTTAACCCTAGTCTTCTTAAGCGGACTATTGGTATCCTGCGGATTGGGAGGAGGAAGAGAAATCACCTTGATCCCAGTAGAAAATGGAGATGAATTCCAATACATCGACAAAGAAGGAAAAATTGTAATCAATCCTCAATTTTCCTCTGCTACTGTTTTTAGAAATGGAATGGCTCTTGTAAAAAGCACAGGAGACAAGGCCAAATGGGGATTTATCAATGAGGAAGGGAAGTATGTCATTCAACCTACCTACAAAGAAGCCACTGTGTTTTCGGAAGACATCGCATGGGTTGTATCTGACAATGGAGCCCCTACGGCCATCAATACCAAGGGAGAAGTAATCATCACCTTGCAAGATGCCGAAACAGTAAAAATCTTCCAAGAAGGACTTGCTGCGTTTAGCGTCACCGAAGACTCCAAAGTGAAGTGGGGATTTGTGGATAAGGAAGGTAAAGTAGTGATTAGCCCACAGTTTGCATCAACAGGTAATTTCTCTAACGGAAAATGTGCGGTACAAAATGAAGACGGGAAGTGGGGATACATCGACAGCGAGGGGAAAATTGCCATTTCTTATCAGTTTGATGAAGCTGAAAAATTCTCTGGCGGTCAAGCTGTGGTAGAATTTGACGATAAAGCAGGAGCCATTGACGAGGCAGGAAAGTACATCATCAACCCACAATTTGATGAAATGGGAGAAGATGGGGACTTATACCTCATTCAACAAGGTGACAAATGGGGATGGGCTTCAAAAGATGGAAAGATTTTGATAAATCCTCAATTCGCAGCTGCCATGACCTTTAATGGAAATGACATCGCTCCCGTACAAGTTGGTGAAACCTGGGGTTATGTGGATAAAGAAGGAAAAATCAAGATTAACCCACAGTTTAAGGTTGCCATTCCTTTTGTAAGTGGCTTCGCAGCCGTATTGAGCGGAGAAAAGGTAGGCTTTATTGATCTTGAAGGAAAGTACATTGTCAATCCACAATACGACGGGATTGCTACAGACATGCTTAACTACATTTTGGATGGAAGTTCAGAATACGAAAGCGTTGAAACTGACTTCTTCAATATCGCTCCTATCGTAGAACGTATCAACTTGACTTCACCTGAAGGATTGACCCTTTCGAATACCTTAGGAGAGGTAATCACCAAATTGAACGTCACCGAAGACGCATTCAACGAATACCTAACCCAACATACTGTTTTGGAAGACGTAGCAATCACCAATGATGCTACCCTAGACTTCTCTGTTTGGGCTAGTTCACACGTAGAAGTGCCGGATGGCTGGTATACTGTATCCGTATTCAATGCTTCGGCTCCAGTTCAAGGCTATGCCTACACTATCGACTTAACAGGCAGAGGTTATGACAAGGCTGAACAAGTGTTAGAAGCCATCGAAAAAACCATCAAAGGTCTAACAAAAGATGAAGTTGAATCTGCTGAACAAGGATACATTGTCTACAAGAACGACACGCAAAACATCTACTTGCAGACTAGCGGCAACCAAGTAATCGTTACCATCTTGAAAGCTGAATAAGTCCCCTCAGTAGAAATAACCTCTTGAATAATGCAACTTCCCCTAAGTTTTAGCTTAGGGGAAGTTTTTTTTGCGGCATTTGACCTAATAGACCCACCTATTCTTTTGAACTATCCCATCCCTTCTCCCCAATGTAGGCGAGCAAAGGTTTCTTCAATAGAAAAAGAAGAAGAAAAATAGGGCAGCATTCGTTAATCGTACTCCCTCATAATACCCTATCGTCTTCCGCGAACCATCCATCACCCGACCGTCCTCTAGGTAGCCGATCGTTCGACGTGATTGATCCGTTATTCGCCCATTTTCAATATACCCTACGGTTGATCGAGAGCCATTCATCACCCGCCCATCTTCCACATAGCCAATCGTCTTTCGCGATCCATCCATCACCCGACTTCCATCCAAGTAGCCGATCGTAGACCTAGAGCCATTGGTCACCCGCTCCCCTTCGATATAGCCCACCGTCCGGCGGCTACTATCCATCAGGCGCTGCGCAAGACTTGGTGTGACTCCAAGAGCGATATAAACAAGTAGGAAAAGTAGAAGGTGTTTCATAGATGTAAATGAATAGGATTGTTCCCAATTATACCACTAGCTGAAGTGAAATGTTTACCAATCGGATATGTCAACCGTCCACTGTCAACCGTCGACGGCAATCTATTGCCATCTTTCCTTTACATTCCCCAAATTGAATTTTACCCCAACTTGCTGTGGACCGTGAACCGTCAACTGTTGACGAATCGTCTACCGTCAATCGTGGTTATAGTACGCTTTGTCTCTACATTTACAATCTGCTGTCGACTGTGGACTGTCAACTATTGGCAAAAGATCCAATCAAGGGGATATCCGATACAGGATGATGCGCTTATCAGACTCTGACTTGGTACGAACAATCAGGTCTTTTCCATGCCGGGCTTGAAAATACTGATTGACCGCCTTGATGTACCTGGATCTTCTCACTCTTCTGTAATCCAAACTTTCTAATAAAGAGGTTCCAAATAAATCGTCCAACTGATGTACATCTACCAACAGAACTGGATGAGCAAGTAACTTGGTCACAAGTCGCTCGATATCCTCCACTCCATCAATAGTCCCTTGCTCCTCTGAAGGAGGTAAAGACTCCGCTATTTCAGGTCGTTTTGATCCTCGATTTTTCCTCCACCAAAGCACAGCACCCACTGCCATTAGGAGCGCTAATCCTGCAAGAACAGAAAAATGCCAGTCCCTCATTCCAACGGATGAGGCCTCCTGGGTAAATCGGATTACACCCACTTTTGTGAACTTTTCCAATGGAGCATCTGGAGGTAATAAATACGTAGGATTTCCAAATTTGTCAAAAAACACCGCATTATTCGCTGTAGCAACAGCTACCGCAAAAAAATTAAACTTTCCAAAATTATTATCCTTTGCGAAATAAAGGCTGTTTTCTTTTTTATGGAACAGCAGCAATCCTATATGCGCCTCCAAATGATATAACTGAATTCCAAAGTCTTTCAAATCGAAGGAAGGATAAATCCACTGTGTCGTGGTGGATTGTTTGGGGAAGTCCAATTGCAAGCGACTCCAAGTATGTGTTGAAAAATCAAATACAAAGCCGTTCTTTTCAGATTCAAAAAGGTTAGATGGCTGATGAATGTATTGACCCATCAGGGATAAAATTCGATCCTCTACCACATAAATTCCTACTCCTCCATAATTAGCGGGCGGTGACGTGGCCGAAACAAATTCCCAGCCACCCGTTTGGAAATCAAACTCCAGTAATTCGCTGTGCCCTCTCCAAAATCCATAACGGCCCATGGAATACAATTTCCCTTTGTGAACAAAAAAATGAGCATGACAATTGAAACCCGAACCCGCACCTTTGTATAAATTTTCCCATTGTTCCCCAGACCACCTCAGTACTTCAAACCTACAAGGAATAACAGCAATTAGTTGATCCTTGATTAGAAACAAGGAGATTGGATCTTCTGTGGTGAGGTAAGGTGAGGCAAGTAGTGATTCTACCATCACCTGGGTGATGCCTTGAGGAAGGCTCTCCCAAGCAAATTTTTCAAAGGATTCCGTAGGGTCAATTTGTACCCAATCAAAGGAGGCATAGGTCTGCTTTTCCGTCTGGGCAGAGAGCGTTAGGCAAGAAAAAAATACGCCAATAAAAAATATGATTGCTTTCATGATTAAATGTTTTCCAGCTGATACCTTAACGGAAGAAATCAGAATCAAAATATACTAAAAGGTATTAAAAACTAGAAAAAAGCCGAGGCACAAACTAGAGAAACAAGATTCAGTTCAAAAATAGAAATCCCCCCTGCAGCGAAAACTACAGTGGGGATTTCCAAAAACTTGATTAAGGAGAAAATGAATATCCTTACTTCAAGCCACCAATCATATCCTCTGGCTTAACCCACTCGTCAAACTGCTCGGAGGTAAGCAAGCCCAAACTCATGGCTGCGGCACGAAGGCTGGTTCCTTCCTTGTGCGCCTTCTTGGCAATGGCTGCAGCATTTTCGTAGCCGATGTAAGGGTTCAATGCCGTCACCAACATCAACGAATTTTCCAAATGCTGCTGAATCATCGGCGTATTGGGCTCAATCCCTACTGCACAATTTACATCAAAGGATACACAAGCATCTCCCAGCAAGCGAGCAGACTGTAGGAAGTTGGCTGCTATGAGTGGCTTGAACACATTCAGTTCAAAATGCCCGTTTGCTCCACCAATAGTAATGGCCACATCATTGCCCATCACCTGCGCGGCCACCATGGTCATCGCCTCTACTTGAGTCGGATTGACTTTACCTGGCATAATGGATGAACCTGGCTCATTTTCTGGAATTAAGATCTCCCCAATGCCCGAACGAGGACCTGAGGAAAGCATGCGAATGTCATTGGCAATCTTCATCAAGGACACGGCCAACTGCTTCAATGCACCGTGGGTTTCGACCATCCCGTCATGCGCAGCAAGTGCCTCAAACTTGTTGGGTGCTGTCACAAAAGGAAGCCCAGTCAGTTCTGCTATTTTTTTTGCTACCAGTTCTGAATAGCCCTGCGGTGTATTCAAACCAGTCCCCACTGCCGTACCTCCCAAAGCCAATTCGGAAAGGTGCGCAAGGGTATTGTTGAGTGCACGCAAACCATGATCTAGCTGGGCCACATAACCGCTAAACTCCTGTCCCAAGGTAAGTGGAGTGGCGTCCATAAAGTGCGTTCGGCCGATTTTTACCACCTGCTTGAAGGCTTCTGCCTTAGCTGCTAGCGTATCGCGAAGTTGCTTCACACCAGGAATGGTCGTTTCAGCGACCATTTTGTAGGCCGCAATGTGCATGGCCGTAGGGTAGGTATCGTTAGAGGATTGAGACTTGTTGACGTCGTCGTTGGGATGGATTTTCTTCTTGGCATCTTCCAAAGAGCCTCCCAAAAGCACATGTGCTCGGTAAGCAATCACCTCATTCGCATTCATGTTGGATTGGGTACCCGAGCCCGTCTGCCAGACCACCAATGGAAACTGGCTATCGTGCTGCCCCGTGAGGATTTCGTCACATACCTTTGCAATGATTTCCGCCTTGGCGGGTTCCAATACCCCAAGCTCAGAATTGGTCAATGCGGCTGCCTTCTTCAAAATGGCAAAGGCATGAATGATCTCGATTGGCATGCGGTTTTTCTCCCCGCCAATCTTAAAATTATTAATCGAACGCTGCGTCTGCGCTCCCCAGTAAGCCGAAGCTGGAACCTCTACAGGCCCCATGGTATCTTTTTCTATACGGATGGACATGGTAGTCGAAATAAAAGGGTGAAGATTAGGCCACAAAGGTACACCCAAAGTACCTTTTTGCCTACAGCTTGCGCGAGGATTCCACGTTGCTAGACGGAAAATTGATCACTTCTTGAAAAAGTTTTTTGCTAGGCTCCAGCTGCCGATGGAAAAAAAACACCGCCAATGCGTAATTGCCCCCCATTAAGAAAAGGCATGCTGCTCCTTGAAGGAATTGCTGAGATCCCAAAAAGAAAAAAAGGGAAAAGCCAAGCAGTATACCCGTCCAAAACCAAAGGAAAAATCGAGTAGGCGAAAAGAGCTGATACCGGACAAAAAGTATACTGCCACGAGGGGTGTCTTCTACCTTTCCCAAAAGTAATGGAAGAAAATTGTCCCCTTTCTCAATTACTCGAGAAAGGCGGAACCCATGAGCTCCCACTTGTCCATAAAATAGGGGCCTGAGTTCCGGAGGGCCATCGTCCCGAGTACCACGTGTGACTGCCTTCAAACGATCGAGAAGCTCCTCTTTGGACAAGGCGCTGACGAGGGTTTCCCGACCAAAAGGGAGCCAGTTCATGGGCTAGTTAACTGCGATGCAAGAAATTTCCACCTGTACATTTTTGGGAAGCTTACTCACCTCCACCGTCTCTCGTGCAGGTGGATCAGATTTAAAGTACTGCCCATACGCCTCGTTGATGGCTCCAAACTGACCCATGTCTCGGATAAAAATGGTGCATTTGACCACATGGGCAAAGCCAAAACCAGCTGCCCGAAGTATCGCCTCCATGTTTTTCATGACCGCATGCGTTTCTTCGGTGATATTTTCATTGATGAGCTCACCTGTCTCAGGGTCTAGGGCGATTTGACCCGACACATACAGCGTGTTTCCCACTTGAACCGCTTGAGAATAGGGCCCGATCGGAGCAGGTGCTTCTGGGGTGAAGATAATTTGTTTTGACATAGAATTTTATTTTTAAGTGAAGCAAGAGCCGAGAAGCAAGAAACAAGACTTTACTCCTGGTGATATAACATTCTTATGAACCACGTGTTCCCATGTTAACATTCTTCAATCGGCGTTCAGCATTCGACGTTTATTCTTAAAAGCAAGAAACGAGAGCCAAGAAGCAAGAGGCGAATAAAATTTGTTGTTATACTCACAAAAGGCAGAAACTTTAGAATACTACGATCTTGAGTCTAATCTCTTGTTTCTATTCTCTTGTCTCTTGCTTCTTATCTCTAATCTCTTGCCTCTCCTTTCGCTTCCTCCCAGTACACATCCATTTCCGCCAAACTCATCTCGCTTAGATTCTTGCCTGCCGCTTTGGCCGCTCGCTCTAAGTACTGAAACCGGGAAATAAACTTGATGTTGGTACGCTCCAAGGCCTCCTCTGGATTGATGTCAATAAATCGGGCATAGTTGATTAGGGAAAAAAGCAGGTCGCCAAACTCCCCCGCAGCCTTTTCTTGGTCGATTTTGGATCCCTTAGCGACACGAAATTCTGCTTCAAACTCGTCCATTTCCTCCTTCACCTTTTCCCATACCTGCTCAGGCTCTTCCCAGTCAAAGCCCACTCCTCGAGCCTTTTCCTGAATGCGCATCGCCTTGATGAGTGCTGGCAAACTTTTAGGTACTCCACCAAGAACAGAAACATTCCCCTTTTCGGTCAACTTGATTTTTTCCCAATTTTGCTTGACCGTCTCCTCGTCTTGCGCTACCGTATCCCCATAGATGTGTGGGTGTCGACGAATCAATTTCTCGCAGAGGGAGTCAATCACCGTACGAATGTCGTAACTGCCCTGCTCTGAACCAATTTTGGCATAAAATACCAAGTGCAGAAGCAAATCTCCCACCTCCTTCTTGATTTCCTCTGGGTTACCTTCCAGGATAGCATCCGAAAGTTCAAAGGTCTCTTCAATGGTGAGGTGACGCAAACTTTCAGTGGTTTGCTTTTTGTCCCAGGGACATTGCGCACGCAACTCATCCATGATGGTCAATAAGCGGTCAAAAGCAGCCAATTGCTCGGCTCGAGAACTCAAGTTGGACATGTATAAGGAAACTAAGCTTGACGTGTAAACGTTTTCAAAGTAAAGCTTTAAATTTGGGCAAATTTCTCCGGTATGACAACTTTCTTCATCACACTAGGTTTCATCGCCCTTTTCTTTGTTTTAATGTCTGTAAGACTGATTTTTCTTAAAAATGGAGAGTTCAAAGGGACCTGTGCTTCACAAAGTCCTTTCCTTAACAAGGAAGGGATCACCTGCAGCCTCTGTGGGAAAACCGTAGATGCTACGAGCAACTGCGCCAACCCGGACAATGAGGTGGACAAAGTGATGGCCAAATTCAAGTAATCTTTTCAAGCGTAGCCAACTATTTTTAACATAAAAAACCAAAATTCGTGTCACTAATTAAATCGATCTCTGGAATACGAGGCACCATCGGCGGAAAGCCAGGCGAAGGTCTCACTCCCATTGATGTGGTCAAATTTACCGCTGCTTATGGTGCTTGGGTACTCGAGCAAACCGGCAACCCTAAAGTAGTCATCGGAAGAGATGCTCGACTTTCTGGGGACATGGTCTCCCGATTGGTAGCAGCCACGCTTCAAGGCTTAGGCATTTCGGTCATCGACCTTGGGCTCAGCACTACCCCCACGGTAGAGTTTGCAGTGCCAAGAGAAAATGCCGGCGGAGGCATCATCCTTACGGCAAGCCATAACCCCGCCCAGTGGAATGCACTCAAGCTACTTAATTCAGTAGGCGAATTTATTTCAGACGCCGAAGGCAAAGCCATTTTGGCCAAAGCCGAAACAGAAGACTTTACCTTTGCTGAAGTACGCAAACTTGGAAAATACACCGAAATCACGGACTACATGGATCGACACATTCAACATGTGCTCGACTTGGAGCTCGTCGATGTAGCGGCTATCAAAGCCCGCAACTTCAAGGTGGTCGTGGATGCAGTCAACTCTACAGGAGGCATTGTGGTCCCTAAACTTTTACGAGCACTGGGCGTGAGTGAAGTAGAGGAAATGTTCTGTACCCCAGACGGCAACTTCCCCCACAATCCAGAACCACTTCCTGAAAACCTGCGCGATATTGCCAATAAACTTGAAAAAGGAAATTTCGATCTCGGCATCGTCGTTGATCCAGATGTAGATCGCTTGGCGCTAGTGAATGAGGACGGTTCGATGTTTGGAGAAGAATATACCCTAGTAGCAGTGGCCGACTACGTGCTTTCTCAGACGCCCGGCAATACGGTATCCAACCTTTCCTCGACCCGAGCATTACGTGACGTCACCGAAAAACGAGGCGGAAACTACACCGCATCTGCGGTGGGCGAGGTCAATGTAGTCAATCAAATGAAGGCGGTGCAGGCAGTCATCGGCGGGGAAGGCAATGGAGGGATCATCTACCCAGCGTCTCATTATGGCCGAGACGCTTTGGTGGGCATTGGCTTATTTTTGACCCATTTGGCCAAATATGGCAAGTCCATCTCCATGCTTCGAGCGACCTACCCGAGCTATTTCATTTCTAAAAATAAGATCGAACTCACACCAAACTTGGATGTGGATGATATCCTGCTTAAAATCAAAGACAAATACAAAAAGCATCCCATCAACGATTCGGATGGAGTGAAAATTGAATTTGAAAAAGAATGGGTGCACCTGCGGAAGTCCAATACCGAGCCGATTATCCGAATTTATTCGGAGTCTGACTCGGAAGCCAAAGCGGAACACCTGGCCAAAAAAATCATACAAGATATCAAAGAGGTTGTGAATGCAACCTTGAGTTAAAGCAAGTCTTACCTTGCCCAAAAGGACCCTATGAAGCACGTGTACCTCGACAATGCCGCCACCACTCCCATGGATGATCGTGTGATCGAAGCCATGCTTCCATTTATGCGTGGTCACTTTGGCAATCCTTCCTCGGTTCACAGCCACGGAAGAGAGGTACGTACGGCCATCGAAAAGGCACGAAAAAAGGTAGCTGAACTCCTGCATGCCAGCCCATCGGAGATTTTCTTTACCTCTGGTGGCACTGAGGCTGACAATACCGCATTGGTCTGCGGCGTGGAATCACATGACATCAGCCATGCCATCACGTCGCCGCTGGAGCACCATGCCGTACTCCATACCCTGGAGATGCTCGCCAAAAAAGGTAAAATCCAGCTCAGCATTTTGGATGTCAATGAAAAAGGGGAAATCAATCTACAGCAATTGGAATCCTTGCTCCAAGCCAATCCCAAAAGTTTGGTGTCCCTCATGCAGGGCAACAATGAAATTGGCAACCTAAATGACCTGGAGCGAATAGGAACCCTTGCCCACACCTACGGTGCCTTCTTCCACTCGGATACCGTACAAACCATGGGGCATTATACCCATGACTTGTCTCAACTGCCGGTGGATGCCCTGGTAGCTGGCGCACATAAGTTTCATGGCCCTAAAGGAGTCGGATTTCTTTATGTACGAAAAGACAAGAAAATTCACCCCTTCATCCACGGTGGTGCGCAAGAGCGCAACATGCGAGGAGGAACGGAAAATGTAATCGGTATCATTGGACTAGCCAAAGCGCTGGAAATTTCTATCGAGGAGCTAGACGCTCATCGCAGTCATATCGAGCGGATCAAGCGCTCCTTTATAGAAAAACTAGTACACCATATCCCTGGTGTTGCCTTCAATGGCTGTTCGGCAGATTTGGATAAAAGTTTGTATACCGTACTCAACGTAAGCCTTCCTCCTTCTGAATCCAATCGGGGAATGCTCCTATTCCACCTAGATTTAGAAGGCATCTCTGCTTCAGGAGGTTCTGCCTGTAGCTCAGGGGCAACCGTAGGATCCCATGTATTGCGTGCCCTCCAGCATCCGGCAGACCGAGATGCGGTACGCTTTTCATTCAGCCGCTTTACAACTCAAGAAGAGGTGGATTATACGGTAGAAAAATTGAAAGCCCTGTATACGAATTAATCGGACTAACTGAAAAGGAGCTAGAAAGCTCCTTTTTTTAGTTTCTGGCAGGTTTATATCCCAGTGCATAGGGTGTCCAAATCTCATAAATCGGCTGCCCTTGGGAACTCAAGCCACTGTGGTGCCATTCTCCATCGATCACCTGGTAGTCAAACCCTAAGCTTGCACCCACACGGGAGTTGTCTCTCGAGAAGAAGGTGATGGTTTCCACATATTTTCCTCCTTGGGCACTGTAAGTCCCCCCTCCAGTACCTGAAAACTCCCGCGTTTCGGAGTTGAACGCCACCCATTGGAATCTCCCTCCACTGAGAATTTTGATGGTTCGCCTAGCACCAGGCGTGGAACGCTGAATTTGGTCATCTCGCTTTCTTCCTGTAATCACCCAGTTGCGGGTAAGGTCATCCTTGGCATCCGAAACCTTTTCCCAGACCTCTACAAGTGGTCCTTTGGGGGTGCTGGCCGATACCGTCAGTTGATTTCCAACCAAGTTCACTTCAAAGGTAGTGACCATCCCTACGATAGCTGGGTTGAGCGTAAAAAACTCCAAGGTCTCTTGGAGTTTTCCCGAAGTCATGGAATAGGGCCCTCCACCCGCGCCAACAAATGAGTTGTCCGCTAGGTTTTTGACCCCAAAAGCGAAGTAATTGTCCTGATAGATTTTGATATACTCCTGATCAGTGACAGGAACTTGATTTTGACTCACCAATTTCCAGGCCCCTTCCACCTGTTGGGCGAGGAGGGAGCAGGTAAAAAACAAAAAAGGGAGTAGCAGAATTTTTTTCATGACAGGTTAGGGAATTGGGGATAGAAGATGGAAATTGAAAAAGATTCCACGAAAAACCAAGCACTCTTTTTTTAGCAAAAGCCCATTCCCAGCATCCCATGTACACCTTTCAGTTTGGCAGTAGCAAAGAAGAAGTCCTCCAAGCTATTCCTGAGCGCAAAATCAAAAAACTTGCCGCAGGAGAGAAGCGCCTTGCTGTCTTGCGCATTGGGGAACTCATCCACGTGTTTGATGCTCAATGCCCACATCGTGGGGCAGACTTAAGCCAGGCCAACATCAATGGATATGGAGAAATCATTTGCCCATTGCACCAGTATCGCTTTGACTTAAAGACGGGAGATGTGCGGGCAGGCTATTGCACTTCGCTAGCCGTGTACCGCAACGAATTGACTGAATCCGGCCTATGCATTTACCTGCCTTAATGCAAGACAGCGCCATTGGGCACAGGTTGATCCGGAGTGGCAAGCCAAATTCCACCTGCGGCACTAGAAAATCCCGTGATGAGCACCTCCGACATGAAGTCTGCCACCTGACGGGGAGCAAGGTTGCAGATGCAAAGCACCTGTTTCCCCACTAACTCCTCGGGTTGGTAATGAACCGTGAGCTGAGCAGAGGATTTTTTGATCCCTATTTCTGGGCCAAGGTCTACCCATACTTGATAGGCGGGTTTTCGAGCTTTCTCAAACTGTTCCACCCGCAGAACTGTTCCAACCCGAAAGTCAATTTTTTTGAAATCTTCTAGGTCAATCGTTTGCATTGTCAATATATTTTCTACTTTTAAGGACGTTTTTCGAAAGCTAACCCGTATTTCAATAAATTATGTGGAACTGTTCAAGAATTTTTGCTGGTAAAGTTGCCCTGCTGAGCATGGTTGCTTTCGGCTACTTGCTCCTCCCATCTGAAGCAAGGGCTCAGGAGGAAAACACCAAGAAACCCTTCGAAAAACCTAGTGCAGAAGAACATCATTCTTTACCAGAGGCAGGAACAGCCCCCCAAGTATCTGTTCAAAAGCCAGCGGTAGTCAAGCAAGGGCTCCCTATTCCCTCACCTAGAAAAGAGGTGCATACCAGCACGCATCTCCAGGAAAAAGAATCCAAAAAGAACGATTCCCCCTCCACCTTATCCTTCAATATTTTTTTATACATCGTAGATAAGTTTAAAGAGGATCAGGATAATTAAAAAACTGATAATCGTCAATAGACGATAGACCTCGGTCCACAGGCGGTCCACGGTTCACAGCCCATTGATTTGAACTTCAGCTAGGATTTCCTTTGGATAAATCCATAAAGTCAGCTATTCGCTACGAATAAAATCAGCGTGTTTTTCTTATTCGATCAGCGTGAAAAAAGTCTCCCTCAGATTTTTTGGAAAAATTCCGCAGATCTAAGGAAATCTAGAATTACCCTTTACTCACAAAGTCTTCTAGGTCCTTTAGACTGATTTTCCCTTCGTAATAGGCTCGCCCAAAAACAGCTGCCTGAAGACCCAAGTCGCGGAGCCTTTTAAAATCATCAATCCCACGAACCCCACCAGAGGCAGCAAGGTATAGATTGGGAAAGCGATCTACTACTTCTTTGTAGAGGTCAAAGTTTGGACCTTCCATTACCCCATCACGAGTGATATCGGAGCACTTCACATGTTTAAGCCCACGCTCGTAGAAAAATTCAATATGATCAAATAGGTCAAGTTCTGTTTTGGTCAACCAGCCCTTAATTTTGATTTTGTAGTCTTTCGGGTTGGTATCTGCTGCCAAATTTATTTTTTCTCGCCCATAGGATAGTATAAATTGGGCAAAGCGTTCTGGAAATTTCGCAGCAGCAGAAGCAATAGTTACTGTTTTGGCACCAAACTCAAAGCACTTAATCACATCTCCATCTGTGGAAATGCCTCCGGTAAAATCCACCTCCAAATCCGTATAGCCAGTAATGGCTTCCAAGATGTTGTAGTTTTTTGGCTCACCTCTTCGAGCTCCATCCAAATCTACGAGGTGGACCCGCTTGATGCCTATCCCTTCAAAGGCCTGCGCAATCTCAAGGGGGTTGTGAGAGATCACTTCTTCGGTTGCAAAATCGCCCCGCTTAAGTCGCACACACTTGCCGTTGATCAGCCAGATGGAAGGAATAATTTCAAACATGGTGGTAGTGAAAAGAAGAAATCGTGTGAAAAATTAAACTCAGTGATTAAATATACAATCCTCCGTGTTTTTTGAATGCAGAAAGTGGGAAAAAATTGCAATTATTTTTACAAACCCCTTCTAAAAATGACGCTCTTTTAATAATTCTTATCATTTTTCATCAATACACTAATTTTCCAAGACGTCCTTGACTTCCTGAAGCCCAAAGCGCTTTTCCTCCTGGAGCTGCTTTAGCAGCATGGTAGCCTGTCTTGGATAACGGCTTCCAACTGTGTGCTCCGTCGGTAGAGAAGTCCGAACCGCTAGGGCCTACTGCCACTACCCAGCCTTTTTCCTGGAGATACGCCACGCCAGACCGGTAGCCCCCAGGCCCTTCACTCGTTGAAATAGTCACCTCACCAAGCACCAATAAGGCATTGGCAATTCGGTATTCAGGCTTTAAGTAATCCCCTCCCACCAGTACCAATCCTCCTTCACCTGGAAGCGAGGTAGCCGCAAAAACTCCCTGAGAGGGCTCCCCTTGAAGCATGTCCGTCAACTCCCGAACTGTCCAGCTTTTGGAATCAAAATCGTAACGATGCAAACGCGCAACCTTGCCCCCAGTAGCTACTACCAAGCCCTTTGCCTCAACCAAGAGGGAAGAAGAACTAGCCGCAAATGCAGCTTCACCTGGCACAGCATCTGGTAGATTGGCTAGGAAATGCCAACTTCGGCCTCCATCCAGCGTCTCCAAGATCATCCACTTCCCACCTATGGGATCTCCTAAGACATAGCCACGCTGGGCATCTAAAAATTGGATCGCATCAAAAAAAGCTTCTCCTCCTTCCTGATGCACTTTTTGCCAATTCTTGCCTCCATCTTCAGTTCGGTAAATAACCGCTGGCTGTCCCGCCGATGCCACGACGGCAGTTTGCGCATCAAAGGCATGGATGGATCGAAAATCTACGGTATCCAAGCCTGCCACAGTACCCGACTGCCAGCTTGCTCCCCCATCCTCGGTCTTTAGCCAGGTACCCCCACTCCCACTGGCCCAACACAGCTGATCCGAAATGGGGGACAAGCCTCTCAAAGAGGCTTTGCCAGGGGATTGAAATTGGTTCCAATCCGGAATTTGAGCAAAAATTAGGGTGGCCCAAAGACAGGCAGTGAGGGAGAAGAGAACTTTTTTCATTTCACATCTACTTTTCGGTAGGCATCAATTAGCGCCAGCTCCCCTTCTTTACCAGGAAGGGCATTGCCGTGCTCCATCCCCAAAATGCCCGTAAAGCCTTTTTTGTGAATGAACTGAAAAACGTTGCCATAGTGGATCTCTCCCGTACCCGGCTCTTTTCGGCCAGGATTGTCGCCAATCTGAATGTAGGCAATTTCGGACCAGGTTTTTTCCATGGTCGCAATTAGATTGCCCTCGTTGCGCTGCATGTGGTAAGCATCGTACAGCAACTTGCAAGCAGGGCTACCTACCGCTCTACAGATCATGTACGTCTGATCAGCATGGCGAAGAAATAGGTCTGGATTGTCACTTAAGGGCTCCAAGACCATCGTCAATCCATGGGGTTCAAAAATCTCTGCTCCCCGCTTCAGGGCATCAATCACATGACCCGTCTGTACGCCGATGGGTAAGTTACGTTCAAAATACCCAGGTACCACGGTCATCCATTT
>JACCDT010073262.1_pt1 | contig 16402 bp, 13 predicted proteins | sample 7446291 | NCBI WGS metagenome assembly JACCDT01 (sample SAMN15323446, study PRJNA562643) | freshwater metagenome | isolation source: river surface water | place: USA:Blue River Watershed | collected 2017-08-17 | reverse complement strand
TGCCTCGCGGGTTGGTAAGCAATTTGGGACTGAAGTTGTCGCCACCGAGTCGTCTGATCTTGCCGCGGCGATGGTGGAGTGGGCGCAGGCACGGAAGCTATCCGCAGTCGTCGCGTATCGTCCGTTTGTCGGTCCCTGGTTGCCCGAGGCCCTCGCCATCGAGGCCACCCTGGCCAAGGCCGGCGTCACGGTGCACTGGCGCCGTCGGGTTTGGGATACGACGCTCTTCCCGCACGCCACCCGCGGGTATTTCCCCTTCTGGGAGCGTATTAGGTCGGCGGGTTGAGGATTCGCAAGGGGTTGACCTTGCGGTCGGTTTATTAAGTTTAATTGCTGCATGCGTTACCTTGTCCGTAGCTTCCTGCTTCTCTTGAGCGCGTGGGCTTGCGCCGGGGTGACCCCCGCCGAGGTGGCGCATTTCGAGAAGTGTCGGCTCCGGGCCGAAGCCGGAGAGGCGCAAGGACAGTCCATGCTGGGGTTCTGTTATTTCGTAGGGCAAGGCGTCGAACAGGATTACGAAAAAGCGTTCCTTTGGTTGCGCCGTGCGGCGGTCAAGGACTCCGATGCCCAGATGATCCTGGCCCACGCTTACTACAACGGCGAGGGCGTCCCGCAGGATCATGCCGCCGCGGTCTCGTGGTACCGCAAGGCGGTGGAACTGGGCAACCCCCGGGCCATGGTCAACCTCGGCTCCTGTTATCAGCGCGGGGAGGGCGTGCGTGCCGACTCCGGCGAGGCCGTCGCCCTCTGGCGGCGCGCCGCCGATATGGGGGAAGCGAGGGCGCAGTATTTCCTGGGCGAGGCTTATGCCCAAGGTCTCGTGCCCGGCGGGGATGAACAAGCCGTGGCCTGGTATCGCAAGGCTGCCGAGCAGGGCGAAGCCTCCGCGCAGGAAGAACTCGGCGTGCGCTTTTTTACCGGCAAGGGTGTCGCCAAGGACCTGCCGGCCGCCTTCGCCTGGTGGCGTAAGGCGGCCGACCAAGGCGTGGCCACGGCGCAAGGCAGGCTGGGACTTTGTTATGGTTATGGTCTCGGCGTGGCCAAGGATCCCGTCCTGGCCGCCAGTTGGTGGCGCAAGGCCGCTGAGCAAGGCTCCGCTCCCGCGCAGGACATGCTTGCCGGCGCTTATCAGCGAGGCGAAGGCGTCCCTAAGGACCTGGCGGAAGCCTGTGCCCTTCGGCTGTTGGCAGGTCCGCGTAACGCCAAGGCCGTTCAAGCCCTGGCCGACCTGCAGGCCAGCCTCACCCCGTCGGAGCTGGCCCTTGCGCAGGAACGCGTGCAGCACTACCGTAAGATCATCGCCCGCAACGAGGCGGAACGTGGGCGGCCGAAACATCTGCGCTGAGTCTAGCCGCAGTTTTACTGCAGGTATCCCCTCGCTACTTGAAAAATGGGCCCACCCGGATTCGAACCGGGAACCAAGGAATTATGAGTTCCCTGCTCTAACCGTTGAGCTATAGGCCCGTGGGGCTGATTAAGCCGCAATCGGGCCGGGAGGGAAGCATGAAGGCGGCCGCGCCGCCCGGGGCTTACTTGTCCTCGGCAGCGAACTTCACGAGCTTGCCGGCCAGTTCCACGAACTTGGGCGCGAGGCTGGTCGACATGGAGGCGCCGTAGCTGATGCTTTCCTGGGTCGCGGCGTTGACGCCGTAGAGGCCGAAGGCGCTCTGGTCGCTTCGCTGGCCGGTGATGGCCACGATGTGGTCGTGGGGGAGGGCGTCGAGGTAGGCCTTCACGAGCGGGGCCGTGCGCTGGCCCTTGGAGCTCTCGGCGGCGGCGTTGTCGATGAGGTCACGGTCCGAGAAGACCACGAGGAGCTGCCAGTCCTGGTAGGCGTCGAGCACGCTGAGGCGCGGGGCGATGAAGGAGGCTTCCTTGCCCTGGAGCGCGGCGACGGCGTGGGTGAGCACGGTCGGGGTGGCGATCACGAGCGTGTGCTCATCGACGGCGGTGAGGCCGAAGCCGAAGGGGTCCGGGCTGCTCTCCTTCTCCTTGGCGATCTTGCCGACGAGCTCGACGAGGGCCCAGGTGGGGGCGCCGCCGACCTCGGTCTGCTTGAGGCTGTTGTTCTTGGCGAACTCCGCGAGGCGCGCCGGGTTGAAGTTGCCGCGGAGGATCAGGACGAGCTGGAGGTCGGCCGGCGAGGGTCCGATGAGCGCGGCGTTCTTCGGCAGCGTGGCGCCGAGGGTGACGGACTTGAGGTCGCCCTTCGCGAGGTCGCCGAAGCCGGCGTCCTTGATCGCGCCGAGGACCTCGTTGAGCTTGGCGAGGTTGCGTCGGGCTTCCGGGTTGGCTTGGATCAACGCCTCGAGTCCCTGGAGGAAGTCGGCGCTGGCCTTGTTGGCCTGCTTGCTGTCCGCGACGAGGGATAACTGGGCCCAGACGTTAGTCGACACGGGGAGACCCTGGGTCAGCGGGGCCTTGGTCTTGGGTTGGCCGCAGCCGACGAGCAGGAGGAGCGGGAGGAGGGGCAGGAAGCGGCGCATGGGTAAGCACTAGGCCAGCCCGGCAGAGGGTAAATAAGAAACCTTCAAACCCGGGCTTTCCGTGGGGGTGCCAAGCCGAAATAGCAAAAATCTACCGTAGGTAAGGGCGGCGACCCCCTCCCGGCGGGGTGCGAAAACCGGAACCTCGGGTATGATGGGAGGACCCGACCACCGCCACCCATGATCACCGACCTCACCCCTGATGGCTCCAGTAATCCTCCCGACAAGGAGGGTGGCCATACCCCCGATGCCACCCTTCGCGGGACGATTCTCTACGTCGTCCGGTTGGATTACTTCGGCGCTTTCCCGGCCGCGAAGCAGGCGAAACTGGATAAGCTCAACCCGCTGGCCCGGAAGAAGGCGCCCGTCTTCTACGTTGGCCAGACGAGGCTCCCCGCATGGAAGCGCTACGAGAACCATCTCCAAGGTTACCGCTCGAGTCGCTGGGTCGAGAAGCATGGCCAGCAGCTGATCAAGGTCGACGAGTGGAAACCTGACTTCGGGGTGGCGGTGTCCGCCGATACGATCAAGGCGGCTTGGCGGCTGGCTCGACGCAGTAACGGCGACCCGGGGAAGCGGGAAAAGGCGCTGACCGAGCTACTGCGCGCCCAAGGGTTCTACGTCATCTCGAACTGAGGCTCGCCAAACGGCGGGCGGTCCGCTTGGTTGCGCGGATGCGAATCGACGCGAAGGTGGGCGAGCAGGCCGAGGGCTGGACATGCGTGGGCGTGGGGGTCGTCGACGACTTCTACGATTTCACGGACTCCGTTCCGTGGGTGGGCGATATCTCGCTTGGCTTCATGGAGCTCGACATCGCCGCCGAGGACCTGGGCGGTCATGTGCGCGCCCTGGTCGATGGCGCCGACGATGAGGACGAGCTCTGGACGCTCGTGCTCGGTCTGCGCCTCGAGGTCGCGGAAGGGGCGGGCGAGCCGCCGCGCTTCTCGCTCTGGGCCGAGGACGCCGAGGGCGTCGCCGTGAAGGCGGCCTTCAAGGAGATCCAGGACGTCGCCCTGTGGCGCCTGCAACAGCTGGCCCCGGAAGCGCTCCGACCGCAGGTGGCCGCCGCCGGCGACGACATGGACCGCGTCGTGGAGCTGCTCCGCGGCGCCTGCGTCCGCGTGCCGGTGATCAGCTGGGAGTGAGCCTCAGGCGCGCGGGATCACCACGCGTGCCTTGAGTTCGACGGCGACCTGTCGGAGCCAGCCGAGGTAGATCGGGTCGTTGCGTTCGGCCAGGAGGAAGAGTTCCTTGCCGCGGCTGAAGCGACGGGGGTCGAACGGTGCCCGGGCCGCGGTCAGGCCGAGCTTGGCGGCTTCCTCGGCCGTCATGAACTCCTCCTTCACGTCCGCGGGCAGTTTGGGCGGCACGACGACCCACTGGTAGACCAGCGTGAGCGCCCCGCAGGCGGGGTCGTCCTTCGCTTCCTTATGGGGCGGGCTGCTCGCCAGGTCCGTCGCCGAGGCCGCGATCCAAGGGGTCTCGAGGACGACGAGTTTGGACTCCACGGGCGGCGGGAGCCAAGGGCCGAGCGGACCGGTCGCGAGTTTCTGGTAGGGGCCGCGCAGGGTGCCGAGTTTGGCCTGAGGGTGGAGTTCCATCAGGGCCTCGGACCAGGTGGTCTCGAAGCTCGCGGCCAAGGCATCGGCGCTTTCGCCGACCAGGTGCGGGGCGAGCTCGAGGCCGGGCTTCTCGTCCTTGGCGCCGGTGCCGACGGCGAGGAGCAGCGCCTGGCTGTCGGCAATCAGCGAGGTGGCGCGGACGTCCGCACCGAGGCGAACCTTGACGCCGCCGAGCGCGAGCTTGCGCAGGGTCTCGACCGCGACGGGGCGGTGCGAGGTCAGGAGGCGCACATCGGCGCCGGCGGTGGCTTTGGCGAGGAGTGCTTCGATGAGGAAGGCCTGGGTCTCGGGCTGAGGTAGCGCGCACCAGAGGCGGGTCTGGGCCGGCTCGAGCAAGGTCTTGATCCGCGGCGTGATTTCCAGACGCGCGGGCGTCTCGGCCTTGGGCTTTGCGCTGAACTGGAGATTGACCGCCAAGCCTTCGATCGGCCGGTCGAGCGGGTAGTTCGGCTGCGGCTCGGCTTTCGCGGGTCCCTGCTTGGTCAGCCGTTCCACCGAGAGTCGCCACCAAGCGAGCGCGAAAGCCTCCTGCAGCGCGCGTGCGTGTTGGGGCAGACGATGGACCGGGGCCGGGTGCTCGGGCGTCGGCAGGCCGGCCGGACAGAGGAGGGCCTGGGCCGTCGGCTCTCCGGCGTCGATGACGATGAACTGGGCGTGGACCTGGGCGGAACTCTGCAGGATCGCGCCGGCCGCGGAAAGCTTCGCCAGCGCCTCGGCGTGGGCCTGCTTCTTAAGCGCGTCGAACTGAGGCGCCAACCCATCGGTCGTCAGGATGTAGACGCGGACGCGGTGCTGGCTCAGCGCCCGTTCGACGGCTTCGTTGAAGGCGGGCGCGCCGAGCAGCGGCGTCGCGATGTGCAGCGTGTGCCGGGCGGAGTCGAGGGCGGCGAGCAGGGTCGACCAAGCCTGGCCGGCCACCGGCTCCGGGGCGTCGAGTTTCCGCCAGACATCACCGATCACCCGCTCGTGGTAATGGAAGGGCTCGGACGTCTTGCGCAGCGCGGGGATCATCGGTCGGTCGGCTCCCAGAGGAGCAGGTCATGCGCCTCGAGCAAGGCGGCGCGTTGCGGGACATCCCGGCCGAGCGGGCTGCGGCCGAGGGCGAGGCGGGCCAGTTCGGCTCCGCTGCGCGGTTGGTAGGAAGGGAGGCGCTGACGCACCGCCTCGCCGGCGCGGGCAGGGCCACCCGGAGACTTGTCCGGCCCCAGCAAGTGGCATTGCAGCCACTGGCCCCAGAGATCCTCGTCGCCGGCCGCCGGGGTGATCGGCACCTCGAAAGCCTCCACCTCGAACGTCCCGAGATCGAACTGCCCCGGCACCTTGAAGTGCACCTTGGGGATCTTCGGCACGCGCAGGCGGAAATGCACGCGGGCCTCCGTGGGCGCGTCGGCGAAGCGCGTCGGGTAACCCGTGGAGAGGTCAGCCTGGCCGCCGGGGGAGGCGAGGAAGTCCTGACCGCTCGCCGCGGCCGCCATCTGCAAAAGGTCGGCGTAGCCTTGGTCGGGACGACGCGGCTGCGCGGACGTGAGGCGGACGTCGATGGCGCCGCCGGTGCGGTCGCGCCCCGTGCCTTTGCCCGCGGGCCACTGGCCAGTCAGGCGGAGGTTGAAGGGACCGTCCTGGCCGGGGCGGATCTCGACCTCCATCATCAAGGAGAGATCCTGTTTGCGCGGCACCGGTCGCATCTGCGCGGAGGTGCGGAGGACCGAGAAGAGCAGGCCGCGCTGGGCCACCGAGCTGAAGAACGCGTCCGGCTCGGTGTGCAGGGCATCCGCCGCTTCTTCCAGCGTCGTCTCCTCGAGGTCGGTGAGGTCGCGACGCTCCTCGACATGCAGCAGCTGGCGGCCGGCGAGCAAGGGCTCGTCCGTCACGGCGAAGCGGAACAAGCCATGATGAGCGTCCATGCCCACGTCCTGACGGAGGCAGGACCGACCCAGCGCGGTCAGGCGGAACTTCTCACCGTCGCGGCTGAGCATCCCGAGCTCGACGCCTTGGCGGAGCAGGGCGCGGGCCGCCGGGAGCGGCAAGGGCAGCAGCGCGCGTGCGGCCTCGGCGGTGAGTCCGCCCTCTTGCCGTTCCGAGTCGGCGGACAGCCGCAGCAACGCCGGCCATTCGGCCGACTCGCCCGAGGTGCGCACGACCGCCATCGCGTCGACAAAGCGCACGGCGATGGGGCGGCGGAGGATGAGGGGAGGGAGGGCCATGGGTCAGGCGCCGGGGAGGCGTTCGAGGCGAGACGACAGTCCGAGGGGGCGCGGCAGGCCGGAGTGATGGACGCTTTCGGAGCGGTCGGGGGCGTTGCTCTCGCGGACGCCGTTCTGGAGCGCCTCGAAGATCGCGCAGAGCTCCTGCTCCTTCAATCGCAGCAAGGCTTGCGGCTCCCACAGCGGCTTCTCGAAGGGGTGCAGCGTCTTGAGGTCGAGCAAGAGCGCCCGGATGTGGCGGCTACGTTCCTCTTCCTGACCCGGGCGCCGGCAGTCGTAGAGGCCTTGCAGGTTGGCGGCGCAGCGGCGTTGCCAGTCGAGGAAGATGAGCGGACGCGGTTTGCCCCGGGTGGTCGCGGAGGCCTTTCCCCGGGCCTTGGGCAGCTTCACGCGGCGGGCGAGCGGTTCCAGCAGTTCGGGTTCGAGGTGACCGACGATCAGGCGGAATTCCGGCGGCAGGCGAAGCGCCAGCTCGGTCCCGGTCAACGCGGTGCGGGCGCAGATCAGCACGTTGAGATCGGGGCTCAGCGCCGCCGGGTCGAACGCGGCGACTTCGCCGGTCGCCACCGTCGCCGTCTGCAGTTGACGCTGACGCAGGTACGCTTGGGCGGTCGCGAGCGAACGGGCCTCGTCGACCGGGGCGTCGAGGACCAGCAGGACCTTGCGGCGTCCGTGGGCGTCGGGGATATCGGAATCCTCGTCGTCAGCCGAACCGTCCTTGCCCACGCACGCCTTGAAGGCCAGCTCGGCTTGGAGCTCGTCGAGCAGCCGTACCCGCGAGGCCTCGACCACCACCTGCTCCGCCAGCTCATCGAGGTCGGTGTCGGTGGTGGGCGCGTTCGGGTCGCTGACCAGGATCCAGCGACGCGCGTGCACCGCGGGCACCAGGAAATCGGCGAAGCCCAGTCGTTCGGCCCCGAGCACGATCAGCTGGTCGAAGTCCGCCGGATCCCGGGTGAGGGCGGCCGCGCGGAAGGAGGGATGCGCGCCGAGCGCAGAGAGGGGTAGGCCGACGAGATTACAGGTGTCGAGCAGGAGGGTGGAGGCGACCTCCCGGGGACGGCGGCCACGGCTCAGCGGAGCGACGGCGCCGGTCAGGAGCGCCGCCTGGCGGTCGAGGTCGAAAGCCTGCGCGGCGGGCGCGGTCGGTTCGCAGGGGTCGGTGAGCCGGACCGCCGCGACCTGCTCCGCCCAGCCGGGGAGCGCCGCGCCGGCGGCCAGCAGTTCGTCGAGTTCGGGGGCGTCAGCGGCGACGACCAGCAGGCGTTGCCCACGCGCGATGGCCTGCAGGATCAGTTCCAGCACCGCGGTACGGCGGGCCGGACCGGCGGGGGCTTCCAGCAAGGTGAAGTCGGTCGTGCCGATCGCCTTGCGGACGAACGCACGGGCGGTGGTCGTCAGGGGCGTCGCCCCGGTCAGGAGGCGCCAATCGGCGTCCTGGTCGCCTTGGTTGACCATCTGGGCTTCGCCCCAGCCGCGCGCTTCGGGGTTGAACAACTGCAGCAGCGGCAGGTGCGAGGCTTGCCAATGTTCGCGCAAGCGACGGAGGGCGATGAGCCGGCGGGTGAGGTGGCCACGCGCGATCCGCCCCGTGAGGAAGACGGGGTCGCCGTCCTCGAGCTGTCGCTCCGTCAGGTCGGCGGGCGGCGCGGCCTCGCTCGGAGCGTAGGCTTGCACGGCTTTACGGACCACCAGCAGGCCTTTGCTGCGCAACGCGCAGACCCGTTCCACCCGGAGGCCGGGCTGACGTGACTTCGCCCCGCGCATGGTCGCGTGCAGTTCGAAGGTATCCGCCTGTCCGAAGAAGGCGCGGCGAGCCGCCGGTTCCAGCGGGGAGTCTTCCGTCGCGCCCGCTAGGCGCAGGACCAGCAGGTCTTTTGGCGAGACTCCCGGGATGTTTTTAAGCGCCCCGGTCGACTCGGCCAGGTCGAGCATCGCCTCCGCCTGGCGGATGGTCGCGGCGACACAGGTCACGGTGACGAAGCCGGCGGCGGCGCGTTTCTCGGCGGCTTCCGTCGCCCGTTCCCACTCGGCCAAGGTCCGTTCGGCGGCCTCCGTCCACGCGTGCGTCGGGCGGCGGCGGGCATCCTCCAATTTGCGGAGATCGAGGGCCGCATGCTTCAGGCGGTCGGTCTCCGCCTGGGCCTGCGCCAGCTCCAGCCGGAGGGTATCGGCTTGTTGCGTGGTCTTGGTCGGGCCCGGGGCTTCCATGGGGAAGGGGCACTCAATAGGGTTTAAGCCCTTGGGTGAAGGGTATTTATCGGCGAAATCGCCCCCGCCGCCGGCCCGGCTCTACAGTTTCAGGAAAATCTGCCGCCGGTAGAGCCAGTAGCAGAAGAGCCAGAGCATCCCCGTGACGAACAAACTGGACCAGAGCGGGCCGTAGGTGCCGGCGAAGGTCGCCTGACCAAGATACGTGCGCCCGATGCCGGCCAGCGGCCCGGCGAAGAGCGAATGCGCGACGTAGATTGCGATGGAGTTCATCCCCACGACGGTAAGCGGGAAGGCCCATGCGCGGTGACCGCGGACGTCCATCACGTGGTGGAAGGCCGCGAGCAGCCAGAGGACCACGCCGCCGCTCGCCAACGCCCAGGAGGGCGTCCACAGGCGTTTGACGATCGGGCAGATCGTCTCGCCCGCGAGCCAACCGAGCGCGAGGCAGGTCGCGCCGGCGCCGACCAGCCAGAGCGTCTTGCCGCGTGGGGTGCGCTCGCCGCGCAGGACCTCGCCCGCCATCAACCCCAGCGTCATCGTGATGATCGCCGGGACGAAGTTGAGCGTCTGGTAGCCGCCCCCGTTGAAGACGAAGGGCTTGGCGGTCGGGAAGAGGTTGAGGAACCAACGGTCGAAGTGCGCCGCGAAGTTCGTGCCCATGTTCCAGTGCCCGAGGAAGCCCGGCAGCACGCATTGCCGGAGTTTCTCACCCGTCACGCCGAAGTCGCGGAAATTCGTGCCCGGTCCGGGCAGCGGGTGCAGGACGAACGCGCCCCAGGTGGCCGCGGCGATGATGACGATCGCGGTGACCTGCCAGCGCCAGCCCCGGTCGGCCAGCAGGAAGACGAACACGTAGCCGAGGCCGATCTGCGCGAGGACGTTGTGGAAGGCGAACTCCGGTCGGGGCCGGTCGCCGGTCGTCAGGAAGATGGCCAGGGCGACCAGCAGGGCGGCGCGGCCGATGGCGTGGAGCAGCGACCGTTGGTAGCTCTCGCCGGCCCGGCGGCGGCTCGCGAGGGAGTAGGGGATCGCGACGCCGACCATGAGCATGAAGGCGGGCTGGATCAGGTCCCAGGCGCCGCCACCCAGCCAGGCGGAGTGCGTCGTGTGGTATTTCAGTAAAGACCAGAACGCGGAGTCCGGGTGCTCGGCGGCGATCGCGGCGAAGCCCAGCCCGCCCGTCGCCATGAAGAGCATCGCCAGACCGCGCAGGGCGTCGAGCGAGGCGAGGCGGGGCGCGGGTGGGGTGGCGTTCGACATGGTCAGGTCAGCGTACCAGGCACGGCTTCTTTGGGTCGAACTTCCAGCCAGGGAGCAGGAACTGCATCGCGACCGCGTCGTCGCGGGCGCCGCTCGGCAGTTTCAGGTAGAGGTCGTGCGCGGCGGCCAGCTGGTGCTCGTCGATGGTCGCGCCGAGACCCGGTTGGGCGGGGACGGCGACCTTGCCGCCGCGGATTTGCAACGGCTCCTGGGTCAGGCGCTGGCCTTCCTGCCAGATCCAATGAGTGTCCATCGCCGTCACGTCGCCCGGCGCCGCGGCGCCGACGTGGGTGAACATCGCGAGGGAGATGTCGAAGTGGTTGTTCGAGTGCGAGCCCCACGTCAGCCCATGCTTCGCGCACGTCGCGGCCACCTGTACCGAGCCCTCCATCGTCCAGAAATGCGGGTCGGCCAGCGGGATATCCACCGCCTCGAGCTTCAGCGCGTGCTCCAGCTGGCGCCAATCCGTCGCGACCATGTTCGTGGCCGTGCGCAACCCGGTGGCCCGGCGGAACTCCGCCATGATCTCGCGCCCGGAGAAGCCGCCTTCGGCTCCGCAAGGATCCTCGGCGTAGGCCAGCGTGTCCTTGAGGTCGCGGCCGACGCGGATGGCCTCGGTCAGCGACCAGGCGCCGTTGGGGTCGAGGGTGATGCGCGCCTGCGGGAAGCGCTTCGCCAGCGCCTTGACCGCGGCGGCCTCCTCGTCGGCCGGTAGCACACCGCCCTTGAGCTTGAAGTCCTGGAAACCGAAGCGCTCCTGCGTCGCCTCCGCCTGACGCACGATGGCCTCCGGGGTCAGCGCCTCGTCGTTGCGTAGCCGATGCCAGGCCACGGCGGAGCCCGCCTCGTCGCGGTAGGGCAGGGTCGTCTTGCGACGATCGGCGACATAGAAAAGGTAGCCGAGCATCTCGACCTCGGTGCGGAGTTGCCCGCCGCCGAGCAAGGCCGCGACCGGCACGCCGCGTTCCTGACCCAGCAGGTCGAGCAAGGCCGACTCGATCGCCGTCACCGCGTGGATCGTCGTACGCAGGTCGAACGTCTGCAGGCCGCGCCCGCCCGCATCGCGGTCGGCGAAGGCCTGTCCGACGCGCGTCATCAGCTCCGCCCGGCGGTCGATGGGCTGGCCGACGAGCAGTTCGGTGGCGTCGAGGATGGTCTGGCGGATCTTCTCGCCGCCCGGCACCTCGCCCAGGCCGGTCCGGCCGGCGCTGTCCCGGATAAGGAGGATGTTGCGCGTGAAGAACGGGCCATGCGCGCCGCTGAGGTTGAGCAGCATGCTGTCGTGGCCGGCGACCGGCACGACGCGGAGGGATTGGATCAAGGGGACGGACATCGGGAAAAGTTCAGGCGCGGCGGAAGCGGACGAGGAGCACGAGCACGGCGGTCAGCAGGGAGGAGGCGGCGAGACCGTGGAGTCCCCACGTCACGCTGCCGGTGGTCTCCTTGATCCAGCCGAAAGTGGCCGGGGCGACGAAGCCGCCGAGATTGCCGAGGGAGTTGATGAGGGCGATCCCCGCGGCGGCGATGCGGGGGTCGAGTTCCTTCTGGGGGAGCGGCCAGAACAGGGAGGCGGCGGACTTGAAGCCGAGGGCGGAGACGCAGATGCAGACGAAGCCGGCGACCGGGCCGCCGAGGGTCGCCGCAAACATCCCGAGGCCTGCCACGATGAGCGCGACCGCCACCCAGCCTTGCTGGCCGGGGCGGCGCGCGGCCGCGATCGCGAAGAGGTACATCCCGACGATCGAGATCAGCCAAGGGATCGAGTTGAAGAGGCCTACTTGCAAGTCCGAGAGCCCGCCCATGCCGCGGATGATTTCCGGCAGCCAGAACGTCACGGCGTAGATGGTCAGCTGAATCGCGAAGTAGACCCAGCAGAAGAACAGCAACCGCGGGTCGAGCAGGAGCTCACCCAGGCCTGCCTTGGGTCGGGTGATCGCGGCGGCCCGCTCGGACTCCACCGCGGCGGTGAGCGCCGCGCGTTCGGCGGGCTCCAGCCAGCGCGCGTCGGCGGGAAGGGCGTCGAGCCAGCACCAGAGCACGCCGGCCATGCCGACCGAGAAGATTCCTTCGAGCAGCACCATCCATTGCCAGCCTTGGAGGCCCAGCCCTTGGATGCCCAGCAGCGCGGCCGACAGCGGGCCGGAGATCACCGAGGCGATGGCCGAGCCGCTCAGGAAGACCGCCATGGCCCGGCCGCGTTCCGCAGCTGGGAACCAGCGCGTGAAGGTGTAGACGACCCCGGGGAAGAAGCCGGCTTCGGCCGCGCCGAGCAGGAATCGCAGGGTGTAGAACTCCTCCGCCGTACGTACGAAAGCGAGCAAGGCGGCCAGCGCGCCCCAGACCGCCGCGATGAGCGTCAGCCAGCGGCGCGCTCCCATCCGCTCGAGCGCGAGGTTGGCGGGGACCTCGAAGAGCGCGTAGCCCCAGAAGAACAGGCCGGCGCCGAGGCCGTAGGCGGTGGCGCCGATCCCGAGGCTTGCCTCCAGCTGCGGTTTGATGAAGCTGACGTTCACCCGGTCGACGTAGTTCACGATGAACATGACCACGAAGATGGGCAGCAGCCGCCAACGCGCCTTGCGCACCGCGGACGCGAGGGCGTCGGGGGCGGAGGTGGCGGCGGCATCACTCATGAGCGATGCTTACTGCGGGCCGAGCTTGGTGATGAGCGCGGCGAGGCGTTCGCTCTCGGCCGGCTTGAGGTCGAGCAGGGGCGGACGGACGGGGCCCGCGTCGTGGCCGACGATCCGAGCGCCGGCCTTGATGATGCTGACGGCGTAGCCGGCGCTGAGGTTGCGCAGCTCCAGGTACGGCAGGAAGAAGGTGTCCAGCAGCCGGTTCACCGTCGCGTGGTCGTCGGCCGCCACGGCGCGGTAGAACTCCATCGCGGTCTTCGGGATGAAATTGAAGACGGCGGAGGAGTAGACGGGCACGCCCATCGCCTTGTAGGCGCTGGCGTAGACTTCGGCGGTGGGCAGACCCCCGAGGTAGCTGAAGCGGTCGCCGAGCCGGCGGCGGATGGAGACCATGAGCTCGATCTCGCCGAGGCCGTCCTTGTAACCGATGAGGTTGGGGCAGGCGGCCGCGAGTTTCTCAAGGTGGTGCGCCTGTAGGCGGCAGACGTTGCGGTTGTAGACGACGACGCCGATCTGCACCGACTTGCAGACCTGCTCGACGTGCGCGGCGACGCCATCCTGGTTGGCTTCGGAAAGGTAATGCGGGAGCAGGAGGATGCCCTTGGCGCCGAGGCGCTCGGCTTCCTGGGCGTATTGGATCGCCACGCGGGTCGGGCCGCCGGCGCCGGCGAGGATCGGGACGACGCCGGCGCAGGTGTCGACGGCGGTGCGGATGACCTGCGAGTATTCCTTGGGCTCGAGGGAGAAGAACTCGCCGGTGCCGCCCGCGGCGAAGAGCGCGGTGGCGCCGTACGGGGCCAGCCACTCGAGGCGCTTCGCATAGGTGTCGGCGCGGAAGTCGCCGTTCGCCGCGAAGTCGGTGATCGGGAAGGAGAGCAGGCCGTGCGAGATCGTCTGCTTGAGCTCTTGGGGGGACATGGTCGGTACGCCCCCGAGGCAAAGCGAGCGTCCCCGGAGTGGCAACGCCGGACTGGTCGGCCGCCGACCTTATTCCGCGAGCTGGGCGATGAGTTTCAGCGTCTCCAGCGGGGTCTCGTGCGAGGCCACGGCGCCACGGAGGCCGACGGGCAGGAGGTCGGCCGCGATTTCCTTCAGCTCGGTCAGCCGGGCTTCGGCGGCCGCAAGCGGACCGCGGGGATTCGCGGCGTCCACCCACACATCGAAGACCGTCACCACCGGTTTGTCGGGAGTCTCGCCGTCGATCTCGCCCTCGCCGACCTCATACCCGCAGTCGAGCAGTTCGTCCCAAAGGACCGCGTCGAGGTCGAAGGCGTCCTCGAGGTCGTACAGGCGGATACCGCTCATCCATTGGTCGAGGAGCCTGAAGGCCGCCTCGTGTTCGGGGTGGACCTCCGTGAAGGTGAAGTCGATGCCGACGGCCACCAGCGTCTGGCCGTCCAGCGTGTCGCCGATCTTAGGGCCTTCGAAGGCATCCGCGGAAGTCATGGGAGCAGGAGAGGGCGGAAACGGAAGGAGGGCGAGAGGATTGTCGACGCAGCAAATGGGCTAGGGCCCGGGCTAGGGCTAGGGCTTGGGCGGCATACGCCAAAAGCGTCAGGCAAAGACGTCATTCTAACTCAGGTTTCGATGGCAGGATGAGTTGAACTGAGTATTTCGATTTCACCCAGCCCCAGCCCCGGCCCCGGCCCCAGCCCCAGCCCATCGCTTATTCACTTCGCCGCCGCTATCCCCGCGAGGTAGCCCGTGGTCCAGGCGTTCTGGAAATTGAAGCCGCCGGTGACGCCGTCGACGTCGAGCACCTCGCCCGCGAAGTGGATGCCCGGGCAGAGCCGGCTCTCCATCGTCTTGAAGTCGACCTCGGACAGCTTCACGCCGCCGCAGGTCACGAACTCATCCTTGAAAGTGCTTTTGCCATCCACGGCGAAACGTCCGTCGACGAGTTGCGCGACGAGCGCCTGCAACGCGGCGTTGGTGACATGGGCCCACGGGGTCGTGGCCGGGATGCCGGCGGCGACGACGAGCTTCTCCCAGAGTCGCTGGGGGAGGGGCAGCGGGCTGAAAGTGCTGACCTGCTTGCGGGCCTCGGCTTGGCGGAGGTGCGTCAGCTGGGCGAGGATGGCCTCGCGCTTGGCGCCGGGCACCCAGTTGACCGCGACCTCGCAACGGTAGCCGCGGTCGGCGAACTCACGGGCGCCCCAGGCCGAGAGCTTGAGGATGGCGGGCCCGCTCAGGCCCCAGTGGGTGACGAGCAGCGGGCCGTCGGTGCGGAGCTTGGTGCCGGGCAGCGAGGCCTCGACCTGCTCGACGGAGACGCCGGAGATGTCGGCCAGCCGCGGGTCCTTGATGTTGAACGTGAAGAGCGAGGGGACGGGTGGGATGATGGTGTGGCCGAAGGATTCGGCGATCGCTAGCCCGCCGGAGGCCTTGTTGCCGCCCGTGGCGATGATCAGACCGTGGCAGAGCAGGGGCTCGCCCGCGCCCAGCGTGAGTTTCAGGCCGAGCGCGGTCCGTTCGACCGAGCGGACGGCAGTCTGGACGCGGATGTCGACGCCGGCGCGCCGGGCGGCCCCGAGCAGGCAGTCCGCGATCGTGGCGGAGTCGTCGGTGATGGGGAACATGCGGCCGTCCGCCTCGGTCTTCGTGGCCACGCCGCGGGCGGCGAACCAGGCGACGGTATCACGGGGCTGGAAGCGGTGGAAGGCGCCGAGCAGTTCGCGGCCGCCGCGGGGGTAGCGTTTCACCAGCTCGGCCGGCTCGAAGCACGCGTGGGTGACGTTGCAGCGGCCGCCGCCGGAGACCTTGACCTTCGAGAGCAGGTGGGGTGTCGCCTCGAGGAGCGTGACCTCCCCGTGTCCGCCCAAGGCCTCCGCGCAGGTGATCGCCGCGAAGAAGCCGGCGGCTCCTCCTCCGATGACGGCGATGTGGCGGCGGGAGGACATCGGTATCCCCATCAAGATGGGCGCGGTCGGCGGCGAAATGAAGGAAAAACGGCCGAGCGGCCGGTTGGCGGCAACAAACCCCTTCCCATGGGTTGATATTCTTCTTACCAAGAGACATGCCCCTGTCGCGCCTGCTCGCGTTCCTCAGCCTGGGACTCCCCGCCCTCGCGGCTCAGCCGGGGTTGGTCCGTGCGGAGTTCATCTTCGCGAGCAACCCTGTGCCGAGCTGTCACGCGACGACCATCGTCGAGGCCAAGGATGGCGCACTGGTCGCGGCCTGGTTCGCCGGGGAAGCCGAGGGGAAACCGGACGTCGCGATCTGGTCGGCCCGTCACGTCGACGGCCGGTGGTCGGCGCCCGTCAAGCTCGCCGAAGGCACGCAGCCGGATGGCCGTCGTTTCCCGTGTTGGAATCCCGTGCTGTTCCAGCCCAAGGAAGGCCCGCTGCAACTTTATTACAAGGTCGGGCCGAATCCGGTCGAGTGGTGGGGCGTGCAGCGTCTCAGCCAGGACCACGGCCGGACGTGGGGGGAGCCACGCCGGTTGCCCGACGGCATCCTCGGACCGATCAAGAACAAGCCCGTGCAGCTGGTCGACGGCACCATCCTGTCCGGTAGCAGCGCGGAAGGGTTGAAAGCCGGCCCAAGCTGGCAGATCCATTTCGAGCGTAGTCGCGACAACGGCGTCACCTGGGAGAAGCTCGGTGTTGAGCAAGGCCCGGGCAGTCCCGCCGCGATCCAGCCCAGCATCCTCTTCCTTAAGGATGGCGGACTCCTGTCGGTCGGCCGGACCCGCGACGCCAAAGTTTTCAGCACGACCTCCCGGGACCAAGGGTCGACCTGGTCCAAGGTCGGGCTGACCGACCTGCCCAACCCGAACTCCGGCACCGATGCCGTGACACTCAAGGACGGACGTCATCTCCTGATCTATAACCATACCACCAAGGGTCGTAGCCCGCTCAACCTCGCCGTGAGCAGGGACGGGGTCGTCTGGGAGGCCGCCTTGGTCTTGGAGGACGAACCCAAGGCCGAGTTCAGTTATCCGGCCATTATCCAGTCGGCCGACGGTCTCGTGCACGTGACCT
>JACCDT011076911.1_pt1 | contig 16404 bp, 16 predicted proteins | sample 7446291 | NCBI WGS metagenome assembly JACCDT01 (sample SAMN15323446, study PRJNA562643) | freshwater metagenome | isolation source: river surface water | place: USA:Blue River Watershed | collected 2017-08-17 | reverse complement strand
TCTTGAAGCCGTTGTCGTCGCGCGGGTTGTGGCTGCCCGTGACCTGGATGCCGCTGCGGCAGACGGTGCTGGCCGCGTAGTACAGCTGCGGCGTGGTGCCCGCGCCAATATCGACCACCGACATGCCCACCTCTTGCAGGCCCTGCATCAGGGCCTCGGCCAGCATGGGCCCGCTCAGGCGACCGTCGCGCCCCACCGCCACCTCGCGCTCACCGCGCGCCCAGGCCAGGGTGCCAAAGGCGCGGCCCAGGGCCAGCGCGGTTTGACCATCGAGCGTGCGGGGCACGGTCCCACGGATGTCATAGGCCTTGAAAATGCTATTGGGGAAGGTCATCGTCGTAAAGAATAAATGGATAGGGCCCGTCAGCGCGGGGCACCATCCAATTGTAGAAGCAGCCGCGACCCAGCCGCGATGAAGGTGTACAGTCGGTGCCTTGATCAACATGGGCCCCAACCGGGGCCTTCAAGTCCCTCCCCCACCGCGCATGCAAGCCTCCGCTCCCACCGCCCGCTGGTGGCCCGACTTTCTGCTGCTGGCAGCCCTTTGGGGCGCCTCGTTTCTGTTCATGCGCGTGGCAGGTCAGGCCTTTGGCGCCCTGGCCATGGCCGAGGTCCGGGTGGCCGTGGCCGCCCTGCTGTTGTGGCCGATCATGGTCTGGCAGGGGCACGGCGGCGCCATGCGCGCGCACTGGCGTGCGGCCTTGCTGATCGGGCTGCTCAACTCGGCCCTGCCCTTTGCCCTGTATGGCTTTGCGGTGCTGCACATCAGCACCGGCCTGGCCGCCATTCTGAACGCGACCGTGCCGATGTTCGGCGCCCTGGTGGCCTGGGCCTGGCTCGGGGAGCGCCCAGGCCTGCAGCGCCTCTTGGGTTTGGCCATCGGCTTTGCAGGCGTCGTGGGCCTGACGCTCTCGCGGCCCGGCAGCGACGGCGGACAGGCCAGCTTGTGGCCGGTGCTGGCCTGTCTGGGCGCCACCTTGTCGTATGCCGTGGCCGCCAGCCTGACCCGTCGCTATCTGGTGGCGGTGCCGCCGCTGGTCAGCGCCACCGGCAGCCAGATCGGCGCCGCGCTGGGCCTGCTCGTGCCTGCCTTGCTGAGCCTGCCGCCCGTCATGCCCGGCCCCACGGCCTGGGCCGCCGTGGTCGCGGTGGGGGTGCTGTGCACCGGCGTGGCCTACATCCTGTATTTCCGCCTGATCGAGCGCGCCGGCCCGGTGCGCACCCTCACGGTGACCTACCTGATCCCGGTGTTTGCGCTGCTCTACGGCACGGTGTTGCTGGACGAGGTGATCCTGCCCAGCATGTTGGCCAGTGGCGCCGTGATCCTGCTGGGCACGGCCTTGGCCAGCGGTCTGCTGGCCCGTCGTCGCTAAGCTGCGCCCAAGGGCCTGGGCGAGCGATGCCCTGCCTCAGCGCGGGGTGCTGGCAAACACCTCGGCGTCGGCCAGCAGGGGGGCCGCAGCGTCCTTGGCCGCCAACTGCGGCATGGTATCGACCGGCCACGGCCAGGCAATGCCCACCGCCGGGTCGTTCCAGCGCAGGCTGCGCTCGTGCGCAGGCGCCCAGTAGTCGGTGGTCTTGTACAAAAAGTCGGCGCTGTCGCTCAAGACCAGAAAGCCGTGCGCAAAGCCCGGCGGCACCCACAGCTGCCGCTGGTTCTCGGCGCTCAGGTGCACCCCCGCCCACCGGCCAAAGCGCGGCGAGTCGCGCCGCAGGTCCACCGCCACATCAAACACCTCGCCCTGCGTCACCCGCACCAGCTTGCCCTGGGCTTGCTGGATCTGGTAATGCAGGCCGCGCAAGACGCCACGCGAAGAGCGGCTGTGGTTGTCCTGCACGAACGCGGTGCGCACGCCGGTGACTTGCTCGAAATCGCGCTGGTTGAAGCTCTCGAAGAAAAAGCCGCGCGCATCGCCAAACACCTTGGGCTGCAGGATCAGGACCTCGGGCAAGGCCGTGGCCTGCACCTCAAACGGCATGGCCATCCCCGCGCTGCGCCAGCCAGCGGGCAAAGTCCGCGCCCACCTCGGGATGCTGCAAGCCCAGGTCGACGGTGGCCTGCAAAAAACCGATCTTGCTGCCGCAGTCGTAGCGGTGCCCACGGTAGCGGTAGGCGATCACCAGCTCGCGCTCGGCCAGTGCGGCAATGCCATCGGTCAGCTGCACCTCACCGCCCACCCCGGGGGCCTGGTGGGCCAGCAGCTCAAAAATCTTGCCACTGAGCACATAGCGGCCCGCCACCCCCAGGGTGCTGGGGGCCTGATCGGGCGAGGGCTTCTCGACAATCTGCTGCACACGCACCAAATCGTCTGCCAGGCGCTCGCCTGCCACGATGCCGTATTTGCGGGTATCGGCCAGGGGCACGTCCTGCACCGCCAGCACGCTGCCGCCCAGGCGGGCGTGCACATCCACCATCTGCTTGAGAACGGGCGGTTCGCCCACCATCAGGTCGTCGGCCAGCAGCACCGCAAAGGCCTCCTCGCCCACCAGGGCGCGCGCGCACAGCACCGCATGCCCCAGGCCCAGGGCCCGCGGCTGGCGCACATAGGTGCAGACCATGTCGTCGGGGGCAATCGAGCGCGCCACCTGCAAGAGCTCGTGCTTGCCGGCGGCTTCGAGCTCGCTTTCCAATTCATAGGCGGTGTCGAAATGGTCCTCGACGCTGCGCTTGGTGCGCCCCGTCACAAAAATCATTTGCCGCACGCCAGCGGCGTACGCCTCCTCCACCGCGTACTGGATGAGGGGTTTGTCAACCACCGGCAGCATTTCCTTGGGCGAGGCCTTGGTGGCGGGCAGGAAACGGGTGCCCAGACCGGCGATGGGGAACACAGCTTTGCGGATCATCAGAGCAAACTCATCAGGTAACGGCCGTAGCCAGATTTGAGCAAGGGGTCGGCCAGGGCACGCAATTGCGCCGCATTGATCCAACCCTGCTGATAGGCAATTTCCTCGGGACAAGCCACCATCAGGCCCTGGCGCTTTTGCAAGGTGGCGATGAAACCAGCGGCTTCGAGCAGGCTGTCGTGCGTGCCGGTGTCGAGCCAGGCGTACCCACGCCCCATGATCTGCACATCGAGCTGGCCTTGCTGCAGATACACCGCGTTGACATCGGTGATCTCCAACTCGCCGCGCGCCGAGGGGCGGATCGAGGCGGCGATGTCGCACACCTGCTGGTCGTAAAAATACAGGCCCGTGACCGCGTAGTGGCTTTTGGGCTGCACGGGCTTTTCTTCGATGCTGATGGCGCGCTGCTGCGCGTCAAACGCCACCACCCCATAGCGCTCGGGGTCGTGCACCCGGTAGGCAAACACCGTGGCCCCATCGGGGCGCTCATCTGCCCGGCGCATCAACACCGGCAGGTCGTGGCCATAAAAAATATTGTCGCCCAGCACCAGGGCCGACGGGGCACCGGCCAGAAAGTCGCGCCCAATCAGAAAGGCCTGCGCCAGGCCCTCAGGGCGGGGCTGCACCGCGTACTCGATGCGCATGCCCCAGCGCGATCCGTCGCCCAGCAAGGCGGCAAAGCGGGGGGTGTCCTCGGGGGTGCTGATGAGCAGCACCTCGCGGATGCCCGCCAGCATCAAGGTGGTCAGCGGGTAGTACACCATGGGCTTGTCGTAGACGGGCATGAGCTGCTTGCTCACCGCCTGCGTCACTGGGTACAGGCGTGTGCCCGAGCCACCCGCCAAAATGATGCCCTTGCGATCTTGCGTCATGACTTCATTATCAAGCATATAACGGTCGGGTTTCAGGCCTTGGGCTTGAAGGCCAGCACCGCATAGTCCTGTGGTCCACAGAGCAGGCCGTTCAATCGATTGGTCAGATCGTCGTGAACGATGAACTGGTCCTGCGGTGGGTAAGGGTTGCTGCGCACGATTTGCAGGTCCGTGAAGCCATGGTACTGAAGGAGAAAGGACAAACTCGAGGGCGTCACGGGGTTGCGATGCGTGGGGTCATGGTAGAAGGTGTGGCTGCCCACCAGGGGATTCTCGGGGTTGGGCGTCTCCAGCAGAATGCCTCCGCCGGGCTGAAGCACGCGGGCTGCCTGTTCAATCATCTGGAACAGGTCGGCAAAAGCCAGGTGCTCGACCAGATGAAAAGCGCTCAAAGCCGCTACCCGAGCAGAACCACAGGATCGTAGCCAGGTCAGCGCATCCGTCTGCACCACCGGCAAACCGTTGGCCTGGCACTGCCCGACAAACCCCGGGTTCAGTTCAACCCCCAGAACCGTGCGGCCGACGCCACGCAAGTGTTGCAGCCATTCCCCACGGCCACTGCCAATGTCCACACAGGGCAAGCCTGATTCTGGGGGCAAGCGATCGATCCACTCTCGGTAATGCGCAAAATGCGACGCCCAATCCAGGTCACCACCGCGAAAATGGGCCTCGAAGGCGCAGTAAAAATCCGACAAACGGGTTTGCAGCGCTGGATCCGTCGTCGGCAAATCACCATGCGGTCCGGGTGCAATCACGCTGCGCATCGACGACAGGGACAGCACACAGAGGGCCTGGACCTGCACCCGGTTGTGGCAGCCTCGAACCATCCAGCGCGAACGTGACTGGGCCCCCAGACCACGCAGCAAGCGTTCGGTCAAGAGCATGGCGCGAATTTCTCGGGGCCAGACGGGCCAGTCGCCCGTTGGCCAATCACGGCGCATGCCCTCGAGCCACGCCGGTCTGGAGCCGTTTGCCAAATACGCCAGGTCGGCTCTCCAGCGATCGTCGCTGGGCCGACCCTTGCCGCCTGTCAGCTGCCAGCACGACAGCAGAAAATCTTCATCGCTCTGCAACAGGCGGTGGGCCCACTGCGGCGGCATCCAGACAAATGCAGTCATGACGGACTCCTCGCAAGCTGCGGCGATCCACGCAAGACCCTCAACAATTGCGGCAATACCCGCTGCGCCAAGGCTCGCCACTCATAGCGCGAAGACACGTGTTGGGCGGCCCGCTGCGCCATGGTCTCACGCGCATCGTCTGGGGTCAGGGCCAAAAAGCGCGTCAGCGCAGGCACCAGGTCTTCAATCCCTTGCATGAGCTGGTAGTGCTCTCCCGCTTGAAGATCGAAACCTCTGGCGCCAAACGCCGTGCTGATCACCGGCAGGCGATGCGCCATGTAGTCCAGAATCTTGAGGTTGCTGCCCGCACCCGAGACCATGGGATTGAGCGCCACATCCGCGGCCATGAACGCCACGCGCTTTTCGTCCTCGTCGACCTCGCCCAACCAGTGGACGTTGGCGGGACAGGGCCGATCACGGAAATACAGGCCCACACTGCCCAGCACCAGAAACTGCACATGCGGGCAATGAGGGGCCGCCTCCAGCACGGCTTGCGCCGCCTCGATATTGGGGCCGTGCCAACTGCCAATCAAGAGCGCACAAGGCAGTGCTTCCAGCCCCAGTCGCTGCTTCATGTGCGCCCGCAGGGCCGGTGTCACGGGCATCGACCCTGTTGCCGAGAACCCGTTGGGCACATCCAGCATGGGCGCCCGCAAGTCCGGGCACAAGGCATGCATGGCCGGCACCTCTTCTGGGCTGCAAACGGTGACCACGTCCGCGCACTGCAGGGCCCGCATCTCCATCTCACGAACACGCTGCAAAAGCTGTCGTCCCACCTCGTTGTCGGGGAGGATGTCTTGCTTGAGACGCCACTCCAGATTGTGCGATTCGTAAAGCACCGGCATGGGTCGCGTCAGCATGGGCAAGGCCACATCGACCAAATAAGGTTGGGTCAGGATCAGGGCATCCGATCGAGCCAACTGCTGGCGCAAGGTATCTGTAAACGCTGGGGCATCGTCCATCAACTCTGCCGCCAGGATATCGCTGATCGGCACACCGTTGACCTTGGACGCCACCTCTGCCTCCCGCAGATCCTGTCGACTGCTGCGGGGAATGCTGATTTCACGCAAACCCGGCGCCAGCACCTGCTCGGTGGCAGGCAGATGCGACGGCGAAATGCTGACAATGGTGATGTCGGCCTCGCGTGCCCACTCGCGGTAGATCTGGTACGCGCGCTGCTGCCCCCCGCCGCGCAAGGGGTAGACCGGAAAGGTGGACACCGCCGTCCAGTGCGGGCGCTGCGCGGCGGCACTCGAAGGGGCATCGGTTTGGGCGCTGGCACTGGGCAGAAAGACCTTGGCGGAGCGGGGCAGCACCGCGTTGCCCAGCAAGGTCCTGGCCACGTGCTGCCAGCTGATGTGGGCCACGCGGGCGCGCGCCGTCTCGCCCATGCGCTGGGCCCAGGCAGGATCAGCGGCGAGGCGATCCAGGGCATGGGCGAGGGCATCGGCATCGGGTGGGCACACACAGCCGGTCTCGCCCTCGCGCACAAATTCCAGGACCCCGCCCGCATCGCTCACCGTGAGCACCGGCTTGCCGCTGTGCATGGCCTCGATGGTGATCAGGCCATAGTCCTCTTCGTAGGGCAAAAAGGGAACCGCCAGGGCATGGGCGTAATGCGCGAGCATCTCGCGGTCGGTGAGCTTGCCCAGGAATTCGATGCGCGGGTCACCATCGGCCAGGGCCTGCAGGTGTGCCAGTTGCGGTCCCTCCCCCGCAATCTTCAGGGGCACGCGGGTCTTGGACCGGCGCATCGCGAGCACCAGGAGATCCAGGCGCTTGGCCGAGTCGAGCCGGCTGGCGGTAAAGAAAAACTCGGGCTCGGCGCAGTAATACCCCTCCAGCTTGGGCGGATGGTGCGCCACCTGCACGGCCACCCCAGCCGGAAAGTAGTCGGCCCGCTGGGCCACCGTTTGTGAGATCGCCGCATGCCGCTGAATGTGCTGGGGCGACAAGGCCCAGGCATCAACCGCATGCAGCCATTGGCGCACCCATGGCCCCGGAAATTCCAGCAGTTCGGTGGGCGCATCGGGTTGGTGCATGAAGGTCTGCACCTCGTCCATCCAGCGGTGCAAGGGCTGGCCAGGGGCCGGCATCCGCTGCATCAGGGCCTGCCACTGCCGCATGGCCTCATGGCGCGCGCGCGCGCTGGTGGGCAAGCCGGTCAGCGCATAGGTGTCGTACAAGCCCCGCAAGGTGTGTTGCATGTACAGGGTATGGCGCGGGTGTTGCACCATCCAGGCTGGGTATTTGGTGCTGATCACCTGGTCGAAATACGACACGTCCAGGTCCAGAAATCGGCGGTAACTGTCGGCCAGTTGCGGCACACTGCCTTCGGCACTGGCCAGTTTGAACAACTCGCAACGGTGCGGCGTTTCGTCGTTGAGGAATCGCTGCAGACCCCAGAACAGGTTCTCGGCACCGCCCACCACAAACGGCACGGGGCTCGGGGCAATCAGGGCAATGTCCATGGTGTCAGTCCTGCAGCAAGTGATCGATCACACGATCCCATGAGATATCGAGTGCATCGTACCGCGCGCGACCGGCCTGTCCCATTTCGATGCTCCGCTGGCGCGCGTGCGCCAGCTGATTGATGGCCGCGGCAATGGCTTCGGGCTCTGGCGGACACACATGGCCGTTGTGGCCATCCTGCACAAATTCCAGCACACCGCCGGAATCGCTGCAGGTGATGACGGGCTTGGCCGACAGCATCGCCTCCAGGGTGATGAAGCCGTAGTCCTCGTCCTTGGGCCCAAAAAACACCGCCATGCTCTGGCTGTACAGATCGCGTTTGCGTTCAAAGTCCACATGGCCCGTGAAGACCACCCGGTCGGACACCCCCAAGGACTCGGCCAGCGCACGAAAATCATCCTGTCGTCCGCCCGTGCCCGAAAAAATCGCCATCACTGGGCGATCCACCATGGACATCGCGCGGATCAGCAGGTCCTGTCGCTTGAGGGTTTCCATGCGGCTCGGGAAGTACACATAGGGCAAGCTCGGCCCTGGACGGTAGGCGTGGGACTGCGGCGGCGGCTGGTACAACGGTTTGGCCTCGATGCCGTTGAACTGGCGCAAACGCTGCGCCACATTGTGCGAGGTGGTCCAGACCGCCTGCGCCCGGCGCAGGGCCGCGGTATCCGCGGCCACGATGTCCTCGCGCAGCGCTCGCGTTTGCGGGCTGGCCGACGACTCGCCAAACGGGGTGTTCCACAGGTCATAAATGGATCGGTGCTGGTGCGCCAGCCACACCACCATCCGATCGCTCGCCAAATGGTAGGCGGGAAAACGAATGGGCACGACCACGTCGATATCGCCACAATCGAAGCGGTCTGCCGACACCGCCTGCCACTGCCGCATGCTCTCGCGCACCTCGGACAAGGGTGAAAACCGGAAGGGCAAGGTCATGGTTTCCACCGCATGCCCACGCTCACGCAAGGCATCGCTCAGCGCCTGCACGCTCGCTTCAGCTCCACCGTGGATAAAGGGGACCTGGATGTCGGTCAGCAAGACTCTCATGAGCGGCCCCCCGGCCCCATCAACCGCTCACGCAAGCGTGCCGTGGCGGGGGCCAGACGTTGCAGCTCGGTCTTCTGCGCCCAATTGAGCGCTGGCAATGGCGCAGGCGTCTGCGCCGACATGGGCAGACTCACTTTGGGGCCGCGCAAGACCCTGCTGGGTGCGGCCACCCGGGGTTTTGTCAACAAACGCCACAGACGGCGCAACCAACGCACCGCTGGATGGCGCGAGTGACCCAAACCTGGCCAGCGAGCCAGGACTCGCTGGCGAAATGCCCACAAGATGGGCAGCAGCAAACGTTTCATGAACATGCGGTGTTATTCCATCTGAACAAGGCGCGCATCCAGGTGCGCCATGCCTTCAAACAAGCCGGGACCCGAATGGACCACCGTCAGCTTCAAAATGGCGGCATTCCACTCGTAGTTGCGCTCTAGGTGATGCTCGCTGGCGGTCAGGGCGGTCTGCACGGTGTACTCCCCCACGCCAAGCTGCATCTGAAACTCAAATGCCAGCCGCAACCGCTGCCCTTGTCGGCAAGGCCCGATCGGGTGCTGCAGATAAAAACTGTTGGTGCCATACACCACCTGCCCCATGCGGTCTTTCAGCCCCATGCCCACCACCAGTCGATCCAATGGCTGGCGCACATCAATTTCAAGCTCCAGACGCACCGCCTGTCCCACGTTCACGACTTGCAGCGGGGTGCCGGTGGCCGCATCGCACAAGCTGGCACGGCGCACCACAGCCTCCCCCGTCCCCGAGACCAGGGCTTGGCCCGACTGCAGATGGTCCTGGGGCACCGCATGGTCCTTCTGGTGTTGTGCCAACAAGGCGTTGTAGAGATCAAAAGCCGGAACCGGGTCACCGTCGAACACCAGTTGCCCGTGGTTGAGCAACAGCACCCGCTCGCAGACCTGGGTGATGGCATTCTTGTCGTGGCTCACCAGCAGCAAGGTGGTCCCTGCCTGCTTGAAGGCGCGGATGCGGTCAAAACACTTTTGCTGGAAGGCCACATCCCCCACCGACAAGGCCTCGTCCACGATCAACACATCGGGACGCAAGGCGGTGGCCACGCTAAAGGCCAAGCGCATTTGCATGCCGCTGCTGTAAACCCGCAAGGGCTCGTCGATGCTGTCTTGCAGTTCGGCAAATTCCACAATGGCCTGCAAGTGCTCCTGCAGTTCGTGGCGGGCATGACCGAGCAATTGACCGGCCAGAAAAATATTATCGCGGCCCGAAAACTGTGGATGGAAACCAAAGCCCAGCTCCAGCAGGGCAACGACTCGCCCTTGGCAATGGACCTGCCCCTCACTGGGCAAGCTGGTGCCCACCAATAGCTTGAGCAAGGTGCTTTTGCCTGCACCGTTGACACCGATCACCCCCACCGATTCGCCAGGGCGCAGCGCAAAGCTGACGTGGCGCAAGACCCAGCGCCGATCGGCCGGGTCCTGAGAAATCCCGCGCAACAAGCGCCACCAACGACCGGCGCCAGGGCGGTTCGTGGCATAGGCCTTGCCCAAATCATGCGCCAACACCGATCCGTTCATAGCGCGTCCAGCATATCGCGCATCTGGCGACGGGTCAGCCACGCGCCGTAGAGCAACAGCAACATGCCCAACACAGCCGGCCAGAGCAGATGAACCGGGTCGGGGGCGCGATGGCCCAACAACACCGCATGAAAGGCCTGCAACACGTGAAAGAGCGGGTTCAAGGCCATCAGGTCACGAACGATGGGCGGCAAAACCGTGATCGGATAGACCACAGGCGTCAGCCAAAACCACCACTGCATGGCCGAGCCCAGCAGCTGGCCGACGTCGCGAGAGAACACATGCAATACCGAGAGGACACTGCCCAGGCCCACGATCCACAAGGTCAAGGAAAGCCACAACACGGGCAGCCACAGCAGCGCCCAGCCAGGCCATGCCCCGACAATGGCCAGATAGGCCAGGAGCAAAAGTCCGAACATGACAAATTGCAGGATGGACTGCCCGAGGACCAGCACCGGGAGCAACAGCCGTGGGAACCGGATTTTCTTGAGCATCGGCGCGGACTCCACGTACATCTGGGTGACGCGGGTGATGCCCTCTGACCAGTAATTCCAAGCCAACAGGCCGGCACAGAGGTACGGGGTGTATGCAATGGTCTGATCGCCAATCTTCATGCGCGATGCCATGATCTCTGAGAACACCAGGGCATACACCAGCAGCATGGTCAGTGGCTGCAGCACATGCCAGAACATTCCCAAACCGGTGCCTTGGTATCGCGCACGAAATTCATGCCACCACTGGTGCCAAACAAATCCGCGATACCGCCACAGGGCCAATGTGGCTTGCGACCAACTGCTCAACATCTGGGCTCCCGAGGGGCTTGTGGCGTCATCACAAAGGCGCCGATGAGCCAAAACGCCGATCGCGACCGGCAAACCATTGCATGGCCTCGGCCAGCATGGCCGCATCGAATTCAGGCCATAGCACTGGCGAGAAAAACATCTCGGCGTAAGCAGCCTGCCACAGCAGGAAGTTGCTCACCCGCGACTCGCCACCCGTGCGGATCAAGAGGTCCACCTCGGGGGCCTCCCCAGTGCTCAGATAAGGGGCCAGACCTGCCTCGGTGAGCGCACCAAGGTCTTGCCCCGGATGGTCTTGCTGCCAAGCCCGCGCAGCTTGCAACATGTCCCACCGGCCACCGTAATTGGCGCACACCAGCAAGGTGATCACCCGATTGTGGGCGGTCGCTTCCTCTGCCTCCCGGATCAAGGCTTGCAGGGCAGGAGAAAAGCGCGCCGTGTCCCCGATGACCTTGAGCCGCACACCATTGGCGTTCATGTCCTGCACCTCCTTGCGCAGGTAACGCGAAAAGAGCTGCATCAGGCTCGACACCTCCTCCTCGGGGCGACGCCAGTTCTCGGTGCTGAAGGCAAACAGACTGAGGTACTCGACCCCCGCCTGCGCCGCCGCCGCCACCACCTCACGCACCCGCCTTGCCCCCGCGGCATGGCCCAGCGCCGCCGGCATCAGGCGCTTGCGCGCCCAGCGGCGGTTGCCGTCCATGATGATGGCGATGTGGCGGGGGAGTTGCGGTTTCGGTGACAAGATAAAGAATTTTGATTGATGGGCATCAAAGCCTTCAAGACCTATCTTTCAGGCTTTTGATGCAATTATCTCAAAAATAAAAATCAATAAAAAATATTTAATTTTTCCATTTTATACCATTAAGCTATTCGATTTTGAATTTTGCGACAAGTTAGCCAACATGGTATTAAATAGAGGAAAGAACTGCGGAAAACGATCATACTGATGAATTACTGGAACGATAGATCCATCCCTATTGAGCAACCGACAAGAACGATCAAAATTAAATCTTTTCTCATAATGAAGCGTCTGCACTTCTGAATAACCTTGCAATCCGAGAAGAGCGCCACTCAATTGCCCTGAATAATACAAATAATTGTGAAATGCCTGATCATCACCAATATCCATTTTTCTTCCGTCAGAAATGAATTTACCAATCTGATCACACATGGCACCAAGATATCTATCCATCCACTCAACACTCCCAAGCGTGGTTCCAGAGCAAATAATTAACTCATGCTTGATCTGGTTCAAAAATTCCTCTTCATAATAACGCTTAATCCACCTCGAATTTACAACACAATCTCCAATTCGAAATGGCTCAGCAAACAACTGAAGGCAACCATCTTTATCGGAAAATGGAGATTTTTGGAAAATAATATCTCGAGAATCAGCCAGGAAAATTCTTTTAATTTTTTTGTGCTGACTTCTTAAAATAGATCGATAATCAAAATATCGATTTGTGTGAGGCATTTGACCTTGCGCAACTTCTGAAATAACAAGATTAACTTGATTGCTTTTTGCCAAATCAAAAAAATCTTCTTTTTGCTTGCCGGTGATAATTAAAAAAATGAAACCATCGAAAACAGATCGCAAACTTGAAACAAAAGGCGCAATATCTTTTACTGGATAATGATATGCAGCCGAAAAAACAGCATCATGCATCTTGAGGACCTTCCTAATCAGTTTAATAAATCAGAATAACATAAAAAAAACGCGCCACTAGGGCGCGTTGGTATGCTTGGCGGAGAGGGTGGGATTCGAACCCACGGTGAACTTGCGCCCACGCCTGATTTCGAGTCAGGTACATTCGACCACTCTGCCACCTCTCCTGCACGGGTCAAGCCTACGATTGTATCAGAGAATTTCGACGCCACCGAGGTAGGGGCGCAGAACTTCGGGAACGGTCACGCGGCCGTCGGCGGTCTGGTAGTTCTCGAGCACCGCCACCAGGGCGCGGCCCACCGCCAGGCCCGAGCCATTGAGGGTGTGCACCAGTTCGTTGCGGCCCTGCGCGTTCTTGAAGCGGGCCTGCAGGCGGCGCGCCTGGAAGGCCTCGCAATTGCTCACCGAGCTGATCTCGCGGTATGTGCCCTGCGCCGGCACCCAGACCTCCAGGTCGTAGGTTTTGCTGCTGCCAAAGCCCATGTCGCCGGTGCACAGGCTCATCACGCGGTAAGGCAGGCCCAACTTTTGCAGAATGGCCTCGGCGTGGGCCGTCATCTGCTCGAGCGCCTCGTAGCTGCGCTCGGGGTGCACGATCTGCACCATCTCGACCTTGTCAAACTGGTGCTGGCGAATCATGCCTCGGGTGTCACGACCGGCGCTGCCCGCTTCGGAGCGGAAGCAGGGGGTGTGCGCCGTCAGGCGTATCGGCAGCTCGGCTTCGGTCAGGATCTCGTCGCGCACCACATTGGTCAGGGTGACCTCGGACGTGGGGATCAGGTACAGCGCCTGGTGCTCGTCTCCTCCCTCCTGGCCGCCCTTGTTGGCGGCAAACAGATCGGCCTCGAACTTGGGCAACTGGCCGGTGCCCCGCAGGGTGTCGGCGTTGACGATGTAGGGGGTGTAGCACTCGGTGTAGCCGTGCTCGCGCGTCTGCACGTCCAGCATGAACTGCGCCAGCGCTCGGTGCAGCTGGGCCATGGGCCCGCGCATGAAGGTAAAGCGCGCCCCCGCCAACTTGGCGCCGGTGTCAAAGTCCAGACCCAAGCGCTCGCCAAGGTCCACATGGTCGCGCACCGCAAAATCAAAAGTGCGGGGCGTGCCCCAGCGACGCACCTCCACATTGGCGTGTTCGTCCGCCCCCACGGGAACGCTCTCGTGCGGCAGGTTGGGCACCGCCAGCAACAGGGCCTGCAGGTCCTGCTGGATCTGCTCCAGGCGCAGCGCCGACGACTCGAGCTCGGTCTTGATGCCCGCCACCGCGCTCATGATGTCGTCCACCCCTTCCCCCTTGGCCTTGCGCTGGCCGATCTGGCGCGACAGCACATTGCGCTGGTTTTGCAACTCCTCGGTGCGGGTCTGCAAGGTCTTGCGCTCGCCCTCGAGGCGGCGGAAGGCCTCCACATCCAGAAAGGGCTGGGGATTCTTGCGCGTCGTCAGGCGGGCGACGACGCCGTCAAGGTCTTTACGGAGCAGGGCAATGTCGAGCATGCCCCGATTGTAGTCAGCCGCCCGGCACGTCCGTGCGCAGGCCCTTGGGCAGCGGGAACTTCATGGTTTCCTGCACGCCGGGCAGGGTCTGCACCGACAAAGCGCCAAACTCACGCAGGCGCTGCACCACGGCCTGCACCAGCACCTCGGGCGCCGACGCGCCGGCGGTCAGGCCAATGCGCGGACGGCCTTCGATCCATTGCGCTTGCAGGTCCTCGGCGGTATCGATCATGTAGGCGGGGCGCCCCATGCGCTCGGCCACCTCGCGCAAGCGGTTGCTGTTGGAGCTGGTGGGGCTGCCCACCACGATCACCAGGTCCACCTGCGGGCTCATCAGCTTGACCGCGTCCTGACGGTTTTGCGTGGCATAGCAAATGTCCTGCTGCTTGGGCAGGCGCAGCTGCGGAAAGCGGGCCTTGAGGGCGTCCAGGATTTGCGCGGTGTCGTCCACGCTCAGAGTGGTCTGCGTGACCACCCCCAGGCGCTCGAGTTGGGTGGGCGCCACACGGGCCACATCCTCGATGGACTCGACCAGGTGAATCCCACTGTCGAGCTGCCCCATCGTGCCCTCGACCTCGGGGTGGCCCTTGTGGCCGATCATGAAAAACTCATACCCCTCACGATGCAGTTTGGCAATTTCCACATGGACCTTGGTCACCAGCGGGCAGGTTGCATCAAAGATCTTCAGGCCCCGGGCCTGCGCCTGCTGCTGCACCTCCAGGCTCACGCCGTGCGCGCTGAAAATCAGGGTCGAGCCGCGCGGGACCTCCTCCAGGTCCTCGATAAAGATCGCGCCCTTTTCGCGCAAATCGTTGACCACATAGGTGTTGTGCACGATCTCATGGCGCACATAAATGGGCCGCCCAAATCGTTGCAAGGCCTGCTCGACGATGTCGATCGCGCGGTCCACGCCGGCACAAAAACCCCTGGGTTCGGCAAGCAGCACCTGTGGCATCACAACACCCCAATCAATTCAAGTTCAAAGGTCACCGGCTGGCCTGCCAGCGGATGGTTGAAGTCCAGTCGCACCGCGCCGTCGGCCGCCACCTCGAGTACCGTGCCGGCGTAAGTGCCCAGGCCGTCTGGGGTCGGGAACTGCACCACATCGCCGCTGGCGTAGCGCTCCATGGGATCGCCCAGTTCATCCAGAAGGCGGCGTGCCACCCACTGCACCATGTCCGCATTGTGCGGCCCAAACGCGTCGCCTGCGGGCAGCTCGAAGCAGGTGCGCGTGCCCTCCTCCAGGCCCAGCAGATGCTGCTCCAGCGCGGGCGACAGGGCCCCGGTGCCGAGGGACAGGGTGGCCGGCTTGTCACCAAACGTGTTGATGATGTCGCCCTGCGGCCCGGCCAGGCGGTAGTGCAGGGTCAGGAAGGAATCGGCTTGAACAGTGGGCATCAGGGTAAACCGGGTTGTCGCCCGGCACAGCGGGCAGGCATAAAGCGCCTATTGTAGAAGTCGGCTGGCGTTCGCGCCCGGCCACCACAGGGAGAAGCACCATGGACCCCACCCACTGGGCCGGCGCCTTGCCGCCGCGCGAGAAAATCCTCACCCACGGACCGCAGGCCTTGACCGACGCCGAACTGCTGGCCTTGCTGCTGCGCACGGGCCTGCGCGGACAACCGGTGCTGGCCTTGGCGCAGTCCCTGTTGGCCGAACACGATGGGCTGGCCGGCCTGCTGCTGGCCGACACCCAGCGCTTGCGTCAATCGCGCGGCCTGGGGCCGGCGCGGCGCGCCGAGCTGATGGGGGTGATGGAAATCGTGCGCCGTGCGCTGCAGCAGCAACTGCGCGAACGCGAGGCCATGTTGAGCCCGCAGATGGTGCGCGATTATTTGCAGCTGCACCTGGGGCATTTGCCGCACGAGGTGTTTGCGGTCATGTTTCTCGACAGCCAGCACCGGCTGATCGCCATGGAGCCCATGTTCCGCGGAACCTTGGGGCAGACCAGTGTCTACCCCCGCGAGATCCTGGTGCGCGCCCTGCACCACCAGTGCGCAGCGGTGGTGCTGGCACACAACCACCCCAGCGGCACGGTCCAACCCAGCCGCAACGACGAGGTGCTCACGCAAAGCCTCAAGACCTGTCTGGCCATGGTCGATGTGCGCGTGCTGGACCACATCATTGTCTCGCGCGGCCGGAGCCTCTCGATGGCCGAAAGCGGCCTGCTGTAGCGCCGCTTGGGCTGGCCGCGTCAGCGTCAATACAGCTGCAAGCTGATCCAGTAGGCAATGGCCGCAACAAACGCACTGGCCGGGATCGTCAACACCCAGGCCCAGACGATGTTGCCGGCCACACCCCAACGCACCGCGCTGGCGCGCTGCATGGAGCCCACGCCCACGATGGCCCCGGTGATGGTGTGGGTGGTGGACACCGGAATGCCCAGCATGGTGGCCAGGAACAAGGTCATGGCGCCACCGGTTTCGGCACAAAAGCCCCCGACGGGCTTGAGCTTGGTGATGCGCTGGCCCATGGTCTTGACGATGCGCCAGCCGCCAAACATGGTGCCCAGGCCAATGGCCAGGTAGCAGCTGACGATGACCCAGGTGG
>JACCDT010673040.1_pt1 | contig 16405 bp, 17 predicted proteins | sample 7446291 | NCBI WGS metagenome assembly JACCDT01 (sample SAMN15323446, study PRJNA562643) | freshwater metagenome | isolation source: river surface water | place: USA:Blue River Watershed | collected 2017-08-17 | reverse complement strand
GACAAGGAGGCGAGAGAGAGCGCCAGACAGTTGTCCCTGAGATGCTGTGAATGCTTTGATGCTTTCAGCATTTGTTGGATCGACCGATACTGAAGTTGCTTTAGCACGCGCTTCAACAATTTCTGTGAGTGTTTTTTTCTCAAAGTTGGCAGCACCCTCTACTGTGGATACGAGTTGTCATACGAGGTCACCACGACGCTGATATTGGACTTCGACATTTGACCATGCCGCATCGACGCCAGCACGACCAGTGACAAGAGAGTTATATTGACCAACTACCCACATACCTCCTACAGCTAGCACCACAATAAGTAAAAGAAGAACTTTTTTCATAAAAGAAAAGGTTAAAAATATATTAAATACTTACTTCACCAGAAACGAGTTCTCGTTTATCATAAGTGTTTTTCAGGAATTTAAATGCTTCATCCCGATCTGCAAAGAGCCATTCTTTGAACCAGAATATTTTATGTTCTGTATAATCAGAAACAGGGTTTGTAGTTTTTCCGTCAAGAAAATTTTTATTATCACCAGCGACAAAGTCGGACTTATCTATTATTTTGAGATAGATTCATTTTTGAATGACGGAAAATTGCCAGTCCAAGAGATCAACCAAAATCATATCTTTCGTTTTTACGAGAGGATCTTTTATCATTTGTTTGTCGAGATAAGAATCTATGTTTATATTGCGAGGCACAAAGACAAATTTTGGATCTATGTAATTTGAGAGATTTTCTTGTAGCTTGTTTAGGAGTCCACTAGCTTGAAGGATGATGGAGAGTGATTCAACACGAGTTATGCTTCTCTGAGGGTAAAAGTATCGATTCGAACGAGATACGATTCCCTCATCTGCTGCAATCTCGACTGCTCTACAAATCCAATCGTTTGTTCTCACATCAGCGAAATATTTCTTACATTGATAGTTTTCTGGAAGCGTTGTTCATTTTAATTTTAATGCTATTCCCACGAGTTCCGCTCGAGTGATACGATCATTAAGACGATAGGCATCACCACTATTTTGCTTGGTAATAAGGCCTTTTTCTGCGAGGAAATCAGCATTATCGACATCGATTTGTGTGTATCAAAAAACAAAAACACTGGTAATGACGAGAGAAGAGAGAAGGAGTTTTTTCATAAAATTATTTTATGCAGGATATTCAGAGCTGCAAGTAAATATACCTTTTGCAGAACCATCAGGCCAATATCCTACATCTGGTGATATGATAACTGATTGACCTGCTGGGCATGATATTGGTTTACAACCACACACTTCAGGTGGATTGTAATTTGGTCCAGGTTCTGCACCCATAGTGATGTTCCCACAGGTAAAATTTGGGGAATCGAGAGAACAGAGGGGTTTGTATTCGAGGATGTTTTTTGCAAAGGAAAAAATTTCTGCGCGAGTTGCTGCACGATTTGGATAGAAATAATATTCATGACTGCCATTTGCAGGGCTGTCTTCTTGAACTTCACGAACGAATTTAATGCCAGGAATGTTTATTCTATCAATAGATGTTATCTTAAAAAATAATTCTTGTTGCCAATAAGCTATATCCTTATCTATTGCAACATTACCAACAGTCATTTTTTCAGGTATATCGAGAGTATTGCCACTGGCTTTATATATCATTGAAAATGCCTCTGCTCGTGTCACCTTATCCTGTGGTCGGAATGTAGTATTTGCACGAGTTACAAAACCTGCATCAGCAGCCAACTCAACGGCTCTACAGATCCAATTATTCATCGCATTGTACTTCACATCAGAGAAATAGTTTTTACATATATATCCTTCTGGGAGTGTCGTTCCTCTGAGCTTGAGAGCTATGCCGGCTATTTCAGCACGGGTGATGGCATCATCGAGACGAAATCAAGATGCGTTCGATTGTTGGGTAATAATTCCTCTCGTAGCCAGATAATTGGCATTATCGACATCGATTTGGGTATAGGCAAAAACAGCAATGCTTGCTAGAGCAAAAGAAGAGAAGAGAAGTTTTTTCATATATTTGTACTAGAATTATAAATATTCTCCTAGTGATACAATAATTCTTTCTTGCGTTTCCCCTAATTACGCTCCAATAGTTCGCAGGACGCTGAGATTAAATCCATAATCAGTTCTCTTTGATCCAAGGAGTCCGAGATGACAGCGATGTCATGCGAGCGTGATATCTGCCACCATCAGTGCACATGATTCGAGCTCGGGGAGGATATTTTCTTCACCGATACAGACTGTTATCCGTCCTGGTTGTGCGAGATTACTGACAGTCCTCGTAAAGAGCGTGCGATTTTCGATGGTGTCGAGAATACCAAATACTTGTTCTCCGAGGGTTTCGCTGTGTTTTTTGAGAAAATGTGACAGACCAGCAATACAATATATCCCTGCTTCTGGCGAGGAACAAAAAGCGAGATCGTGTGTCGCATTCGCGAGGTCAGAGACGAGATCGTAGAGTCTATCATCGTGAAACTCGAGGGCACTTTCTTCTGAAATGAGCGGTGTACCGAGGTATCTCTGCGGAGCTACTTCAATCAAATAATCCACATACATACGGATACCTCGAGTTGTTGGGAGGCGACCAGCAGAATTGTATGGTTGATAGACGAGCCCCATTTCTTCGAGCTGTTTCATGTCATTTCTGATTGTTGCGGGAGAGATATCCATACCTTCATCACGAACGAGGGATTTACTTCCTGTCGCATAGCCACTCTTTATATACTCTCGGACGATGAGTCAGAGAATCTGGATTTTTCGAGCATCGATGGAGGACTTTCGGCTGTTCATATATTTGTAATCTACTCGATTTGCCATTCAAGGCAAATCTCCCCCCAGGGTTATCATGGAAATTTTCCAATGAGATCAAATGAAGCAAGGGGAATGCCCTCGCTCCTCGAAGTGCTGTACTCAATACTGTTGGGTATCAAGCGGCTCCTCAAAAAGAAAATAATTATAAGGAAAAAAAACCGATGAGATGCACCTCTGGGGAGGATGTCTCTATTGTAATGCAAAATTAAGAATTAAAAAAGAAAAATGAAGGAATTTCCTTTCTCTTTATTTAAAAGGTATTTCTCTCCCGTAACTTCTGCACTTGCAATGTCAATATTATTTGTATAATGCAGCCACTTTATTTACTTATTCGTTATCGTTTTTCATGAAAAAATACGAACTCATGATGATCATCGATCCGAAACTCGAGGCAAAAGCTCTCGAGGCGCTCATAGCAGATTTACGCTCTGAGCTCGATGTTCACGGTCTCAAAGTAGAAAATGAAGTAGTATGGGGCGTACGCGATATGGCGTACAAGATCAACTCTTCTAAACAGGGTTACTACCTCATCTACACACTTTCTACCAGCGAACCGCGGAAAATACTTGGTCTCGACGAGACTTTCTCTATCAAGAAAGGTCTCTGGAGACACTTGCTGACTACACTTCCTCATTAGTCTTTTGTTTATTTATGAGAACTGTTAACAAAGTAATCCTCATCGGCAATATTGCCAAAGACCCTCTCGTACGTACCACTGTTGCAGGTGCCAAAAGTGCCATGTTCGTTGTAGCAACTAATCGTGTCTACAAAGATCGCAATGGTGGAGTACAGAGTGAAGCGGAGTTCAGTAATTGTATTGCATGGGGTCCGCTCGCGGATCGCTGTGAACAATTCCTCCGAAAAGGAAAACTCGTCTATGTCGAAGGACGTCTCAAGACACGAACCAAAGAAAACGAGGACGGTACTCGCTTGTATCGTACTGAAATCGTCGTCATGAATCTCATCTTCCTCTCAAAACGAGAAGATGCTCCTGGCTATGATGAACACGCTGATACAGAATCTGCTCCAGAACACGCTGATATCCTCGGTGTGGAGATGGATGAAGAAAATGTATTTTAATTTTATTATCCTCTTATGACTAAGAAAAAACTCAAAACTGTTTGCCCATTCAAATCGGCTGGCGTAAAATACATCGATTACAAAGATGTCGCTACGCTCAAAAAATATCTCTCTCGCTACGGTAAAATAACTCCTCGTTACTATACTGGTGTGAGTCTCAAGTTCCAAAAAATGCTCGCTTCTGCTATCAAAAAAGCTCGTGTTATGGCTCTTCTTCCTTATACTCTCGGTGAATAACAGTTTATTGTTTATCGTTTATTGTTTATCGTTGATAAATTATATTCGAGAAACTATCAACCATTAACTATCAACCATTAACCTTTATTTTTATGACATTCTCACCAAAAAAGAAAAAATCAAAGTCAAAGACACGTATTCGTACGTCTGCATGGGAAATCCGTGCTGGTCGTAAACTCCTCGAAAGAACTCCATTTCTCCGCGATGAAAGCGGTGCTATTATTGGTGTTACTCACAAACCTTTCACTGTTATAAAGCCAAAAGCTACCAAGAAACCTAAAAAAGTTATTCGAGCTAAATAATAAAAAGAAGTAGAAGTAGTCGTAGATAGTAGAAAGGAATATTTTAAAAAATCAGTTCTACATCTACATCTGTAATTACATCTATTTTTCTCATGTCTTTCTCTCGTTCTCGTACTCGTCGGTTTCTCCTCCAGTCCCTCTATACTCGTAGTATATCGGGTGTATCAGTGAACAAAAATGCTCCATTTTTCGAAGAAATAGAACGAATCGACGATAGATATGTCGTAGAACTAGAAAAAATCATACTCACTGAAGAAGGGAAAATACTCTCAGTGATTTATGAGTGCGCTCCAAAATACGACATCAAAACACTCCCTATCATAAATGCTATCATACTCATGATCTGCGTAGCAGAGATGATTGTCCTCTGTCCAGATGATGTCCCACCACGTGTCTCTATGAATGAGGCAATAGAGCTCGCGAAACGGTATTCAGATGATGCTGGAAAAAACCTCATTAACGGTATACTCAATACACTCTTTAGTCGTAGAGATGATATCATTGCTACTTGGGCCAAACGAGAGCCTCTTACGACGCATTCTTTTTTTCATACGATTTAGTCCCCATGGACGATATATTTGCTCAAATTCCTCATGCTCTCAGTAAGCTCGGTATCATACCGAGAGATATCACGCTCTACCAGACAGCTTGTATCCATCGATCTTTTCTCAACGAATCTCCAGAAGGAATAACTGCGCATAATGAGCGTCTCGAATTTCTCTGAGATGCAGCTCTTGAGCTCTCAATGACACATCTGATTTTCGAGAAATATCCCGAAAAAGACGAGGGCTGGATGACTGACCTTCGCAGTACCTATGTTCGTGGTACACACCTCGCTGAAATCGCTCTCCAATACAATCTCGATAGTATACTCCTCATGTCGCTCTGAGAGCGCAATGCTGGCGGAAATAAGAATCCAAATATTCTCGCTGATATGCTCGAAGCCCTCCTTGGAGCCCTCTATATCGACCAGGGATTTCAGGCGGTATTTGAAGTTGTCAAAAATATTATTTTTACTTCTGACAAGATTCGTCCAGAAACAAAAGATCCAAAATCAAAACTTCAAGAAATAGTTCAACAGCATCTCAATATCACACCGGTCTATACTGTCATCGATGAACAAGGAAAAGATCATGCTAAAACCTTCACAATTTCAGCATCTATATCATGAGTGACGATTGGCACAGGTATGGGGACAAATAAGAAACTTGCCCAAGAGGCTTCTGCCCAGGACGCTCTCCAAAATCAAGAGAAATGGGAATATCTGTTTTCGGCGAAAGTGATATAGAGATTTTCCTTTGACTTCCGTACAAAAATTCGTATACAGGTAGGAGAGATTTATTTCTTTTTTCCATTTTTATGGTTGCTATAACTGCTTCAAATATTCAATCAGCGTTTGAGGGGCTCCTCTCACAGCTCAGTGATAAAGAATCGTATGTAATCACTCACCGAATCGGGCTCTATGGTCACAAGGAAACACTTCAAGAAATAGGTGACAATTATGGCATAACACGAGAGAGAGTACGACAAATCGAAGACAAAGGTGTGAAGAGTATCGGGAGCATGATCAAATCAACTGTCCTCGCTGATGTACAAGCATTAGCAGCACGACTCCTCCACGAACACAGTGGTATCATGTCACGAGATGCTCTCGTTTCTGCACTTATCAAAGAACTCGGTATGGGTGGCGCTATCAACAAAGGTATGATGGAGGTTATTCTCCAGGCTGATTTTGATATGCAAAAGAGCAAACCACGTCTCAATACTGTGACGTATTTTCACGAGCCACAAATTACTCGTAAATCTATCGAATCAGTTCATTCTGAAGCTGTCAAAATTCTCAAGAAGCGTCGCGATGTCATGGAACAGAGTGGTCTCTATGAGAAAATTCTCGAAGCTCACAAGCCTCAATTTTCTTTCCTCAATGAAAAACTCGTTGATGCTATCATGGATGTATTTCTCGATGTCGTCAAAGGTGAGAAAATCATGATTGGTCTTGCTAGCTGGCACATCCTCAATCCAAAGACACTCAAAGACAAGGCTATCTACATCTTCAAAAAGACAAACAAGCCCCTTCACTTCCTCGAACTAGCCAACTCTATCTCAGGTCATTTTAACACAAAGGTAAAAGTAAATACGGTTCACAACGAGCTTATCCGCAATGGAGAATTCGTCCTCATCGGTCGAGGTATCTATGCTCTCAAAGCATGGGGTTATACTTCTGGTACAGTTCAGGATGTTATTCTCGAAATCTTTAATCAGCTCAAGAAGCCAATGAGTTCTGATGATATCACTGCAGAAGTCCTCAAGACTCGTATCGTCAAATCAAATACCATCTACATGAATCTCCAGAATAAAAAAATATTTGAACGTGTCGGTCGTAACCTCTACCAGCCAAAAGGTATGAAGAAATAGTATTTCTTGTCTATCAAAAAACCTCCAGAGCTCTGGAGGTTTTTTCTTTCCTATCCCTATATGCTTTGAGTGACTGGTAAGAGTTCAATAATTCGACTATGATAGAGCCCATTGCCTGAGATGCCATCTGCTACGAGTATGGCATTGAGATCGGGGATTTTGTGAGTGGTATCTGAGAGTGTAAAATCAATAAACGATTCTGTACTGCCAGTAGGGAGTTTCAAATTCAGATAACAGTACATCTTATCACAGTCATTAATATCCTCGATACCATTAAATATATTTTGTAGTGTGACACCACTATTTCCGACGACTTCCATGAGTTCGAGAGAGCCTCCAGTGACAGTTCATGCTCAAAAATATGAGGGGAAAGAAGGGAAACTACTCGTGAATTCGATAGCAATATCTGTGTTGATAGTATTTATTTTTGGTTTAAATCAGCCTATATTCATCTCTATACCTCCGACGTCAAATGTTACACCCCCACCCACGGCATTTAATATATGTTTGGTCGGATCTGATCTACTGGTCCCAAATGCTCTCAAGTCGCTGTCTTCTTTGTAGAGTCGGAGTTGGATAGGGAGTTGTACATCTTTTGAGACTATGACGACATCTCAGAGTTTTTTGGTTGTTCCGGTTGTTTGTAAATCAGGGAGTCCGAGTGCGAGAGAACCACCGGTGGATTCTATACGCGTATTACTCCCTGTGGGTTCGTAATCTTCTCTATATTGTGATAATTTGAATTCGTATTTTCCTATTTCTGCTTCACTCCTCGCTGTATAGTAGGCCTGCATAGAATCTTGCATGCTGCGTATTTGTCTCGAATAAGGGATGATACGCTGGAGGAGTACTATAGCGAGTATGAGGATGACGCTCGTGATCATGATAGTCACCACGAGCGCGGAACCATTTTCTTTTTGATGATGTTTATTTTTGTTCATCATACTATTTGTCAGAGAGGTCAAAGGTAGTCAGGAGTATACGAGTATCAGCATCAGTTCCTAGGACAAATGCTTTGCTTCCTCGAATATTGGAGAGTCCTACTTCGAGCCGTATACGAATCATAGGTGATTGTGCATCCTCTCCACCGCCAGACATGAGTCATGGTATTTTGAGAGGGAGGGGTAGAAAATACGCCTTTTTGATACTCATATCAGGAGAGCTGATATCCACCCATTCGAGATTACTCGCAGCATTTTTTATTTTATCAACACTTGTGATATCGACGCATGGATTTGGACTTTTACCACCAAAATCAGGGTGTGGTACCCAGGCATCTATTGTGCCGTCAGATCCTGCTATGAGACCTTTGAGCGTATCACAACTGACGAGTCGTGCCATTTGGAGTTTTCAGAGACAATTTTTGGGTGTTGCAGGATTACTCATGTCACATGCTTTGCCTGCGTCTGAGACAAATATCTGTCGGAAAAATGTTCTCTCAAAGCTCCCATCAGGAAGTTTTTTGATCATATATAAATCGGAGAGTCCACGATTGGCAATATCAGGATCGCTCCCTGGAAATGTCGCTGTCGGAAATATCGGAGGGAGTTTCATAGGAACAGGGAAACCAGCGCTGCTCCCATGATTGAGTCATAATTCTTTGTACTGACCATATCCTTGTTGACCTGTTATAGTGTCGTTCCAAGTGGCACTGAGAGGGTTATTTTTTGACGCAGCAGGTCAGTTGAGACATGCTTCACTATCGCTCGTTGCGTCTTTACCACAGAAGTATATATCAGGTCGTCATGCAGCATTGTCACCATTTCAGAAATTTGATGGAATTTCAAAACCATATATTCCACTTGCGTCTGCTTTTTTGGTAAAACCGAGGACACGTCGATTATAGTATTCTTCATAATCAACCGTCCCACCACTGTGTATGAGTGCGGCAAGTTTCTCGTTCAAATAAAATAGATTTCTCTGTATGTCTATTGTTCCTGATAGTTTTGCCTGACTCCTCATAATCCCTTGGAATGCAGCATAGGCCGTCGTTAGCACCATACCAGAGAGCGCTACAGAAACGAGTACTTCTACGAGTGTAAAACCGGATGTTCGTGACGCATGTCTCATGCTATTTTTTTGGATAAAAGAGGGCTTGTATGAGTGTAGAAATACTTCTCCCAACATCGACTGCTTTTGGTGATTTCCAGAATTTTTTTGGTCCCTCGACTGCTATCCAGTGCCAGATACGAAGGAGTCGAGAAGGTGTGAGAGAGAGTGGCGTCGTAAAAAAAGAGTATATACCCTTGTAGATACTCTCAAACGCTAGACGTATCATGCCTACGAGGACGATGAGTACGATTATCAGTGTATTTGGCCTGCGATTTGACACACTATAAGTATACGCTGAAACTTTTTCGTAGTCAATGTATTATTCTTTACTCTTGGGAGCTTATCAGTATAAAGTCGCACAATTATGTCTCCCTACAAACCTTTTCGTACACGTCGTGGAATTCACCACTTTTTCCCCATCCGAATTCTCGAGGCAATTTGGATATTTTTTATTCGTTCATCTTGGGGTATCAAAATTGTTCTTTCTGGTATTGTGTGTGTTTTTCTTGGACTTTTCTTTCCATGGGTGGAGATAGGAACGACTGATTCTCTCGGTGCATTTTCGCTCTTGTGCGGAGGTATCGGTTGGTGGACATCACTTATGATGATTTTGGCCTTGGTAGTTCTTTTCTCCTATGATTACACCGAGAAAATGAAAAAATCTTGGTGAGTTTCTCTCGATCCGAAATATCTCTATTTCCGTATAGGAATTGTCATATTTCTCATGACGGCCATAGTGAGCGTCACCCTCACTGGTGCTGCTAGTCAGCTCAATGGCGATATCCATCTCACGACACAACTCTCAGGCATGGTATTCACCTATGTTGGTGCGATTCTCGTCGCTGTTGGCGGTTATGTGATACGTCGCACTGAAGAGAAACAATCCTACAAACATGTGTTTGTACAAGGGGTCGAAACAGAGGATCATGATAGTTACAAAAAAATCCTCGGAGAAACAGACGACGAAAATATGAAATTACCAATTTAGGAAAAGGAAAACGCTTTTGACTTTTCCTTTGTTTTTTATACGATGTCGTATATTTTTTAGGTATCTCAAATTATGGTGAGTCCCACGTCTGGTGATGATTATTATGCTTCTCTCGGTAAAAATGCAGCCCAGTCTGGATCTGGACCGGAGAAAAAGAAGATCAAAATTGTCGCAAAAAAGGTTGTACAGCCAGCTTCTTCTCACGAACAGGCACCTATCGTTGAACATCCTACACCTGCTCCAGAAATAACTACAGAAACACCAAAAGAAGAGGCTCCTGCCTATGTTTCTCGCGTTGCTAAGCTGCCAGAAAGTGGACAACTCCATCTCTGAAACAAATTTACGAGTCGCCCTGCTGTCGTATTTCATACCCATACTGCACGGACTACTCTTCCAAATAATCCTTCTCAGAATCGACCATCGAATTCGACGCCATGACTCAATCGTCCGAGTTTTTCTTCTCGTCCTGGACAGCCTGGATCTCGTCCGGCTTTTGGTGGAGGAGGTGGTGGTAATGGATGACGCTCAGGCGCTCCTGCAAAGTGAAACTTTCGTAAACCTGATGCACCAAAGAAAAATTTCAAACCTACACGTCGATGAGGCAAAAACAAACTCGGATTTCTCCAGGCAGCACCGCAAGAAGACCTCGATACATTTCGTCGTCAGAAGAGTATTGCCGGATCGAAGCATGAAAAAAATATCGATGATATCAAACAGACTCTCGTCGATCGTTCGGGACAAGAAGTGGAAATTGGAGATTTTCTCACAGTGAAAGAGTTTTCTGATAAAATCGGTATCCCTCTCGCTCGTATCATCGGTGAGCTCATGAAAAATGGTATTGTTGTGAACATCAATTCACAGATAGATTTTGATACCTGTTTTCTCATAGCAGAAGGATTCAATATCACCGTCAAAAAGACACAGACAGTTGACTCCAATCTTTCTGATCTCATGGATGGTAATATCGAGGCTATTTTGGCAACCGATGAATCATCCGAAAAAATTGCTCGTCCGCCAATTATCTCTGTCATGGGACACGTCGATCATGGTAAGACATCTATTCTCGACTCTATTCGCAAGACCAATGTCGCTTCTGGAGAAGCTGGAGGAATTACTCAAAAAATCGGTGCCTATCAAATCAACCGCAATGGTCGCGAAATCACATTTCTCGATACTCCTGGTCATGAGGCCTTTGCCTTGATGCGTTCTCGAGGTGCGAAACTCACTGATATTATCATCCTCGTCGTCGCTGCTGATGAATGACTCAAACCTCAAACAGTTGAATCCATCAACCTCGCTAAAGAAGCAGGAGTTCCTGTCGTCGTCGCTATCAATAAAATGGATAAGCCAGGTGCTGATCCAGAGATGGTCAAACGTGCTCTCGCGGAGCATGAACTCGTACCAGAGGATTGGGGAGGTGAAACTATCTGTGTTCCATGTTCTGCTAAAACAGGTGAAGGTATCGACAAGCTCCTCGATATGGTCCTCCTCGTGACTGACATGAAGCAACTCAAATCACACCCAACACGTCCTGGTGTTGGTACGGTGATAGAATCACATCTTGATCCAGGACAGGGAGTCATTGCCAATATCCTCGTGAATGCTGGCGTATTTAATCGTGGTGATGCTGTATTTTGTGGAGGTGCCTGTGGCAAGATTCGTACGATGAAAGATGCAAAATGAAAGACTATCTCCGAGGCGACATCGAGTATGCCAGTACAAATTACTGGTCTCGATGAAGTGCCAGAAGGTGGTCAGATTATCCAGGTATTTCCAACGCTCGAGGCTGCTCGTGAAAAAACACAGATGTTCAAGCTCGCATCGAGCAGTAAGAGTGTGAACAAATTTGAAAATGCTTCTCTTATGAGCCTCATGGGACGTCTCAAAACTGGTACACTTCAACATCTCAAGATCGTCCTCAAAGCTGATTCCAACGGTTCTCTCGAAGCGCTCAAATCTTCACTTCAGAAAATCACTGCCAAAGATGTCGCTGTGAAAATCATCCATGCTGGTGTCGGTGCCGTCAATGAATCAGATGTTCTTATGGCTGGTACGAGCTCTGCTCTTCTCGTCGCGTTCAATGTCCCTATGGGTACCAATGCAACAGGTACACTCTCAAAATCAAAAATAGAAGTCATCGCCGAGAAGGTTATCTACCGTATCATCGAAAAAGTCGAAAGTATCGCGACGGGTATGATAGACGTCAAATATGATCAAGTATTGGTATGAGAAGGGAAAGCACTCAAAATATTTTATACTGGTGAGAAGATGCAAATCGTTGGTCTCTCTGTTACTTCTGGTAATATCCAGAAAGGCGCTCAACTCAAAATCATCCGTTCTGAACGTGTCGCAGGTACTGGTAAAGTCGAAAACCTCAAAGAAGGTGTCTACGAAGTCAATCAAGTCGAAGAAGGGAAGGAATGTGGTATCCAATACAAAGGAGATACACGTATCGACGTCTGAGATACACTGGAATTTTACATGACGGTGGAGAGGAAATAGTTTCTTAATATTTTCTTCATGAACCTCTCTTTTCTCTGGATTATATTTGCTGGTATTGCGTGGGGGCTTGATGGACTTCTTCGGTCCAAGATTTCATGACTTTCGCCACTGACGATCGTCACTGTCGAACATGCTATAGGCTTTGTTATCCTGGCTGTTGTTGGGATGAAGCATTTTCGTTTCCCGAAGTTGTCGACCAAGGCATGGTTTGCACTCATAGGTGTAGCGCTCTTTTCAGGGCTTATTGGAACCTATGCGTTTACTTGGGCCATGGCGAATATCAATTACAGTTCATTTGGTGTCATGTTCCTCCTTTTGAAGCTCCAACCATTGTTTGCCATTTTGGCTGCTCTGATATTTCTCGGGGAGCGACCGCGAGCGAGTTTTTATCCACTCGCAGTATTTGCTATTATTTCAGCGTATTTTTTGAGTTTCTGAAAGGCATGAACACAGCTCCCAGATTTTGGAAGTGATACGACACGGGCTGTTTTTGCTGGTCTCGTTGCTGCTCTTTGTTGGGGTTCTGCGACGGTTTTCTCGCGTTTTCTCTCTCATCAGGGATACAAGGCTCGTACGATGACAGCATTTCGTCTTGGAATGGTTGCAGTGCTCTGAGTGATTGTTTTAGGACTTTTCTCACTTTTTGGTATTGAGACAGGGCAACAAATAACATTTCACACTCAACAACTCACTCTCATAGCATGAGTCGCTCTGCTCTCAGGAGTGCTCGGTACGACTATGTACTATCGAGGCATCAAGCATATTCATGCGACGAGTGCCAGTATTTTTGAGCTTGCGTTTCCTATTACTGGATTTATTATCGACATATTTGTCCAACATAAAACGCCTGATATGTATCAGATTATTGGCGGCGTGTTCCTCGTCATAGTCATGATATTTGTGGCGAGAACTAAGAAAAAATAATTATTTATTCCTTTTTATGAATTCATTTTTTTCTCGATGTGGCGCATCTTTTACGCCCTCATTCCTTGCACGATTTAAACACACGACCGTTGGCCAAAGTGTTGGGTATTATTTTCTTGTATGGCTCGTTTTTCTCATGTTAGGTATTGTTGGTGCCATATCTCTCGTGTGGCATTTTTCTGCTCCACAGAAAATCACACCTTTCCTCGCTCGTATTCCAGCATTTGAACTCCAGTTTCAGAATGACATTCTGGTCAAAACAGCATTTCCGAGTGATCCCTACATTCGCTCTTTTGATGGTGCGCAGGTGTTTGTTTCGACACAGATGTCGGATCTTCCAACAGAGTATTCCAATGTAGCTGGCCTGTATATGTTACGTGACAATCTCGTCATCAATCAGCCACAACAAGCGACGCAAAAGATGACCAAAGTGCTCTATGCCGATATGAAAATCGGTGATAAAACTATCAATAATGCTTTTATAAGCGAGAAATTTCTCACCAAATACCCACCACTTCGACAGGCATTTCTCTATCTCGTTATTCCATTTGTTCTTGTGTTTGGTTTGTGTCTCTCATGTTTCTTTTTCTTGATGTCGTTTTTCTGGTCGCTCGTTGTTTTCCTCGTGAGTAAAATCTGAGCTTCGTCACGATTAACCTATGAACAATCACTCGTATTTGTCCTTCATATGTTTTTGCCAGTCTTTATTGTAGGCTTCATTCTGAGTTGGCTCAATATGTATTTCATATTTCTCCCAACGCTTTTGTTCGTCTGTTTCTTTTTCTTTAATGCTGCCAAGTCAAAATGACTCTCTCGATCGACACACAAAAAATAGACAAACTTCGACAAATTTTTCAGCAAAGTGTTTCTCAGCGAAAATTCTGTATCCAAACCTTTGGCTGTCAGATGAATCATGCGGATAGTGAAAAGATTCATATGCTCCTGGCGCAGGCTGGCTTGTCGAAAGTCGACAGCTGGGAGGAGGCAGACATCGTAATTTTCAATACCTGTTCTGTTCGTCAGAAAGGGGAAGATAAAGTGTTTGGTTATGTCGAGGAGATAGACAAACTTCGACACCAAACTGGTCGGGATATTAAAGTTGGGCTGACAGGTTGTATGACACGAAAGACAGGGCTGAATAAGAAATATTACGACTATAAAGGGAGGAAGAATGTGACAAAGATTGAGTTACTTAATTTAGAAAAAATAACCTTTCCCGTCATTCCAGAATCTTGAAATGCAAGCGAAGCGGCATGAGAGATGTCTGGAATCCAGGTGAATAAACTATCGCAAAGCGAAGTAACAAGAACTAAATGAAATATTTCTGACCTGGATTCCGGCTCGCCTGTTTCCCTGACTTCGTCAATGAAAACAAGCGTCCGGAATGACGGGAATATTTCTCTTTATAATTCCGATGATGAACTCTTCAATCGTGTCGATACCATCGATTTTGTTGTTCGAATCGAAGAAATAGGGTCATTGACGACACTGTTGTCGATTATGTATGGCGAGGATATTGGACAGGATGATAATTTCCAATCTTATTTGCGAGTCAGACAAGAACGAGATACGTCAAAGAGTGCCAATGTTATTATTCAAACTGGATGTGATAATTACTGTACATTTTGTATCGTCCCATATACACGTGGGCATGAGATTTCAAGGCCGCAGGATGAGATTGTCCAGGAGTGTGTCGAAGTTGTCGAACGTCATGGAGCCAAAGAGGTCACTTTGCTCGGCCAGAACGTGAATAGTTATGGGAAAGAAACTCGACAAAATCTCTGGAATCCAGAAGAATTAACGTGGACTGCCCCGACGGTGAGAACACCATTTCGAGAGCTTCTCGAAAAACTCAACGAGATTCCATGACTCGACAGAATTCGGTTTACTTCGTCGAACCCTCATGATATGACACGGGATATCCTCGATGCTCATTTTGACCTCGACAAATGCTGTCATTACCTTCACTTTGCTTTGCAGTCTGGTGATAATGATTTGCTGAAGAAAATGAATCGCAAACACTCGTATGACGACTTCAAATCTCAGGTAGACTATCTTCGTTCACGAGACCCACTGTTTGGCATTTCGACTGATATCATTGTGGGCTTTCCAGGCGAGACCGAAGAACAATTTGAAAACACGATCAAAGCGTTCCAAGAATGTGAGTTTGATTTTGCTTATATTGCCCGCTATTCTCCGCGGAAACAAACCTACGCTGCTAAAATGTCCTGACAGGTCCCAGCTGACGTGAAGGCCCAGCGCTGGGATAGACTCAATACGCTCATGTATCAGATTATTCAAAAACGCAATCAACTCATGATCGGTCTAGAAGAGGTAATTATGGTTTCAAAAATTGATGAAGAGACGGGCGAAATATCTGGTAGGACTCGCAATTTCCGAGAAGTGTATATCTCAAAGAATGAGAAAATTCAATTAGGGGATTTAATTCCAGTGAAAGTCCTCGAACTTGATAGATGGGTACTAAAAGGGAAAAGCTTATAACTTTGCTACCGTTTATTTGTCAGTCGTACATTTGGTTATATCTTTTTCTACCGCGTGTATTTGTTTTTCAAAAGTGTTGATTTCTTCTCTGAGTTCTCCGAGAGTGAGCTGTATTTTTCAGAGTTCTGCCTCTTGTTTTTGCAGTTCATTACTTCGGGTATTCCATATATTTTCTTGTGTTTTTTGATCTTGTGAGAGTCGTTCGATACTATTGAGCGTATATTGTGTTTTTCTTGTCTGAGATTCTTTTGCGAGCTTTTCTTCTTTGATTTTGTTTATGGCTATTGATGTATCCTCTTGTTGTTTTTTGAGTGTATCTATCGTTTTTCCGAGAGATGTAGCCTGAACCATAAACTCATCTAATTTTTTTCGTGTTTCATTGACTTGTCCTCCGAGGCTGACGAGTTCTACGTGGAGACCAGCACAACTATTCGTGAAGACAGATATATTTTGTTCACTATTTTCTTGTTCGCTTTCTCACCATATATTGCTTTGTAGATAGGATGATTCGAGCAATACATCAGTTTTATAATAGAAAAAAAGCACACTCGCGAAGAATACTAGGCTTACGATTCCGAGGAATACTTTTACCCTTTTCATGTAGATATT
>JACCDT010320462.1_pt1 | contig 16421 bp, 15 predicted proteins | sample 7446291 | NCBI WGS metagenome assembly JACCDT01 (sample SAMN15323446, study PRJNA562643) | freshwater metagenome | isolation source: river surface water | place: USA:Blue River Watershed | collected 2017-08-17 | reverse complement strand
GGGACTCCACTTCCGCATGGACTTCGGGCTGCTCGCACAGCAGCAGGCCAGCGTCTACCGCGCCCTGCAAAGGGCTGACGGTACTGTGGGGGCAGGTCGGTGTCATGGCGTAGGTGCCGGTGGATTTCTGGTCAGCATTTATAGTGATATCGATGCATAGCGCCCGTGGAATATGCGCGAGCAGCTACCAAAACCATAGCAATCTTCAAACGCAAAGCGCTTCCTGTTCCAGCAGCTTCACGGTGAGCGCATCCAGATAGCCGCACAGGCGGTCGGCGCTCAATGGCTTCTGGTAGCGCACCACGCGCGTGGGCAGCCGGGCATCCTCAGTGATTTCCTGCGGGGACATGGCGGTCAGGGCAATCACGTCCAGACTTTCGAGGCCGGGCTCATCGCCCACGGCCTGCACCAGGGTAAATCCATCCATGGGCTCCATCACCAGATCAGTCACCAGCAAGTCGGGACGCAGGGCGCGGATATGGTCCAGCGCCTGCTCTGCTTGGTTGATGATGGTGAGCTGCACCGAGTGGCCTATGCGGGCCAGCAGTGCTTTGAAAAACGCAATCTGCACCGGGTCGTCTTCGACCAGCAGGATACGCAGGGGGCGATTGCCAGCCACACCTGCCAAACCGGCGTTGCGCGAGTTCAGCAGTTGATCGACGCTGCTACGGAAGATGCGCCGGTGGCCACCGGGGGTGATCCAGGCGTCCAGCTCCCCATTGATCACCATCTTCTGGACGGAGGTGGTCGACAAGCCCAAGAGCTTGGCCGCCTGCTGGGTCGTCAAAACGTCGCGTTCTACAGTCATGCCGAGTACTCCGGTTGTGATTCAAATAGTTTTTCAGGTGTCTTATCGGACTGAGGCAAATGAAATTTTTGTTTTAAATCATTTATTTAATTATCAATGAATTTATACATTTAATCAAATAAACGCTTAATTCATTTTTTAAATATGGGGTCTATACGGTCACCCACATCCGGTCAATCGCGTCGGCCACCACCGCAAAATCCTGCGCCGCCCGGCAATGGGCCGCATGCTGGCGCACCGGTTTGCCCCGCCCGAAGGCCTCAGCCACCCGTATGTCGTTACGGATGCCGGGCAACAAGCGGTTGCGCCCGAACTGGTGCCCCAGCCCTTCGCACACTTCCCGGTGCAGCCCGATGCGGGTGTCCAGCATCACCGGCACAAAGCCCAACACCTTGAGCTTGTCGTTCATGCCGCGACTGGCCACGCGGAAGATCACCCGGGCAAGCTGGCGCACTCCCTCCCCGGACAAAAAGTGCGGCACAAACGGCACCAGCACCCGGTCTGCGGCGCACAAAGCGTTCAGCAGCAAGCCGTCCAGCGAGGGCGGCGTATCCAGAAGCACCAGGTCATAGTCCTCCAGCAAGCCTTCGGCCTGCAGCGCCACACCCAGTGCGGTCGAGGTGTCGCCCGAACCGTTGTGGTTGAACAGCGGGTCTGCAGGCACCAGGTCCAGGCCCGGCAGCACCTGCAGTCGCAGGGCATCGCGCAGGCTGTTCTGGCCGGCCAGAAAGCTTTGCGCAGATGCCGCACCGCGCACAGGCGGCACGCCCAGGCCCACCGCACAGTGGCTCTGGCTGTCCAGGTCGATCAGCAAGACCCTGCGCCCCCGGGCGGCGTATTCGCTGGCGAGGTTGACCGCCATCGACGTCTTGCCGGTTCCGCCCTTGCGGTTGGTGATGACGAGAATGCGGGCTGCAGCCACTTAAAACAACTCGATCTTGGGCAGGCCGTCACTGACCAGGGTTTCACCGCCGGTGGCCGACTTGTGTGCGGAATGCTGGCTGGCCATGACGTAGCGCGATACCTGCTGCTCCAGTCGCTGGGTGAGAGACACCAGTCCCTCTTGGTCCCAGGGCTTGTCGTGCATCTGGTCTGCCACGCTTTGCAGGTGCGCATTGAGCTCGTGCATCGCACCTTGCACCTGTTCGATGCGCTGGCGGATGACGTCGTGGAACTGGATCTGCCCCAGCGCTTCGGATAGCTTTTCCACAATTTCCATGTGGCCGGTCCGCACACCTTCCACGATTTCCAGCAGGCTGGCCGAACCCTGTGCAAAGCGCTCTTGCATGGCGGAGATGTCTTCCATCACCTTGCGCATATTGCCCGTGGAGGAGTGGCGGTCGGTGTGGTTCTCCACGCTCTGCAACTCCTTGTCGATGCCTTCGGTGGCTGCGTTGATGCGGTGGGCAATGTCGACTGCCACTTCTGCCGTGCGGTTGGACAGCACCCGGATTTCTGCTGCCACCACCGCAAAGCCCCGCCCGCTTTCGCCGGCACGCGCTGCCTCAATAGCCGCGTTGATCGCCAGAAAGTTGGTCTGCCGCGCCACATTGGAAATCACGTCCACCAGGGGGCTGAGCGCTTTGCCCTCCTGCAGCCGCTTCAAGCGGCCGAGGTTGGTCTCAATATCCCGCTCCTGGTCCTGGACAAACATTTCCAGAATGGCACCTAGTTGCTGGTCAACCTGCAGCTTTTCGCGCACCACCTCAGACAACTCGGCCCCGTTGGCTTCCGAGGCCTGTATGCGTTGCAACTGCTGGCCGGACACCTGAAACACCGAGTCCACGATCTTGATGACGTTCATCACGCCCTCTTCGGTGTCTTGCACCGAGCCGTCGAGCTGTTGGGCCAACACATCCAGGTAGGGCGCCACATTGCGCAATTCGGCGGCCGCCTGCTCAGTGGGGATGCATTGCGCGCTTCGTGTAGCGGGCCGGTAAGTTGAAAAGCGGCGAATGGCCGGCCGCAGCACAGCATGCAAGGCAGCGGCCAACACCACCGCGGCCAGCGCTACCAGCCCATATTCATGCCGCTTATCGTCCGCATGCAAGACTTGGCTGGCGGTGTGCAACCACGGTGCGCACCAGTAAAGCAAAGCTGCTGTACCCGATGCGGTGAGGGCTGTGGTCAACATCTGTTGCAGCCGGTGGGGATTGTGATCTTGGGACATGGCGTCTCCTGGCAAAGCCGTTGGCGAATCAAGCCCCGGGCACCACTTGCTTGACCACCTTCACCAGATCGGGGCCTGACACCGGCTTCACCAGCCAGCCGGTAGCACCCAGCTTCTTGCCTTCATCGCGCTTGCTCGCATCGCTCTCCGTGGTGAGCGTCAAGATGGGCACAAAGCGGTAGCCCGGCAGCGCCTTGACCTGGCGAATAAGCTCCAATCCGCCCATATTGGGCATATTGATGTCGGTAATGATCAGGTCCGGCTTCAAGCCGCCCTTCAATTTGGTCAGGGCCTGCACACCGTCTGCTGCTGTTTGCACCGAAAAGCCGTTCATTTCCAGACTGCTTTTCACGCTCATCGTCATCGTGAGAGAGTCGTCCACGATCATGATTGTTTTTGCCATCACTATCTCCTTGCTAACCGTTGGAAAAGGCGCTGCGCAGAGCCGTGTCCAGAGGACCGGCGGCAGGCCAAGCTGCCACGCGCACTTGCGCGGCCATGAGTACTTGTAGATTGGCGGGGTGCATGTGGGCACATCCTGAAAAGTCCGCCTGAGCCGACCCGTGCTCCTGCAACCAGGCCAGGAGCACTTCAGCGTCTTCGACACCCACGATGTCGGTGAACACCACCTCGTGGTCACGGTAGTCAATGGCCATCAGAGCATCTCCTTGGTGTTGAGCACCATCAACACGGAGCCATCGCCCATCAGCGCCGAGCCTGCATAGGCCCGCAATCCGCTGAGCACGCCCGACAAGGGCTTGAGGATGATGTCCGCGGTTTCGTGGAAGTCATCGACGACCAGACCTAGCGACTCATCGCCCACCTTGACCACCAGTACAGCGAATTCATCACTGTCATTGGTCAGAGGCGGTGCAGCAAGGCCCAGCACGGTATTAAGGTCGCGCAGCGGGACCACCCGGCCTCGCAGCAAGGTGGCTTTGCGCTGCTTGATGGTGCGCACCGAAGCGCGTGGTACCCGCACGGTTTCCACCACCGCATCCATGGGAATGCCGAACATCTGCTGGTTGGACTCCACCGTCATCACATTGGTCACCGCCATGGACAGCGGCAGGGACAGGCGTATGCGCGTGCCCTGCCCCTTGGTGCTTTCCAGCACGATGCTGCCGTGCACCTGCTCAATGGCGGTGCGCACCACATCCATGCCCACACCACGACCGGACAGGTCAGACACCACCTCGCTGGTGGAGAACCCGGGAATGAACACCAGATTGACAGCTTCCTGGTCGCTCAAGCGGTCCATAGTGGCTTCGTCAATCAAACCCTTCTGGTAGGCCTTGAGCTTGACCGCCTGGGCATCAATGCCTTTGCCGTCGTCGCTGATCTCAATGATCACGCGGTCGGCCTCCTGGCGGGCCACGATACGCAAAGTGCCGGCTGGTGACTTGCCTGCCGCCACACGTGCATCCGGCATCTCAAAGCCATGGTCCAGGCTGTTACGCACGATGTGCACCAAAGGATCGCCCAAGGATTCGATGATGTTTTTGTCGGCTGCTGTTTCCTGGCCTTCGAGCTCGAGATTCACCTGCTTGTCCAAGCGGCGGGAGATGTCGCGCACCAAACGCGGAAAGCGCTGGAACACAAAGGACACCGGCATCATGCGAATTTGCATGATGGCGTCTTGCATCTCTTCGGAGATGCGGTTGATGGTGGCGTACTGGGCCTTGATTTCACGGGACAGTTCGCGCACGCCGAACACGGTTTCTGCGCGGTTGGCGAGGTAAGGCATGGCGTTCTTCGCCACGACCATTTCGCCGATCAGGTTCATCAAGCGGTCGATCTTGACTTGATCCACCTTGAGGCTCTTGGCGCCCGCTTCTTCACTGCGGCGGCCCAGCTTGACGTCTGTCTCTGCCGTCTCAGCGTCAACATGCTCTTTGTCAGCGTCCGCCGCAGTGGCAGCGGCAGATGCTGCCTTGGCCACCGGCGCAACCTGCACGGAAGGCGTCGCGGCTTTCACTGGCTCCGACGCTTGCTTCGGGGCAGCGACGGATGGAGCCGCAACAGCAGGCACTTGCGGCTCGGATGTGGGTGTCCCTTCATCCGGGAAGGCGGTATCCAACCACCGGGCCAGTCCAGACGCGGTTTGGGCCTCCAAAGCCTGCGTTGCCAGCGCTTCCAGTGCAGCGATTTCGGCATGACGCCCGAAAGCTTTGAGGCAACCGGAGAGTGAGGCCACTGCCGCCTCGATGCGGCCGTGCAGGCAAGCGGCATCGTCCGGAAGACTCAACACTTCGCGCTGCACATCCACCACATTTTTCAGGGCCATGGCGTGCACGTTGGCCAGTTGCGGCGCTTTCACGGGAGCGGGAGCAGGCGCCACTGCCGGTGCAGTTGCAGGCAGTGGGGCCTCTGTCCAGTCGGGCGCTTGCAGCGTTTTCAACGAGTCAATCAAGCGACGCAAGGCCACGGCATCCGGTGCGCTCATCTGCAACAAACGCTGCATCCACCGCAGGGCCGAAGACAGCCACAGGGCTGCACTGGACAACTCCAACATGGTGTCCACGGCGCGCCCCAGACCCTTGAAGTCCTTGTCGTTCAAAAGACCGACGGCGTCTTCCACAAAGTCGTCATAGACCGGCCCCCCATTGGGGTCCCCTTGCGGAATCACCAGCCACAGCGGCGGGACCACCGCGGTGCTGATCTGATCAGGCACGTAGCGATAGTGGGTGGTGATCTCCGCCGCGTCCGCGCTAGCCAGCACATCAAAGTCCAACATGCAGCGGTAGGCATCCATCTCCGCAAGCACAGGCCATGGTGCGCGGGGCGCCATACCGGTCCATAGCCAGCCGGGAGTCTGGTTGGCCTGGTGCAAGGGGTCGTCACCTTGGTAAAAACATTCTTCGGAAGGTACGTAGTGCACCCACACCAGCGGTGCGCCATTTTGTGCTTGCGTCCAGGCTTCCATGCGGATGCTTTCCGGCACCCGCGCCAGGCTTTGCACCAATGGCTGCTCGAGTGGAGCTTCTGCAGCAGGTGACGCCGTTTCGGTCACAGCGGGCGCTTCATTTTCTGCTGCATCCGGGCGAATCAGGGCACGCAATCCCTTGGCTTGGCGAACAGCCTCAGCCGCCATTTCGGCAGACACGGGCACTTCATCCTCAATGCCATCGCACAACAGACCGACAAAATCCATGGCGTCCAGCAACCGGTCCGCGAGGGTTTGGGAATACCGCACTTCGCCGTGGCGCACCGCATCCATCAGGTCTTCACCGGCATGCAGCACCCGGCTCATCTCTGGAAAATCAAACAGCCCGCTATTGCCCTTCAGGGTGTGCACCACCCGGAAGAGTTGCGTCATCAACTCTTCGTCATCAGGCGCGCGTTCGAGCTCCATGAGCTTGCCGCCTATGCCCTCGAGCGCATCACGCGCTTCTGACAAAAACTGTGCAAGCAAGTCATTCATAGTGCGTCCCCTTGCAACAAGGCAACGTGGGCGACCAGCTGGTCGGGCCGGGTGGGCTTGACCAGATACAGGTTGGCCCCTGCGGCATAGGCACGACGACGGTCGGCAGAACCGGACTCTGTAGAGACCATGATGGCCGGCACCTGGGGCATGTCCTGGCGGCGGAGTTCACGCAGAAATCCGTAACCGTCCAGCTTGGGCATGTTCACGTCCACCAGGTACAAGTCGAAGGCGGTGACCATGGCTTTCTCCAGCGCCTCGATCCCGTTGATGGCTTCCTGCACTTCGTAGCCGGCGCTTTCCAGAATATTGCGGTGGTACATGCGCACCGTGGCGGCATCGTCAATTACCAGTATTTTTTTCATGGGGGCTTACTCCGTAGGCTTCTGGTAAACGATGGCTTCAGGGAACTTGCGCACCTTGTAGAGCGAGGAAATCCGGCTCATGGATTCCGAATGCCCCAGACAGATGTAGCCACCGGGTTTCAGCGCGTCGTAAAAGGTTTCGGCAGCGGCCTTGCGCGATACATCATCGAAATAGATGAGCAAGTTGCGGCAGAACACCACATCGAAGTTCCGGTAAGCACGGGTGTCAGCCCGGTCTGAGAGATTGACGCGGGTGTATTCGACCGCGCTGCGCAGGTCATCACAAATCTGGAAGTCCTCGCCCACTTGCTTGAAGTATTTCTGCCGGTAGTTAATGGGCAGCTGCCCCACGGAGCGGGGTGAATACAGGCCCTTGCGCGCCTGATCGAGGATGCGCGTGTCAATGTCAGACGCCACGATCTCCACGTCGTACTTGTTGATGCCGGCCCAACGCTCCAGCAGGTATATCGCAATCGAATAGGGCTCCTCGCCACTGGACGAAGGCAACACCCAGATGCGCAGCGGGCCATCGTCCTTTTTGCGGGATACAAGATCCGGCAACAGCGAGTTCACCAGGCACTTGAACTGGTACTCCTCCCGGAAGAAGTAGGTTTCGTTGACCGTCATGGAGTTGGTGAGCGTTTGCAGTTCTGCACCACTGGCCTGGAAGCGCAGCATGGTGAAGTAGCTACGGAAAGTCGCGTTGCCGGTATCGGCCATACGCTCCAGCAATCGCTTGTCCACAAAGTAGCGCTTGGACATGTCGAACTGGATGCCGGTCTTGCGGTAGAAGAACTCCCGGAATTTCTGGAAGTCGTCTTCAGAAATGGTGGCGTCTGCCATAAGAGCACTCAGTTCTCTTGTATGCGTTTGATCGCGAGATCGGCGGCATATTGGATGTAGGGCTCTTCGGCAAAACGTGCCTTGAGGCGCTGGAGTGAGGCCAGCGACGCGCTGCCCCCTACTTCACCCAACAGGTCCACGGCGGTACCGCAGACGTTTACGTGGTCGTCTATGTCAATCACCTGCAGCAGCCAAGCCTCCACCTGCGGGTGGCGCAAGGACTCCAGAATGTTCACCGCGAATATGCGGACATCGCTGTCCTCGTCCATCAACAGCCCCAGCATGATGGGCGCCACTGCCTCGGGCAGTTGCTTCATGGCCTCGATGGCTTCATTGCGCAGGTCCGCCTCTTCGGATCGCAGGCAGGCCACCAGCCCCTGCACCGCAATCCCGTCTCCGATGCGGGTAATGCTGGTGAGAATGACCTCACGCACCGAAGCGTCCTGCTCGGCTTGCAAGGCATCCACCAGTTCCTGCGAGCAGTCGGGGCAATCGACCAGATCGCGGGCAGCCCACCTGCGTGCCTCGGCGTCGCTGTGCCGGAGTTGCGCGCACAGACTGGCACAGTCCCGCCCGGTGGCTCTGCCCTCCACCCGGGGCGCCTCGTTGGCGGTTTGTTTGATCAATCCCATGGGGGGTACCTCAGGCTCGGGCCACCCAGGTCTTCACCTGAGCTGCCACTTTGTTTAAGGGAAGCACCACCGTGGCGCCCTGGCGTTGAACCAGTTCTTTGGGCATGCCATAGACCACCGCCGTTTCTTCTGATTCGGCAATCGTCCGTCCACCCCGTTTCTTGATTTCTGCAAAACCGGCCGCACCGTCATAGCCCATGCCTGTGAGCAAGACGGCGATGATGTTTTGTGGCGCCACATGCTCGAGTGCGGTCTGGGCCAGCATGTCCACCGCCGGATGCCACATGTGCTCGGGTGACTCGGGCTTGGGCATCACGGTCAATTTGTTGGCGCGCTTGGTGAGCACCATGTCTGCACCGCCTTTGCCCACATAGATCTTTCCTCGTTCCACCGGCATGGGGTGGTCGGCCTCCAGCACGTGCAATGGGCAGGCAGCATTCAGACGCGCCGCAAACGGCGCGGTAAAACTGGCAGGCATGTGTTGCGCCACCAGCACCGGCAAGGGAAAGTCTTCGGGAAAATAAGGCAGCACATCTTCTAGGGAGCGGGGTCCGCCGGTCGATACGCCGATCAACACAATGCCCTCTTGTTGCGCGGCTGCCTTGTGCACTTCGCGCTCCTGCGTTGCCTTGCGATCTGCATGCATGCGTTGGCGCAGAGTGCCTGCGCTGCCAGATGACGACACCGCACTGCCCCGGGGTTTCGAGCGGGCCGCTGCGCGCACTTTGGCCACCATGTCTTTGGCGATCTGGTCTAGTGACAAAGAGATCGTTCCCCCGGGCTTGGCGACGTAATCCACCGCACCGAGGTTCAATGCTTCAAAGGTGGCCAATGCGCCTTTCTCGGTGAGTGAAGACACCATGATCACCGGTACGGGGCGCTGAGCCATCATGAGCGAGAGCGCGGTGATACCGTCCATCTCAGGCATGTTGATGTCCAGCGTCACTACATCGGGCTCAAAGCCCAGGTTCTGCTCGATGGCGTCCTGCCCGTTGCGGGCCTGGCGCACGTCGAAGTCTCCTTGGCTTTGGAACAGCTGCGTCAACTGCCGCCGCATCAGGGCGGAGTCGTCAACAATGAGCAGCTTGATCATGGTCCGTCTCTCCTCTCTCAGGCGCTGATGGCAGCCATCTGGTGCATATCGGTGTCCGCGAGCAAGTGTGATGGCTCGAGCAACTGCAACATGCGTTTTTGCTTTTCCAGATTCGCCATGCGGGCGAGCAGGCTGGTCTGAGCCTCCGACATGCGGGGAGCGGGTTCAATCGCACTCTGCGGCACCTTCAAGACTTCAGCCACGGAATCCACGATGAAACCGGTGCGCACGTTGTGAATCATGAAGACCACAATGCGTTGCCCGTCATTGCGTGCCACATTGCCCAGCCCCAAGCGCCGGCGCAAGTCCATAACCGGCAGAACTTGGCCGCGCAGATTGATCACCCCCTCGACCGCAGGCGGGGCCTTGGGGACGTGTGTGAGCTCGGAGGGCACGCGAACGATTTCCTGCACGCTGTCGATCGGGACTCCGAACTCTTCGGTTCCCAGGCGGAACACCACGACCTGCTCATCGTCCGGTCCGGCATTGCTGTGACGATCCGATGTACGCTGGCTATCCACATCCAGATTCGCCAGAGCGTCCTTGATGGCAGAGTGGCGGAACAGGTTGTCGGTAGAGATGATGGACACCAAGCGCTTGCCGCCATCGATGCTGCAGATCTCGGTGATGTCGGCCATGTCGCCTTCGCGGGCCAGTAGAGGCGGCATGGGTTCTACGAGTTTCTGGGGCACGCGCAACACTTCGTTCACGTTGTCCACCACCACGCCGACCGACGCGCCCTGCACGGCCACTACCACGATGCGACTGGCCTCGTCAGAAGCACGGCGATCCAATCCGAACATGCTGCGTAGCGAAACAAGGGGCAACAGCCGGTTGCGCAATGTCATGACCCCGAGCACATGGCTTTGGGAGCGCGGTACTTTGATGATGGTGTCGGGGATCTGCACGATCTCCTGCACGTCCGAGATGGCAATCGCGTACTCCTGCGCAGCCACATCGAAGCTCACCAGATGGAGCTCGTCTTCGCTGGCACCTTCGTGGCTGGACGCCGTGCTCGTCCCCAGCGATGTGAGCCCGGCGGCCTGCTGGTCACGCTGCATGCGGGCAATGTGGGCGAACTCCTGGTCGATCAGCTTCTGGAAGTTCAGCACCATCACCATCGCATGGCCACCCACGTCCTTGATGATGCCGGAAAGCAGGTCAGCGTCGATCGTGCAACCTACGCCGTCCAATCCCTCGATCTTGCTCGGGTCCACGCCGACCACGCTGGACACTTTGTCGACAACAAAGCCCAGTGGTTCGCCGAAATTGATCACCACAGCGCGCGAGGAGTCGTCCGACACCCGCTCGTCAAAGCCCAGCGCACGGCGCAGAGAGACGATGGGCAGCACATGTCCGCGCAAATTGGCAAGGCCTTCGAGGGTGTGCGGTGCCATGGGCACGCGCACCACCTCCGGTACGCGGATGATTTCCTGCACCGGAGCCATTTCCACAGCAAAGACTTCGTCTCCGGCCATGAAGGTGACGTATTGCCGGGTGGAGGAAGCGCTTCCCTCTTCTTCCGACGCACCCGCGACGGGCGGGCGATCAACGCTTGTTGGAGTGCTCATGGAGAGTTCTCCCTACTCAGGCGCTTTGGAGTTCGTCTGCGAGCGAAGAAATTTCTTCAATGGCAGCGGCCAGCTCCTCTGCACCCTGGGACTGCTGCTTCGCGGCAGAGGCGGCTTCTTCGGAAGCCTTGGCAGCTTCTTGCGCCGCAGACGAAATTTGCTCCACACCGCGCTTCACCTGTGCGACAGCTGCTCCTATTTCCGTAGCAGCAGACAGGATTTCGCTCACGTTGTTCTCGACAACCGTGATGTCACCTTCAATGGTTTGCAGGTTCACGGTGGTGGCTTTCGCCTTTTCCACTTCATTGACCGCAGTAGCAACAATTTCTTCCAGGTCACGGCCGACGATGCCAATCTGGTCCTGCACGGCTTTCACCAAGTCTTTGATGCGGTCTGCGTTTTCGGCAGAGTCCTGTGCGAGGTTGCGGATGTCGGTTGCGACCACCACAAAGCCCTTGCCGAACTCGCCCGCACGTGCAGCTTCGATAGAACCATTGACGGCCAGCATGTTGGTCTGGATGGAGACCGTGGTGATGGCATCCACGATCTTGTCGATACGTCGGGAGACCAGCTCCAACTCTTTCACCTGGCGGATGCTCTGGCGGCTGGACTCTGCAGATGCCAGCACGTTGGCAATCAATGCATCGACGGACGTCTTGTTGGTTGCCAGCAGGTCGCGGATGGCTTTGACTTTGGCGCTACCGCCGGTTCCACGCTCCACCGCGAGCTGCGCACTCTTTTCGATTTGAGAGACAGCGGCAGAGGCTTCTTCGGTTCCAGCAGATTGCACCTCCGCGCCTTTGCGGATCTGGTCGATTGCCGCCATGATCTGTGAGCCCGAGCGACTGATTTCCTGCACGGCGGAAGAGAGCTCTTCGGCAGCCGAAGCCACTTCCTCCGCGCTCTTTGCCACATCGGTGGAGTTCTTCAGGTCTTCTGCCAACTCGGACAAGCTCTGGGCCGTCTGCTCGCATTGCGACAGCGCCTGTGCCTGCTCGGCCACCGTCTTGGCGGCTTCTTCTGCGGCGGCGGACTGCTCTTCAGCAGCAGCGGCAATATCTTCAGAGCCCTTCAGGGCCTGGGTGGTAGCAGTGGCTGACTGTTGGGCGCCGGTGGCAATTTCACTGATGGCGGAGACGATGTCCACCGTGTCCCTGCGGATCTGTTCCAGCTGACTCGTGATGGTCTTGCCGTTCTGGACTTCTTCTTCCACCGCTTTGGCGGACTCGCCGATTCCATCGGCAATCACCTTCACTTCGTTCTGGATCTGCCCCACCAGGTCTTGAATCTGCTTGGCGCTTTTTTCAGACGTTTCGGCCAGTGTGCGCACCTCATCCGCCACTACCGCGAAACCTTTGCCGTGCTGGCCGGCACGTGCCGCCTCGATGGCAGCGTTCAGGGCCAGCAGATTTGTCTGGTCCGCAATACGAGCCACGGCTTTCACAATGTCGCCAATGTTGGCGGCCTGCTTTTCCAACTCCGCCACCATGCCGACAGACGCCGCTTGGCGTTGGGCGGACACGCCCACATTGGCCACCAGAGCGGACACTTCCGAACCTGTTCGCAGGATCAAGGCCTGCGACGACTCTACCCGCGCACTGCTGCTCTTGGCGTTGTGCAACTGGCGTGCAACCGCACCTTCCACTTGCTTGAAGGCCGCCAGAGACTCTTGGGCTGCGCCGGTGGCTTCTTCTGCACCTGTCGCGATCTGGTCAGCCGCCCGCTTGAGCTCTTCTGCCGCTGATGCCGCTTCGGTGATGCCCGAAGACATTTGAGTGGTGGCTGCCGCAATGCGCTCTGCCGCTTGCTGCTGTTTGGCCAATGTGCGGGCGCGCTTGCGCTGGGCTTCGGCCTCTCGGGTGATCGCCGCAGAAGCGCGGGCAGAAGAGGTGTCCACAGCGGCACTGCTGGGTGCGCTGACTGCTTTTTTAACGAGTGCCATGGGAGTGGTTCCTTTCGGGGAGGGTTGGAGCGATCAGCTGGGCGCTTGGGAAAACAAGACAGCGCCCGTGCCCGGCAGTTTTCCGATGCGCTGTAACAAAAAACATGATTTATTCAGTAAACAATGCCGGGAGTCGCGGCATAGGCGGGGTCAGACTCTTCAATCAACCGGGTAACCAGCTCGATGAGTTCCACGGGTTGAAAGGGTTTGACGAGATAGGCCTTGGCCCCGCTGTCCAAGCCGGCCTGGATGTCCGACTGCGCGGAGGCCGACGAAAGCATGACCACCGGGATGGCCTGCAACTGGGGGTCTGCGCGCATGACCTCACAGGCGGTCAGGCCCGAAACGCCCGGCATGCGCACATCCATCAGCACCAGATCAGGGCGATGCTCACGGGCCATGGCCAGCCCTTCTTCACCGTCAGCCGCCTCCAGCACCTGAAAGCCCATATATTCGAGCGTCATGCGGATAAGACGGCGAATGCCCGCGGTATCCTCAACTGAGAGAATTGTTTTTTTCATGTCTTTAAATGAATTTAAACATTTAAAGCAACTTTACCGAAAATTCCATTTTTAGTGTTGTTTCGATTTGAATTTAAGACTTAATCTTTTCTATCGAAGCACTAGATCAATAGCTTTTATGTTCATCTTTTCAAAAATCGTGGGCTGGTTCACGCAGCCACTGACCTGGTTGCTGCTGGGCTTGGCGCTGGCGTGGCTTGTCTCCGCAAAGCGACCTGTGATGGCCCGACGTGCGCTGGGGCTTGCAGGGCTTTTCCTGGCACTGATCGGATGGCAGCCCTTGCCCGAGCTGTTGATACGGAACCTGGAATCCCGCTACCCGGAAATCGCTCCAGCAGCCGACTTGTCCGCGTACGCAGGGGTGGTAGTGCTGGGTGGCGGCACGGCGGCCGGGCGCTTGCAGCAAAGCCACTCGCAACCGCTGATCAACGATGGCGGGGAGCGCTTGGCGGTGTCTGCAGCGCTGGCATTGCGACACCCCGATTTGCCCTTGGTCTATACCGGTGGTGAAGGCGATCCGGCGGGCGGTGGCCCCAGTGAAGCAGCGCGTGCCCGGCAGTTTTATGAGAGCTTCCGTATCCCTGCCGCACAGGTGCGTTACGAGGCAGAGTCCCGCAACACCTATGAAAACGCCGTGCTCACGGCCAAGGTGCCCGGAGTGAACCCGCAAGACCGCTGGCTGCTCATGACTTCCGCCTGGCACATGCCACGCTCCATGGCCACATTTGAAAAAGCAGGTTGGAATGTTACTGCGTACCCGGTGGACTACCGCGCCGAAGACGTGACGGTGTGGACCCGCTATTCGCTGTTGGGCGGTGTCTCTGACTGGCAGCTGGTGCTCAATGAGCTGGTCGGGCTGGCGGCTTACCGCCTCACAGGCCGGCTGTAGATCCGCGCGGTTTAAGCCGGGATGACCTTGCGCGCCAGCACCTGATCGATGCGGCGGCCTTCCAGCGTCACCACTTCATAGGTCCACTCGCCCACCACAATCTGCGCACCGGGCTGCGGTAACTGACCACTGACGGCCATCAACAGGCCTGCCAGGGTGTTGTAGCGGCCACGCTCTTCGTCAGGCAATTCGTCCTCAATGTCCAAACGGACTTTGAGCTCCCCCACCGGCATCAGACCATCGAGCAACCATTGGCCATCCTGTTGCAGGGTGGCCCAGGCTTGTTCCTGCGCATCCGGCTGCAGCTCGCCGGTAATGGCTTCCAGCAGGTCATGCGGCGTCATCAAACCCTGCACCACACCGTACTCGTCCACCACAAACACCATGCGCGCCGACTTGACGCGGAACTGCTCAATCAACTCCATGCCGGTCAGCGTTTCAGGTACGAATACCGCTTGCTCCGCCAAGGAGTCCACGGTGCCGCTGTACCCGGCACCCATGGCCAACAGGCGGGACACGCTCACCACACCCACCACGTTGTCCAGCGAGCCGCGGCACACGGGGTACCAGGAGTGACCATGATCGTCACGGGTGTCACCAGCCAACTCCAAAGCCTGCTGGACGCTGAGGTTGGCTTCCATCCAGTCGATATCCACACGCGGCAGCATCATGCTGGTCAGGGGCCGGTCGTCGAGGTGGAACACATTGCGCACCATCTGGTGCTCGTGCTCTTCAATGATGCCGGCGTCCACACCTTCTTCTAGGCTGGCCGAGATTTCCTCTTCAGTCACCGCACGGTTGTCGGTGGCGTTCAGGCGCAGTAAGCGCAAGGTAGCCTGCGTGGCGTACGCCAGCAGTTTCACAAAAGGCTTGGCGCCGGTGGCGACCCACGTCATGGGTATGGCCAGTGCACGCGCCACAGTCTCAGGGTATAGCTGCCCGATGCGCTTGGGTACCAGTTCGCCGAACAGGATGGTGACGAAAGTAATGCCGGTCACTACCAATGCGGTGGCAGACACCTCAGCCACACGCTGTGACATGGTGAAGTGGTGAGACAACCACTGGGCAACCCCGTCACTGAACGCGGCCTCACCCACAATGCCGTTGAGCATGCCGATGGATGTAATGCCCACCTGCACTACGGACAAGAACTGCGTCGGGTTGTCCAGCAGGGCCAAGGCTGCCTTGGCCCCCTTGTCTCCGGTCTCGACCATGGTTTGCAGCCTGACCTTGCGGCTGGCAGTCAGCGCCAGTTCCGACATGGCGAACACGCCGTTCAACAGGGTAAGGACAAGAATGAGCAGGAAATCCATGAAAGCCAAGCGAGAATCGAGACCATGGCAATGTACCTTATTGGTGATATCCAGGGCTGCGACAGCGCACTGGAACAACTCACCCGACTGATCGACTTCTCCCCCAGCCGCGACACCCTGTACCTGCTGGGCGACCTCGTGAACCGTGGCGCCGAGTCGGCGGACGTGTTGCGCCGCCTGATGCGCTACGGCGCCTCAGCCCGCTCCATTCTGGGTAACCACGACCTGCATCTGTTGGCCGTGAGCTGCGGCGTACGCAAACCCGGAAAGAAAGACACCCTCACCGATTTGCTTCTGGCCGACGATGCCCCTGCCCTGCTGCACTGGCTGCATCACCAGAAGCTGGCCCTACTCGAAAAAGTGGGCGATACAAAACTATTAATGGTCCACGCCGGCGTTCTACCTGCGTGGACAGCTACCAAAACCATAGCACTCGCCACAGAAGTGGAATCCGCCCTTCAAGGTCCTGATGCCTCAGGCTTCTTCCGCCAGATGTATGGCAATGGCCCTGACACCTGGGATGACAGCTTGCAAGGCGCAGAAAGGCTGCGGGTGATCGTCAACGCGCTCACGCGCCTGCGCTACTGCACGCCCGAGGGCGCCATGGAATTTGCGCACTCTGGAGGACTAGCCGAGGCGCCTGCGAGCTATGTGCCCTGGTTCGATACGCCGAACCGCCAGACCGCAGGCGATGTAGTGGCCTTCGGCCATTGGTCCACACTGGGCTGGTTGAACCGCCCTGATGCCTTTGCCTTGGACAGCGGCTGCGTGTGGGGTGGATGCCTTAGTGCACTGCGTGTAGCACCCGCTGTATCGGGCGGGCTGGACACCGAGTTGCTGCAAGTGAAGT
>JACCDT011205438.1_pt1 | contig 16422 bp, 10 predicted proteins | sample 7446291 | NCBI WGS metagenome assembly JACCDT01 (sample SAMN15323446, study PRJNA562643) | freshwater metagenome | isolation source: river surface water | place: USA:Blue River Watershed | collected 2017-08-17 | reverse complement strand
GCTTTATTAGAACGGTACCTTTGGCATCGATGAATCCGAATTTCTCCTTTTCGCGAATCATCGCAATGCCATCGTTAAAATCGAAAGCACGTTGATATTTTTTAGGAAGTACTTGTTTGCCATCTTTGTCTAAATAAAGCCAATCGTTTCCTTGCAAAACGGCTGTTTTGCCTTCGTGGAAATCCTCGGCGATGCGCGCGTGTGGGTCCAAAACAGTTTTGCCTGACTTATCTATGAAAAAAGCGTGGTCGCCTTTCTGTACTGCCGCTTTGTCTTCTCTGAAAAGGCGCGCCTGGTCCCATTCTGCTTTGATTATCATTTTGCCAGACTTATCCACATAGCCGTATTTAGGCGGCTTTTCAGCAAAAACGTCTGGGGAGATACTGATTAAAAGAAGCATGGCAAGAAGTGTTTTGTGAAAAAATCCGCGCATAAAAGATCCTTGTCAAAGGAGTTAGTTAAAACTTGCAGTAAATGATAACACGCGCCTGGTCCAGCGATTTGGGCGCTTGTCAAGTTGACGCCGTTAATAATTTTGCTTGTGCTACACAAAAAATGTGAGCAAAAACAAATAAGAAAGGCAATCTCCCTCACCAGGACAAAGATGGTATCGACATTATTTAGAGTAGCGATAATGCCACCATTGATTGATAGAAAACCCCTTATTTTTCTATCAAACCTGATGCAAAGATCAGGACGGTACTAGTTACTGTCCTGATTTATTTTTTCCATATATAATGCTTTGCATGAGCTTACCCCTTTTAAACAAAGCGCTTGCGATTTTTCTAATTTTCCTGTTTGTCACCGGACAGAATGCCACTTTTGCTGCGCCGAAAAAGAGAGTAGCAAAGTTTCCAACAAGACTGATGGCGCTTCAACTTCCTACAGCCGAAGTGCTCATGCGCTCGTTTCGATTCTCCAATAAAGAATCTCAAGCTCTTTTGCTTAAGATTAGAAAACAGGCAGCGGCTAGGCTTGCTGTAGTGGGTTTCAACGCCAATATAAGCACTGACAAAGCAGTCGATCAAGGATTGCCTATCTTGTCGATATATCCATCCACTGTCAAAGGCATAAACATACTAAGCAAAGGTTATTGTCTTGAAGCTGCAGTGACACAGTATGGACGCAAAGTTGAGGGTGGTCCACTTGTGGCTACCTACTACCAGCGAATCGGCTCGTCACCTATGGTTTGTTTCAACCTCGATTTTGAACAGTACTCCCTAATGTTGGTGGATGTGTACGTACAAATACATATGTCGGCTAAAGAGTTTGCAAGTAAAAAGAACGCGGTCAAAGGCGGCAAATAGAAGTGAGACTGATAGCCTTGTTGGTTTTGTTCTTTTTGTGTGCAGAAGCGCATGCCCAGAGCGTTTATTTTGTTACTGACCGGACATACACGACCAAGAAAAATGGTTGCATAAGATTTCATAAACAAAATACCGAAAATTTGAGTGTGCTTAACTACGGCGTCTTGAATAAAAAGGATATCGCCAAAGAGAAGAATTGTTCTCACGAAATGATTAATGATTGGTTCGATTTCAAAGAAAGGTTCAGAGCCGAAATAAAGAAATCGCCCGATGAACATTTTATTTTATTCTTGCATGGTTGTTGTGTTGACTTTAAAGAAGCGGCTAAACAAGCCAATATGCTTGCTGAAGCATCAGGTAAGCCAGTTATGTTTTACGACTGGGGAACTCCCAAAGGCAATTACTTCGGCTCGATGTTAGCCTGTCCTCGGGCTCAAGAACGATTCAACAACTTTATTTTCGATCTATTTCAAGAATATCCTAAAGCGCGCATCTCTGTAGTTGGGCTCAGCATGGGCAATGTGCTTGTATATAATTTTTGTTTGCAACACAAAGTCTCCGATTTGTCTCGTCATTTTAACGAAATTGAGATGGCTAGAGCCGACATAGATACAATTGTTTTTCGAACCAATATGCATCGTGTGTTAACGCACTGCGACAAGCTCGACTTGTATGTCGCTAAAAATGACTTTCTGATTAACATCTCAGGCTTTATGCGCGGTTTGATTTATCCTTTTCCGCCAGTGTTTATGCTTGGTCATACACACGGCAATATGAATCTGGGCAATGCGGTCGAAGTGTTTGATGTAAGCAAACTGAAAATGGGTCATCTGCTTCCATGCGTAGCTATATCTACAGTACTTAACGGTCCTGAAGCCTACAAACTGTCTGAACAATACAGTTTTAGTGATACCGGAAATGGTGTGCAGGTAATTACGGTCCAGAAAAAGAAAAAGAAATAACGGAGTCGATTAAATAGGTTATAGATATTTGTTATAACGCTATTCCATTTTTTGATAGATTTTCAAAACGGGAGAAAATACCTTGTATGCGTTTTCAAAAGGTGTAAAGCGAATATTTTCTTTGTCGCCAAGCACAAGAAATCCTCCAGGGGCAAGGCTTTGAAAGAGTAATCCGTGCACTTTGTCTTGTAATCGGCGATTAAAATAAATCATCACATTGCGGCACAAAATCAAATTGAACTCGTTAAACGAGCTATCCGTCACTAAGTTGTGCTGTGAAAAAACAAGATTCTCTTTGACGCTATCATGAAACTTAGCCCAGCCGTAGCCGGATGTATAATAATCCGAAAAGTCGCATGTGCCCGAAGCTAAGTGATAGTTGCTAGTATATTCTTGCATTACTGAGAGTCGAAAGAGACCCTTTTTAGAATTCTCGATTGCGACATCATTTAAGTCAGTAGCGTAAATGCGAGTGTGTTTTGCAAGCCCCTCTTCTTTAATAATAATAGAAATTGAGTAGGGCTCCTCTCCCGTAGAACAGCCTGCGCTCCAGATTTTTATCGATGTATTTGCAAGCTTTGGCAATATCTTGTTTCGGATGCACTTAAACACCTCTGGATCGCGAAAGAGAGTTGTAGTCGGCACGGATAGTGTAAGAATGAATTTTTTCATGGCTGCGTCACTGTGAAAAATTCGATCCGTCATTTCATCCAAGGACTTGATACGCTCAATATCCATGGCGTCTTGAATACGTCTTTTTATTGACGCAGTGGCGTAATCACGATAATCGAAACCGGTCTTCTGATACACGCTTTGAAGTAATTCGAAAACCTGTTCTTCTGTGATTTCGGTGGTCATTGTTTCAACTTACGCTTTGTATAACCAAACTCGAAGCAGGGATAATAATTGCCCGCGATCGACTGGTTTTGTGATGTAGTCTGAAGCACCGGCTTCAAGACATTTTTGTCTGTCGCCTTTCATCGCTTTTGCAGTCACTGCTATTATTGGCAGCTTTTTATATTGTTCCATGGAGCGCAATTGACGCGTAGCCTCATAACCATCCATTTCAGGCATCATAATGTCCATAAGTACGAGATCGATTTTAGGAGTGCTCTCCACTTTTTCAATTGCTTCCCGACCGTTTTCGGCTGTAATTATTTTGATATTGTATTTTTGTAAGACACTGCTTAAGGCGACAATGTTTCTCGGGTCGTCATCTACTATTAGCATTGTGCTTCCAGCAAATGGATTCTCGTCTTGTCTGAAAGTTTTGAGCAATTTGCGTTTTTGTTCGGGCAAACTTCGCTCTACTCTGTGCAAGAACAAACCAACTTCGTTTAATAATCGCTCAGGCGAGTTTACATCCTTTATAACGCCCACTTTGTTCAATTCTCTTAGATCGTTCTTTTGAGATTCACTCAATTCACTACTGCTATAAATAATCATGGGCAAGTATTGCTTATTTGCTATTATTTGCAGTTCTCTCACCAGTGCAAGTCCGTCGCCATCGTCTAAATTTAAATCGATTATGGCACAATCGAATTTAGAGCTGCGCACTGCATCCATTGCTTCATTTGCTGTTTTTACTATAATTATTTTGAGATTTTCTTGTTCTAGTGTTTTGGACAAATTTTCGCGCAGTGCTTCATTTGGTTCGACAAACAAAATGCATTGTGTTGTGCGGTCAATCACGGCTCTTATTTTGACCATTGCTTCAGATAGTGTATTTAGCGTGACTGGTTTTTCTAAAAAGCCAGCCGCGCCCAGAGCCAAACTTCTTTTCTCCTGATTATCAATCGAGATTACATGAACAGGTATGTGTCTTGTGTCGGAAGAATTTTTCAACTGGTCTAAAACCACCCAACCATCGGCGTCAGGGAGTCTTAAGTCGAGCGTAATACCATCTGGAATGATTTTGCAGGCAAGTTCAAGACCATCCATTCCATTTAGTGCCACTACGCCTTTGAAGCCCTCTTTGCGAGCTACATTCAAAAGCATATTGGCAAAAGATTTATCATCTTCGATAATTAATAGGACGCGATCGCCTGCTTTTACTTCAAATCTATCGTCTTCTAAGTCAGACTCCATCATTGAATCTAAATTGGAATCATGTCTCAGATTATTAGCTGGTGTTCTTGGCGAAGCTGATAACGAGACCGATTGAATGGCAGAGTGATTGCGTTCGAGATAATTGACCGGGAGAATTACGGTGAATGTACTGCCTGAGCCTAACGCACTTGAGACCCAAATAGTACCGCCCATGATTTCGGCGAGCTTGCGACAAATTGCAAGACCAAGTCCTGTGCCACCATATTTTGTTTTAGTACTGAGTTCAGCTTGCTGAAAGGCTTCAAATATTACCTGGTGCTTGCTTTGATCTATACCAATACCGGTGTCGGTAACGGCAAATGATACCTGTGTTCCATTTGGATCGTGCTTAGTGATATTTAGAGTGACGCTGCCAGCCTCTGTAAATTTAAAAGCGTTAGCGAGCAAGTTATTGATCAATTGGTGAATTCGCTTCTGGTCGATATTCAGTGCTTGAGGAACGTCAGGATCGACAGTAACTTTAAAATCTAATTTTTTGCGACTTGCTTCTTTCTCGAAATTGCGTCTTACTGCATTTACAAGAGAATCCATGCTCATCTCGCTCAAGTCGAGTGAAATAGTACCCGACTCGATTTTAGACAGGTCTAGAATATCGTCGATTAAGGTAAGGAGAGCTATTCCTGCTAGTCTAATATTCTTGGTGTATTCAAGCTCATCGTCGTCCAAGTGCTTATTATCATTGTCCATCAATAATTCAGAAAAGATGAGCAAGCTATTTAGAGGTGTTCGCAAATCGTGCGACATATTAGCCAGAAACTCAGACTTATATTTAGAAGCCATCTCAAGCTCATTAGCTCTAACTTCAAGGGCGGTTTGAAGTTGCTCCAATTCTCTATTCTTTTCGTTTATAGATTGATACTGCTGGTCTAAGACTTGTGCTTTTTGCTCCAATTCTTCATTTGCTTGCCGCAATTCCTCTTGCTGAGTTTCGAGCTCTTCTTGCTGTGATTGCAGCTCTTCATTCATTGTCTGAGCTTCTCTAAGCAAATTATCCGTAAATACCTGACCTTTGATGAAGTGTAAAAGGACACCTAGTTGAGGGCCTAATTCTTCAAGTAGGTCAAGATGAGCAGACGAAAATTTGTTTTGTGTGCCAAGTTCTATAACACCTTTTATTTTGCCTTCAAATGTCGCAGGCAAAATTAAAAGCTCCACGGGTTTTGTTAGGGTGGTGGCAGTTTTGACAGTTACTGCGTCTTTTGGAATATCAGAGAGCACTTGCATAGTCATATCCAATGCGCATTGACCGATTATTCCGTCGCCTATGCTAATACGTTTTTCAATCCCGTCCTTTTCGCTACAAGCATAAGTGCCAATCAGAGTCAATTCAGTCTCTGCGTCTTGAAATGTATGTGAATCAAGCGAGCCAAGACCACATCCATAAGCTACTCCCCAGTGTGCCCCTGTCGCTTTGCAGAGCTGTTTGATTACGAGCATACCAGCTTCATCTGGATCGCTAACTCCTTGCAGCGCCAGATTCATTTCGTTCAACTGAGCTTTAATCCAACTCTTTTCTGCTTCAATGTGTCTTGCATCTTTTAATTGAGCTGACATCAAATTAAAAGATTCTGCAACTTTTGCAAGCTCGTCTTTAGAGGTTGATTCTATGCGATATTCAAGGTCGCCTTTGCCAATTCTGTCTGCACCATCCATGAGGTCGTTTACGCCGCGTGAAATGCTTTTGATTACTATTGTCACACTGCTAGCTGCAAGCAAAAGTGCAACGAAAATAAGCACAAACATCACTTGCTCAGATTCGTGCACAAGCTTATTAATCTCATCATTTCGCTTCTGCAAAAGATTTAATTCTTCTTGTTTCATCTCAGAAAGCATGCCTGAAATTTGTTTGGAGATCTCCATTTGTTTGTAGGAGAGTAAAACTTTGGCGTCCTTGCCATGCGACTTTCGCTCGTTGATAATATGCTGCAGACCATCTATGCGATTTTCAATTAGAGGCTTTAGTCTATCTATACGCGTTTGTTGATTGGGGTTGTCCTTAATGAGGTCTTGCAATTCGTCTAAATCACGATTTAGATTGATCTGAAACGTTGACCAGGATTGAATTAGATTTTCGTCCGACATAATTACATATGCGCGGACAGTGCTTTCAGTCTTACTGATTTGCTCCGAGATGGCATCGAGTTTGGCTAGGACAATGTAAGTGTGTTCGATCCACCATTTAGTTTTTCCAAGACGCTCTTGATTCTGGTACCCAATAAATCCGACGATGGCAAAGCTAACCACAAGGGTCATAAAAGCCAACAAAATTCTGGTCCCGATCTTCATACTGGTCCCCTAACTCGACTCTGCATACAAGTAAGACTACCCATATTAAATGCCATCTCCTCACATTTCGAACTAAGTGCTAAGCTCAAAGAGTTAGTAGCTCATGGAACGGTGGTTATGGCAGAGAAAAGGTTACTTTTCGTCGAAGATAATTCTAATCAACAAGCGCTATATAAGGCTTTGTCCAAGCGTTTTGGCTTTAAAGCTCAATTGGTCAGCAATTGTCGCGAAGCGCTCAAGGCCTGCCAAGAGAACGAAATGTACGACCTTATTTTGATGGACATGAGCCTGGAAGAAATAGACGGATGTCAGTGTACTGGAATGATTCGAGAACTGAATGAATTTTGCAAAAATGTCCCTATCGTTGCTGTTACCGGGCATGTGTCAGATGATTACAGGGTGCGTTGTCTAGATTCTGGCATGAACGACTTTCTTCCCAAACCGTTTGGCATAGATGATTTTGGCGCCATGCTCGATAAGTGGACCAAAAACCGGTCAGAATAAACTGACCGGCTCTTTGGCGAACTGCGGGTTCTTGGAAAAAACTAGCAAGTGTTAGAGTGAGGGTTTGCGCATGCCTCCTGGACCACCTTTGTGTCCATGGTGTTTGAGGCCGCGGTGCTGTCCGCTATGTTTCATGCTTTTGTAGCGTATGGATTGTTTTTGCTCAGGTGTGAGCTGGTCGAACATATCCATTTTGAATGCAAGGCGCGCATTGGATAACTCGTTGCTCAGTTTATTTATCTTGTCCTGAGTGGCTTGGATGGCACTACGGTCTAAATTTGGTTTTGTCATCAAATCTTTGAGATGACGTTTTTGTTTCATCAATTCAACCAAGTTGGGACCGCTTTCATCTGCTAATTTGTTTTTGAGATTATAGATTTTTTCTAGCTGCTCCTCACTAAACTTAAATCTGCCGCCACCTGATGCTGAGGCTGACAGGGGAAACGCGGACATTTCCATTGCTTCATCAGGCACAAATGCTAATTCGCCAGGTTCTCCATCAGCTTGCGGCGGCGGTGGCATCATGAAAGCCTCGTCGCCTGGCTGTGTACCTTCAAAATCAGGAGCCCCTTGTGCGAAGCTTGGAAGACTGAGTGCAGTTAGACATGCTAATGCTGTTAGTAAACTTGAAAATTTCATCAAATAAATCCTCGTAGAAAATGCTCTCTACTTTCTAAAACGATCAAACTGAGCAAAAAGTTCAATTTTTTTGGCGATTTAATCTTTAAGAATTTCAGACTGGGTGGATATGGTTAAATTTTTGCGGGTGTGAGCCATGATTTCAATGAAATCAAGAGACTTGTCGTCCTGTAAGTTTTTGCATCCACTTATATTTATAAATTGAAGAGTGGGGATTTTGCACAACTCGCGTAATCCTTTTAAAGTGATTGGCGAATTTGCTACTGATACGACCTCAAGCTTACGCAATTTAGAGGCAAGATAAATAGCAGCCTCATCATCTATATTGAGCATGTCTAAATGGAGTTCATCTAATTTCGGCATTTGCGCCAAAAGTAAAATAGTTTTGCCTTGAATGCCTGCGTTAATGCCTATTTTGAGCTTGCGTAAACGTGGAAGCTTGATTAAGTTTCGAAGAACCTCTTCGTCGACTCCTTCGTTTTTTTGAATATTTAGTGTGACTATATTCTTGAGCTGGCTTATCACAAGCATTTCTTTCTTCTTTATCTGATCTGAAAACAAAAACAAACAATCCAGTCTCGGCAATTGAGCTAACTGGCTGAAATCTGAGGCTGCAACTGTTTCATCCCAGGCAATGTCTAGGGTACGCAGATTTTTTAATTGGCAGATTTGAGAAAATTGCTTGGGACTTAGATCGCATTCTCTTAGTTCTAAATATTCAAGTCGCTCGAACTTTTTAAATCTATTAAAGTCGAAGTTTTTTAAATCGACAGCTTCCCAAATTATTTTACGCGTGTTGAGCGGCAGTTTGTCTATGTCTGGCAGCGGTGACCGGATTGCTCCAGTTTGTTTACCAGCAAATATTTTTGCTGCTTTGACAAAGTCTTTATGGTCGACTTCGGATCTTTTACGTCTGTTTATATCAGCTTCTTGTATGGACTGGTCTTTTTTTAGACCTAGTACTGTGCTGAAATAATAAGTGGCTGAGCCGATTGCAATAAGTGCTGCTGCAATGTAAAAGGGTCTGAGCGAGGTTTTTTTAGTTCCTTTTATTTGTTCTTCTTCAATATTGGCTTTTTGTGCGGCAATTTCTTGGACTCGCTCGTTGATGTCGTCTATTGCTTTTTGCATTGCAATCACAAATTGATATCTGTCATTCTTATTTTTGGCAAGTGCTTTGTTGATGCAATTCTGAAGTCCAGTTTGAATCTCGGTTTCGCTTGTGATTTTGCCAAGAGACGGGATAGGTGCATTTTTGTGTAAATTCATAGTTTCAAATGCGGTATTACCTGCAAAGGGAACATTTCCAGTAAGAGATTCAAACAAAGTGCAACCAAGTGAATAAATATCGGAACGCTGGTCCGTTTCTTTGCCGTCAATTTGCTCGGGACTCATGTACGGTGGACTACCTGCTGCACTTTGATTGAGTCCAGTTTCGTCTTGTGAGCTTAAGACTGCAAGACCAAAGTCGATAATTTTTGGAATATAACCAGTATCTTGAGAGACTAAAATTATATTGCTAGGCTTTATATCTCGATGTAAAACACCTTTATTGTGCGCGTGATTTAGAGCTTCACATAAATCATGAAAAATGGAAAGACACATTGTGATCGGTAATTTTCCAAGATTTTCAATTTGTTTTGAAAGTGAAACTCCCGCGATATATTCGAGCACCATGTAAGGAATACCATTTTGGGTGGAACCAAAATCGAGTATCTCCATAATGCCCTTGTGCTTAAGTCCGCTGAGGGCGCGCGCTTCGGATTGAAACTGTACTAATTGTTTTTCGCTTAAGCTTTGAGAAGACAGAGTTTTAATTGCTACCAGTCTGTCTAAAGTTTTATCTCGGGCTTTGTAGACAATGCTGACGCCACCACGCCCAAGCTCAGAAATAAGCTCGTAGCGTGCTTCTAGAGATTTTAAATCGTCAACACTCATTGTTAATTAATAAAATCATTCATTGACATTGTCCTTCTTTTTTATGAATGGAGACTCGTCCACTATGTCTACGTTCTTATATTTTGCACTGAGAATGCTCAGTGCTTCATCTGATTCATCATTTAAAACCTGATCACATGCGTTGACGTTAATCCATCGCAAAGTCGGTATTTTAAGTAGTGCTTCAAGCCCGCTCAGAGTAATTAAATTATGTGTGAAGGATAGTTGTTCCACTCCATTTAGATTTTTACTAATAATTTCGGTAGTATCGTCATCGAGCAGTAGCCCGTCGAGTCCTAGTACTTTTACTTTTGGGAAATTTCCTATCGCCTTTTTAGACTCGATATCCATGTTTCCATTGAAGCCTATTTCTAGTCTGACTAAATTGGGGAGTTTTTGCAAATTGTTTATTATCTCTTTGTCTAAGCCAGTTTCGGCTCCGATACTGAGTTCTCTAAGTGTTTTTATTTGGGTTATAGAACTAAGTGCTTTTTTTGTCAGGTTACAAGCTTCTACATTTAACTTCTTCAGATTTTTCAATTTGGAAAATGATGAAAAATCAGCATCGGCTATTTTTTCATTGCTTTGAATAAACAATGATTCAAGACAGACAAGGTGCGAAATTTGCTCTATGTTCTCTGGGGTTACACCAGATGCACTCAAAATCATTTTTTTCAAGTTTTTCATTCTTGATAGAGTACTTAAGTCCGCACCTTGCATGACGTCTTCACGAAAAGATACTTCTACATCGCTGCTTGAAATTTTGTCGATAAATGCTTGAGTAATTTGGTCTGCATCATCGTGTCTGTGAACAGCGTAATTCATCTCAGCGTCTGAAGATTGTTTTCGTTTGTCTAAGAGCTTTATAGCTTCAGATTGAACACGGTCATCTTTTTTGGCTTTCTTTGAGTATTCATTTGACACTAAAAAATAAACAAGTGTAAGAAGTGAAAAGCTCAACACTCCTGAAAAAATCCAAACCTTAGGTAATTTTTTCTTGGGTTTTATCTCGTCCAGTTCAAGTCCTTGTTCTTGCTTTTTAATACGAGCCGATTCCAGGGCATGGGATTCCAGTTCTTCTAGAACTTTTTGAAAAGCAATAACAAATTGATATCGGTCATTTTTATTTTTAGAAAGTGCTTTTTGAATACAATTTTGCAATTGATTATTTATGTTTGGGTCTTCGCACACTTTGCCTAATGTTGGGATTGGCGCTGTTTTGTGCATATTCATAGTTTCAAAAGCAGTTTTACCTTCATAAGGTATTCTGCCGCTCAGTGCTTCAAAAAGAGTGCAGCCTAGTGAGTAAATATCTGATCTCTGATCCAGATCTTTTCCTTCTACTTGCTCAGGACTCATATATGGCGGACTGCCTGCAGCCTGAATTTCTGCGTCTGTAGCTTTTTGACTGTCGCCTAATACAGCTAGTCCAAAATCGATTATTTTGGGAGTGTAACCGCCTTTGCCTGCAGACACTAAAATGATATTGCTAGGTTTAATATCTCGGTGTAAAACGCCTTTGTTATGAGCATGGTTCAAGGCTTCACATAATTGAGAAAAAATAGATAGACACAAAATCAGGGGAAGCGGTCCCACATTTTCTATGTATTTTGAAAGGGGAATACCCTCGATAAATTCAAGCACCATATATGGTTTGCCGGTTCTTGTGATACCAAAATCTAGAATCTCCATAATGCCTTTGTGTTTCAGTCCGCTCAAGGCGCGAGCTTCTGATTGGAATTGAACCAGTTGTTTTTCGCTCAGACTTCTGACCGACAATGTCTTTAGTGCAACTAGTCTATCGAGTGTTTTGTCACGTGCTTTCCAAACTACACTCATACCGCCTTGACCAAGCTCGGTGATGATGTCGTATCTATCTTTGAGAGAATCTAAGTCAGCGCTTGTCTGCACGTCAGTCCACTACCTCGTCTGAAAATGGCTGAGTGATTATCTTCACTTTGCTTTGCGTTTTATTGTATGTTTCGATTGCATCTATGTTAACGTCGTTTTCAAGTTCCTTGCAGCCAGAGCACAATAGTACTTTTAGTTTTGGGGCGCGCACCGCGAGTTTGATCGACTTGAGTGTTATATCGGTAAAGTTGGCCGAAACTTTTTTCAAATTAGGTAATTGCTCAAGCAAATACGCAAAATCATCGTCTTTGAGATTAGTTTTATCAATGTACAAGATCTCCAAATTCTTGATTTTGCCTAGTCGCCTTATTACTTCTTTGTCCGGCACCGAATTACTTACGAAAAGTTTTTTCAATTTTGGCAGTGCTGCCAGATGATCTACTACTTCGACAGTAAGCGGGATATTATGTTCAAGATTGAGTTCTTGTAGCCCTTTTAGTTCAGCTATTTGAATAACAGACTTCGGCGACAAGGCGCACGCTTCCACGCTGAGCGATATAAGATGCTTAAGTGCCTTTAACTGGCTGAAATCAGCTCTAGCTAAATTAGGATTGATGCGTATGTTTAATTTTTCAAGATTTTTTAGGGCAACAATTTGTTTGAGCTGTTCGGTTTGCAAGTTGCAATTGCTCACGTTCAAATTGCGAAGCTTGTTATAGGCCGCCAGATCCGACAAATTGGATTTTGATAAATCGGTCACTGATAAATCAAAATCTAACTCGTTTTTGGGTAGTGTTTTTAGATTGGGGGCTTTTGCTCTATTTTCGGTGGTGTTGCGTACCGCGATTAAATCACTATTGCCGGAGATATCTTGAGCGAGCATTTGAGTGGTGTTTTTTCCTGGCGATTGTGAAACATATGTTTCCATGGCTTTATGTCGCGTTTGCACCTTACTCAAGGTCTGAACAGTCTTTTGGGATTCGTCGTTATTTGAGGTATCGTGTTCTTGAAAATGAGCATGTTGAGTTTCATACACATACACAATTACTAAAAGTAAAAGGCTTAACACCACTGAGCTTATGCCTAAATATTTAAAATACGATTTTGATTTTTCTTCAAATTTTAAAATTGGTTGGGCAGAAGTGGCTGCTAGCGCTGCTTCCTTGGCCTCTGACTTCTTTTTTGCTTGGGCAGTTTCGTTGATACGTGCTTGTAGTTCTTCGAGTTCTTCTTGCAGTGCCTGTGCGCTTTGAATGCGCAAATCTCGCTCTTTAGCAAGAAGCCTGCTTATAATACTTTGCAAATTAGATTGCAAAATTTCATTTTCTATAAGTGGTGGCAGCGCCGGTATCGGCGCTGAAATGTGCATATTCATGGTCTCAAAAGCAGAAGCACCAGAATATGGAACAACACCAACTAAAGCTTCATAGATAGTGCAACCAAGTGAGTAGAGGTCTGAGCGTTTGTCTAATTCTTGATTGGCAATTTGTTCAGGGCTCATATAAGGCGGGCTGCCTGCAAAGTTTTCGGGTTGACTGGGATGGCGTTCGTCTGAATCGAGCACGGCTAATCCAAAATCGATTATTTTGGGATAGTAACTATTGCCTTCATTAATCAAAATAATATTGGATGGCTTGATGTCTCGATGCAAAATATTTTTGGAATGAGCGTGTAAAATTCCTTCGCATAAAACAGTGAATACAGGCAGTGCTATTTCGATAGGCAGTGGTCCCAGAGATTCTATGTGTTTGCTTAGCGAAATACCTTCGATAAATTCAAGCACCATATATGGTTTACCAGACTTGGTCATACCAAAATCGAGAATTTCCATGATGCTTGGGTGTTTCAAGTTGCTCAAAGCACGGGCTTCTTGCTGGAATGTGACATACTGCTGCTCGCTTAGACTTTTTACAGTCAAAGTTTTGATTGCAACAAAGCGGTCGAGCGATTTATCTTTGGCTTTATAAACCAAACTGGTGCCGCCCTGGCCAAGCAAGGTCAAAATCTCATAGCGATCTGTCAGTGAAAGAGCGCTATCGTCTTCTGTCATTTAGTTTTGGGAGGTCAAATAGTGACAAATGGTTCTAACACCAAAAGCCGTGCCGCCTTTGTTCACTTCACCTTTCGGCTTGTCCGACCAACCAGCTCCTGCAATGTCTAAGTGTGCCCAGGCAACTGAATCGTTTACAAATTCTTTGAGGAACATAGCTGCGCATGAGCTGCCTGCTTCGCCTCTGGAGCCAGCATTTTTCAAGTCGGCAATATCACTTTTGAGGAAGTCTTTATAGTCTTCGTACATGGGCAATTGCCAGAGCTTTTCACCAGCCGATTCAGATGACTTGAGAAGTTTATCCATCAGATTTTGGTTGTTGCCCATTACACCGCCTGCGACTCTACCAAGTGCTTGCACGATGGCACCAGTCAAAGTGGCAATATCAATAATTTCATCGACTTTAGAATTAACTGCAAAGCAAAGGGCGTCAGCTAGAATGAGCCGGCCTTCAGCATCAGTGTTATTTACTTCTATTGTTTTGCCATTCATGGCAGAGATTACATCCCCTGGGTGAAGCGCTTTACCCGAAGGCATATTTTCGCAAGCGGCAACGATTCCAAGCACATTCACATTTGGTTTAAGCTCTCCGACTACTTGCATGCAAGCAATGACTGCAGCCGCTCCAGACATATCATATTTCATGTGTTCCATGCTGAGCGAAGGCTTGAGTGAAAGACCGCCAGAATCAAATGTGATTCCTTTGCCTACTAATGCCACTGTTTTCTTGGCACTTTTTTCTGCTGAATATTTTAGAACAATAAATTTAGCTGGCTCGTCAGCACCGCGTGCGACACCAAGAAATGAGCCCATGCCCATTTTTTCAAGCTCGGGAACGTCCATGACGCGACAAGTCAAACCATTTTCTTTGGCGATACGTTTTGCTTCTGTAGACAGACGCGATGGTGTCATATAGACGGGCGGCTCAGCAATTAGTTGTCTTGCAAAATTTGTAGCTTCACCAATGGCCGAAGCTTTTTGGCATGCATCGCTAAAAGTTTTAGCTGGTGCATCGTGTCCTAGGACCGAAAGTTTTAGCTCGACTTTGGCTTTTTGTCCTTGGGCCTTTTTGCCTACTGTTTTGTATTTATCAAAATCAAAGCTGCCCAAAATAAGTCCTTCTACCATGGCCGCTACCATCGCTTGGGGCTGTTCGTCGCTGTGCAACTCAACTGCTTTGCTTGCTTTTGCTTTGGGCTTGCTTGGTGGCGCGGGATTGCCTGGAAGGCTTACAGCCAGACTGGAAAGGTTATGTCCGTTGCCCAACTTCAGTCTTCTGCTTACAGATGCAAAAGCACGACGAGCAGAGGCAGTGTCGTTTTTGTCGCCTAGTCCTACAAATACAATGCGCGAGGCTGGTACTTGCCCAAACGTGGGAGCTACCACTATTTCGCCCAAACTTCCTTTGAAGCTTTCAAGTTGTAAGTACTTATCAAATTCAAGGGCGAGTGCTTGTGGGAATTTTTTGTCTGTTTCTTTCAAAATTTGGCTTGCCTTCTCGTTTTTACGCAGAGGCATTATCAGAATATCGGTTTTGACCGAACTTAAACTGGATTTTTCTTGAACAAACTTCATCGGGTCACCTAACGGGAATAATCACGAAGGTCTATTTTATCCTAAAGAAGCTGTCTCTTTCTCCAAATTGTCCGATTTGTCCAAGTCTTGTTGCAGGGCTGTTTGCAAAGCAGCATTTTGAGCGCGTAGCTTCAGTCTTGAGGCAAAAGCTTCCTCTTTTGAAAGTGAATCGCCAATTTCGCCAAGACTTTGGCGAATGTCATCGAGACTATTCAAGAGGCGTTGATAGACCCGATCCAGATGAGTTAGCTCCGAGCTGGAGCTGAAAGTGCTTGCAAGTAAAGGCTCCAGCTCTTTGGTCATAGAATCGACATGGCGATTGGCACCTTTCAAAGTGGCAGAAAAATCAGCCGATGAGTCGACTGCTTCTCTTATGGTTTGCTGCATCTGCGAAATATTAATAGTTAAAGCTCGTCTGGTTGTCATAAGACTATTTTTTAGTCCTTTGAGCCGGTCTGAAATAACCAGTACTTCATTTTCGTTGGTGACTTTCATTTCTTTGACAGAGGTGAGCAAATCAAGCATGGACAGCTCGTTATCAAGCCCTTCCAACTGATAGACAAGCTCTTTCGTCTCCGGAAATATTTGCCATGCTGAAGTTACAGACTTAGATACATGCTCTGCTTTGTCAATAAAATTTTGCATGTCGCGAGTTAAGTCACTTGAATGATGACTGACTGTCTCAGCAGATACTCTCACTCCGCGCGAAAGCTCCATCACCTGGCGCATTATTGTTCCGGATTGATCAGCAAGTGAGATTGACTCAGACAAATCTTGTTCACCTTTGTTCAGTGAGTCTGTGCCGAGTCTTAGCTCAAGTATTTCTTCTTCAGCAAAAGCATTTAGTTCGCCTAGAGACTTTGATAATATCTCGTTTTCTTGCTCGCTTGTACTCAATTTTTTACTGACAGACTCAAGCGCTTGCTTAGTAGTGTCAAGCTCAGTTGATTTTGCTTTAAGCAAGCCAGCTAAGTTAGAAATAGATCTTCCCAGTACGCCAAATTCGTTGTTAGAAGACACTTCTAAGCGCGACTCGAAGCGTTCGCGAGCTACATTGCTTGAGGCACGCAGTAATCTATCGAGAGACTGGCGACATTCTTTAAAAATGAAATAGCAAGGAATACAAATGACCAACGCAAGTAAAATTGAGCCCAGAGTGATTGTCATCAAAGCTAGTTTAAGACTGTCATCGCATTGTGTT
>JACCDT011572051.1_pt1 | contig 16428 bp, 32 predicted proteins | sample 7446291 | NCBI WGS metagenome assembly JACCDT01 (sample SAMN15323446, study PRJNA562643) | freshwater metagenome | isolation source: river surface water | place: USA:Blue River Watershed | collected 2017-08-17 | reverse complement strand
TTAAGCGAAATTACTCTAACTCTGAATATTTTATGATCTGGAATTGTCAGATGAATGGGCGTAGAAAAGCTGATGATAATTCTATAAAAAGAAAAGACAGAAAGCACTATCCTGTAAATAAGCATATAGACTCTTGGATTTATTTACATCGAGAGTGCGGAAAGGTTAGTTTTCCTAGAGACTGCATAGGAAAGAGCCACGGGGATCAGGCTTTAGAAAATACGACACCACGTGGGAAAGACTGTAAGCCTGTCTTTCTAGCAGAACTAAAAGCGAAAATTTCACCTAATCGAATTATTTTAAAAACTAGAAATGGACAGACCGTAGCTACGTCAACTCCTAGAGCTTCATGGGATGATGAGAAAAATAGAAAGCAGTTAGGTTGGAGATATTACATGGCAGAATGGGGCTATGAGATAGCAGAAAAAGCACGTAGAATACAAGGAGATTCTGTTTGTGACATCTTTGCAGACGGTAAAAAAATCGGAACATGGAACCCGGCTTTTAGAGCGGGTAAGTTTAGATAAGAGGTGAGAGATCATGGCAAGTATTAATCCAGACGATGCGCAGTCGATACTAGAGGGAACATTCGCGCTTTTCTCTTTATTCGGAGCTCCAGTCGCTATTGTATCAGCAGCGATTATTTCTATTGCTCGCGGTGTAATTGGTATTACTAACGCTAGAAAGAATAAAAATTTTAACGATAACGATAGTGAGGAATAAGTAAAATGCTTAATGATTTTTTTAGAAAATACTTAACAGCCGAGTTAATTAAAAAATACATAGGATCTCTCATTAGAGGATTTCTTTACACACTAGCGGGATCACTCGCAGCGGTAGGAGTAATCTTTACAGATGATGCTTCTAAGGATCTCTGGGTTAACGCTAACTTGGAAGTAGTTTCGGGGATTGCGATTTATATCTTTACTCAGATTTTATCTTTTTCAGAAAAAACAAAAAAAGATTAAAAGCAAATGGAAAGTGCTACTCTGCCCGCTCAACTAGATTTTGTAATCTTTAAAGGTGATACGTTTACTCGCGACTTTACTGTTACTAATAACGACGTGCCGTGGAATTTTACTGGGTCTAATGTGAAGTTTATTTTACAGTACGCTGGTACGATTATTAGTACTTTTACAAGTACCCCGCCTGTGGGAATTACGATCGCAGGAAATACTGTTTCTTTAAAAATTACAGACGAGCAAACCGCAGCTTTCGACGCTAAAACTTACGAGTATGATTTAGTTTTAATCGATGGGTCGGGAGATAGTAGAACCTGGGTAAGTGGAAATTTTATAGTACGTGATAAGGTGTAATAAGTTTGAGTGAAAATAATAATTTCAGATCCAACTCCTTCTCCAAAAATTACGATCACTAGTAGTGACTCAACCAATAGTATTAAAGTTTCTGGCGCTTCAACTACCGTTGCTACGCTTAAAATAAAATATCAAGGTGACACTGGGGCTACAGGAGCAACCGGCGCAACAGGAGCTACAGGAGCAACCGGCGCGACTGGTGCTACAGGAGCGACTGGTGCCACAGGAGCTACAGGCGCCACGGGGGCGGAAGGAAAAGAAGGGGCTAAGGGTGCTACAGGAGCAACCGGCGCAACAGGAGCCACGGGAGCAACAGGAGCAACCGGCGCAACAGGAGCTACAGGCGCAACCGGGGCTACTGGTGCGACCGGCACCACGGAAACACCATTCAATAAATCAGGACTAGGGACTTGGGAGTTTCAAAGTATAGTCGTTGAAAATTCATTTTTTCAAAACGGGAGCTCTCCACTCGAGCTTTTTAGAAACGTTGATATAACAGCGCTAGGGAGTGGATACACTGAGTTAATTCGATGGGGAGACGGGAACTACAATCTCACACTCGGTTACGATATCGACTACGACGCTCTAATTGTTGGAAGCCCGGGAAATTTTGCAGCTAGTAATTATTTAACTCCAATTCCTGTAAATAGGATTCCTTACACTCAAGCTTACTCAGCGCCGTGGCAATCGCTTGGAAGTAGCGCAAACTTAACTTTTGATGGAAGTAAATTAACTCTCGCAGCAGCTACAACTTCAGGAAACGGTTTAAGGCTCGGTGCTGATGTTGATTTATGGCGCCACGCTTCGGGCGTATTACGAAGTAACACGACTTACATATCTGGACAGTTAGCGGTTAATGAAGATCCCGCAAGTAATCCATATCAACAGTTTAGAGTTACTAAGTACCCTGGAAGCGATCACCCTCATTTAGGTGCTCAAATCTTAGTTTGGAATAGCGGAACTTACTCGCGTACAAATTACAATGCGGGCGTAGTTTGCGATCACTACTGGGTTACTAACGATAATAGTAGCGCGGGACTATTCGGCGGAATTTTCAACATGGCAGTGTTGAATAATAAAATTTCTGGAACGCTTAGTAATTTAGCGGGCGGTAGTTTCTCATTCAACTGGCAAGCTTTAAGTACAGCGGTAGGAGATGATTTAAAAGCTGGGAATTTTAGTTTTACAACTAACGCAGCAGCGAGCGCGAATATTACCACAGGTCATACGGCGATTTTTAACTTTCAGCCTAGTACCTCAGCTCCACTAGTAATTACTAACGCTCGTGGAGCTACTTTTAAAGCAAACGGTACTACGGGCGGGATTACTAATTACGCTCATATATACCTAGAGAATCCAAGTGCTGGGTTAATTACTAATAACTATGGGATCTACTTTGAGGATCTCTCTCGTGGAGCAACTTTAAACGCAGCTCTCTTCTTTGCGGGGACTTCTGGACTAGCAAGGCAAGGAATTAACTGGAATAACGATGTATACTTATATCGTGGAGCTAGTCAGCTTTTAAAAACTAATAATAAACTACAGGTGTCACCCTTAACTAACGTTGCTACTTCTGGAACCTTCCAAGGGATTCTTTGTCAAGTAAACTCAGCTCCTTCTGGATCTTCTAGTAGTAGAAACTGGGGATTACAATTTGCGGTAGCAGCTACGAACGCTCAGAATCATACCGATGGAAACGGCGGGCTTGTTGGCTTTGAGGGTTACGCTAGAAACGAAAGTACTGGAACGGTTACTCGAGAAATCGGAGGACTAGTTTACACGGATAATACGGCAGCGGGCGCGGTAGGAACTGCTATTGTAATTCACGCGTTTAACTCTACATCTCACGCAAGCGCTGTAACCTCTGACGCTACTATTTTTAGAGCAAGTGCCGGAACTCAAACTGGAACCACTACGGCTTGGTATGCTTTTAGGGCAGACGCTCCAGCTCTTACAGCGAACGGTCAAACAAGAATTGGACTAAGAATCGGGGCTATGCCTTCGATTGGTGGATTTACTTCTATAACTAACTTTGCGATTAACTTAGAGGGGACTTCAAGGCTTCCACAGGATGGAATTAGAATCGCAGCCGATACGAATCTTTACTCTTCTGCTTCTGCTACTTTAAAAACTGATAACTCTTTTCATGTAGGTTCAGCTTTTAGACACTTAGGAACTACAGCGGGGTTTTTTAACGCAGCAGCTACTACTCAACCGACTGTAACTGGGTCAAGGGGCGGAAACGCAGCCCTAGCGAGTCTTTTAACTAGTTTAGCAACTTTAGGGCTTGTGGTAGATTCTAGTAGTTAAAGAGATTTTTTAATAAAAAAACTATAAAAATAGAGAGAAAAGTATATGATTTTAGAAGTTGAAATTAACGATGAGATAGTGACTCAGTTATCGGCTAAGTTTGATTATAAAGAAATGATTACGGATGAAAACGATCAGCCGATTCAAAACCCAATGAGTAGGCAAGATTTTATAAAACAAGTTTTGATAAAACAAGTAGTGGACTTACTCCTAGAAGATAGAATAAAAGAGGAAGTGGATACGTTTGTTAGAGGTGTAAAGCCACTAGTAGAGAACGCTATAAAACAGCAAGTAATAGTTAGGTAAAAATGAAAACTTTAAAAACAGAAATATTAGATTTAGACGACAAACCAGTAGGGAGAACCTACGGAGTAGCTTTAAGTGAGATTCTTACCGCTATGCATCAAGGGGATCAGTCAGGGAATCTTTATCGGTATTATACGTTAGCGAGTAAAATTAGAAAATCAGATGATTATATTTTTGACAAAGAAACTAAAGAGTTTATTTTAGAGAAACTAGGAAGAATTGCAGGGGCTTTAGTTTACGGACGGCTTAAGGATTTTCTAGACGAGAAAACAGAAGAGAAAGTAGAGGCGTAAAACTTTTACATGAAAATAGAAGAAATCTCTATCGAAAAAATAATTCCTTATGGACTTAATAATAGGGTTCATAGCGAAGAGCAGATAGAAAGAATTGCTAGATCAATTAGTGAGTTTGGTTTTAATCAGCCGATAGTAGTCGATGAGGATAATGTTATCTTAGTGGGTCATGGGCGCTTTGAGGCAGCTAAGAAATTAAAGCTTAAATCTGTACCAGTTTACAGAGCTTTAGACTTAGATGAAACTCGAAAGAAAGCTTATCGAATACTTGATAATAAACTACAGAACGATTCAACTTGGAACTTTGAAAACTTAGAGTTAGAACTTGACTTCTTAAAGACAGAAGAGTTTGATATTGAAGGTTTTGGACTTGATGTTTTTCAAGACTCTTTACAAAATAAAGAAGTAGTACCTCAAGAGTTTGACGAATCAATAGTAGAAAACGTAAGTTTTGATCAAGGCTTTAAAGTTTTACTATTAGAAAGTGACATGAAGTCTTTTGAAGAAGCTTTAGACGAGTTACTCATTGATTTTCCAAACGCTAAAAAGAAAAAAATGTAAAATGTCTTTTACTGTAATAAGTACTTTTTCTGGGTGTGGCGGAAGCTCGTTAGGATATAAGCTTGCAGGTGGAAAAGTCTTACTTGCGGTAGAATGGGAAAAAGACGCTCAAGAAACATATAAGAAAAACTTCCCCGATACGCCTTTATTTTGTGGCGATATAGTAGACTTAAGTGTTGAAGAAATTTTTAAAACTACTAAGCTCGAAAAGTATCAATTAGATATTTTTGATGGATCTCCACCTTGCCAAGGCTTTTCAATGTCTGGCAAAAGAAATTTTAACGATAATAGAAATCAACTGTTTAAAGAATATTGTAGAATTTTAAAAGACTTACAGCCTAAATGTTTTGTTATGGAAAACGTAAAAAGCATGGTAGTTGGTAAAATGAAATTTATTTTTGTAGAGATACTAAAAACACTAAAAGAGTGTGGGTATGAAGTTTCTGCTAGGGTTTTAAATGCTAAAAATTACAACGTTCCGCAGTCAAGGGAACGTATGTTTTTTATTGGCGTAAGAAAAGATTTAAATATTAAACCTTCACACCCTTTAGGGAATAATAACTTAATTACATTTAGTAAAGCTTGTAAAGATTTAGAATTTGAAGAAAATGTAGAAGTAAAACAGTTAGTCGAAGCGGTTAAAAATCTTTCAAAAGTACAGCCTTTAAACTGGAGTACGGATAAAAACTTACTAGCGCACTTTAATGACGGGAAAAAGGGAGGGGCTATAAATTTACAGTGGGCTTCATGGGGAGAGGTACTAGGAACGATTACAAAAATGGAGACGCATATTTCTGGTATAGTTCACCCTAACAGAACAAGATACATAAGTCTTTCAGAGGCTAAAAGATGCGCAAGCTTTCCTGATGACTTTTATTTTACAAATAGAAAAAACGGAATTGCAAGAATTGGGAATTGTGTTCCACCTAATATGATGAAAGCTATTGCTACTCATATTTATGAAAACATTTTAAACAAATCTAGAAAAATCTAAAAACTCTTTTGATTTTTCTTTTACATCACTATAAGGTCTTAAGATTATCTCAGCACACTCGGTTTTTATATCGAGTCGTTCAGCGTGACGAGCTTCTCCTGTAATGTATTTATCATTCTCAACTACTCCAATTCCCCAACCTCGATCTTTTTTAGCTTTAAATCTCGGCTCTAACCAGTCTTTTACACTAGCGTATCCGTTATCCTCGTCCAACCTAGATCCATTAGGTAGCATTACAAAGCAGTAAAGGATCTCTTTTGATTTAAACTTTACTATTCTATCTATTTTTTTATTAAAGAAATGAGTAAGAGCTACTAGTTTATGCTTAGTTTGTAAATTTAAAAAGTTTTTGCCTGGCATCTTTCCATTTTTAAGCGAAGGGAGTTTCGCTAGTAGACCTCTTATTACGATTCTTAAATAAGTAGAGTCGTTAGTATTATAATCGAATAGATGAAAGATTTTCATATCCGATCCTTGTAGTAACTCAGGGACGGTTAGGATCTTTTTTTCTTGCATACTTTAAAAGTGTCTCTTTAAAAACTAAAAACTTCAAGAACTAAAATAGAGTTAATACCGTTGTTATATTTTCAATTCTATGAATCTTTTCGCTTAACTTTTTCATCGAATAGCACGAATAGTTTTTTGTTCTTGGAATACCTCTAAGAGCATATTTTTGAAAAAGGTTAATATATATGAAAAGACGCAATACTGAGATATTGAAAATAATCGGACTAGTAGCAACGGCTCAAATTTTAAGCGGTTGTGGAATGCTAGTTAAAGAAGTCGATGCCTGGGGGCTTAAAATGAAGTTTCCTGAGGGGTATTCAGTAGGAGCATCAGCTAATACGATAGACGAAATCGACGATAGAAAGGGGTTAAACCGTAACGTAGTGCCTTTGCGTAAACAAATCACTAAAGAGGAATACTAAAAATGAAGGCAATAACTGATATTTTTAACTATATTTTTAGGTTCCTAGCGATAGAGATACTTTTGCTAGGGCTTTGGGGTAACTATTATTTAGGCTCTAAAATAGTAAAAATCGCTAAAGGGGACTTAATCGCGGTAGAAAGAAGCGCAATCGATGCGCTAGAAGAGCAAGAAAGCGGACAGGGGAAGCGAAAATCAAGAGATTAGGGGCTTTTCAGACTAATAAAAATAGGAGATAAACAAAGGGGATCCTAATAAATAAAGGTGTTCCTAACAAACTCCTAAATTTTTTGAGCGTATGGCGTAAAAACCATACGCTTTTTTATTTTCTAACTACCTATAATTACTAAGCTTTAAAAATATTTTTAAATTATTACTTTTTATTGTTTACTAGTATATAAATATATATTAATATATTTATATAAGGTAAATAACTAATTAGGAGATAGTTATGAATAGAAAATTTGAAAATACTGGTTGGGCTTACGATACAGACGAAGTAATTTTATTAGCTATCGAGGAAGTAACAGGGACGGAAATTAGAATAGATAATGAAGAATCAGACTATGAAAACACTAGAACGGAAGCTGAGAATCTTTACTTTCATAGAGCGAGAGAGCACGAAATTATAAATGCTATAAACAAAATAGTAGCAGAACCAGATAGCGATATTTTATATTGGGGTGACACCACTTTCGCTATACTTAACGAACTAACTAATAAATACGAGTTAAAAGTAAAAAAATCATAGGATTTAATTTTACAAAGGAAAAAAAAATATGAAAAACTTAATAAGCAGATACAATTTTAAGACAGTACAAAAAGAAAAATCTATAGACGACTACGCTTCGGTAGTAGCTCAACACGCATCGAGTAAAGTTTCTAGTAAATATAATTTTATCCCTACTACTAGAGCTATCGAGGTACTAAACGACCACGGATGGTTTCCGGCTCGAGTAATGGAGTCTAAAACTAGGATTGAAGAGAACAAAGGATTTCAAAAGCATGTAATTAGATTTTCTAATGAAAACTATAATAAAGAGTTAATGGTTAACGATACGATTCCACAGTTAATACTTAAAAATAGTCACTCTGGAACATGCGCTTTTGAGTTATCGGTCGGGCTCTATAGGGTAGTTTGCCAGAATGGACTTTGCGTAGCTAACTCAAGTTTAGAGGGGAATATTATTAGAGTACGTCACTCAGGGTATAAAGATTTATTAATGGAAAGTGCTTGTATTAATCTCGTAAAAACTTTACCAAGTACGTTAGAAAGTATTGAAAGGTTTAAAAAGAAAAAACTCGATATAAATCATCAAATAGTTATGGCGAATAGAACTATAGAAATGTTCTTTGATGGAGAAAGCTACTCGATAAACCCTAATGATGTAATTAGACGTAGAAGATCGGCAGACTCGGAAGCTACTCTCTGGAATACTTATAATGTAATTCAAGAGAACGTGATAAAAGGCGGTATTAGACAAACTAGAAAAGAAGATAATAGCACCATTAGAGCTAGAGCGATTAACAACATAGATAGAAATTTAAAAGTTAATCGTCAGTTATGGGATTTACAAGTAGAGTTTTTAGGGTATGGAGATTAGTTTTTATGAAATTATTTAAAATTAATAAAGATAAAATTAAGTCTCTTTTTTTCTACTTCAGAAGAAAAGAAATAAAGCAGTATGGAATGGATCGAAAAAACTTAATTAACCATGCGGTTAGGATTATGCGAGGGGCTAATATGAACAAGCAACAAATAGAGTGTATTCACTGCTATCAGGGGGAAACTGTTAATGACGGGAAAGTAATAGGGATCTGCGGAGTAACCGCTGATATTGATATTTTCTCTAGGGTAAGCACCCCCTTTACGCAGTTTCACTGGATAAAAACTATTTATAATAAAAAGGAAGAATGAAAGAAAGAAGTGATAAAAATAAAGTTTTACTAGTAGAAATCTCGGAGGCTTTACATAAAGCGCTAAAAGCTAACGCTTTACATTTAGATAAGAGCTTAAAAGAACTAGTAACCGAGGCTTTAGTAGAATATTTAAAAAAGGGTAAAAAGAAATGAATACTGCACTTTGTTATGTTTTTATTTTCGTAACTGTAACGCTTTTATTGGAGAAAAATTAAAGACTATGGAAATTTTTAAAACAGTATTAAGCGCGGTTATAGCGGTAACTTTTGGTTACTTTTTACTTTTAGTTTTTTGGAGTTATTAAGACATGGGCACTTATACACACAAACAGGTTTTAGATATAGCGATGTTATTTTATAGATTAGGCGAGCGGAAGGATTTTAAGGACCTTACACCCGCAGAAATGAGAGAATACGCAGGGGCACATATCAAAAGCTATATAGATAGTGAACTAAAAAGACTTACCTCGGGTATTACTCTTATGAGTTATTCTGAGTCAGAAAGAAGATCGGAATTTAGCGTCCCGTTTTTAAGGAAACATGAAGAATGAAATACATAATTACACTTTTATTATTATCTAACTTTGCTTTAAGTGAGGGTAGACTTGTAAAGTTAAATAGAAAAACCTACTCATATTGCGGTACTTTTACAGTTAGGTATCCGTGGCGCACTTGCAGAGCGCCTATTTGTTGGAAGACTAAAAAGAAAAATGAACTACCTGAGATTTTTAAAGGCACATTTTGCGGAACTTATACGCGATGCGTAAGAACTAACGGGGATCGATATTATTGCAGGTACTATGATAGATGATAACGATCCTAGGTTTGTAAAGTTTTGCGCTAGGCGTGAGGCTTTTTTAAAGTCTATAAGAAAAAAATTAGAGACAGAGGAAGATGAGGAGGCGGTGAAAACTTTAGTCGAATTTGAAGAAGCTATGCAGTACTATTCCAATAAGCATGGACTAATTATTACGGCGGTTCCTTCGGATAGTAAGGGAGCGCATTTTTGTTTTACCCCTAGCGAGCCGACTAAGCTAAGCGACCTGGTTTTCCCAACTGAGTTTTTAGAGCAGGGGGAGTGATGAATAAAAATAATGCAATAAGATTAGCGGTAAAAACGCCAATGAAAATTACAGGTGAACAACGTTTCGACTCAATATTAGTTATAGCAAATGAGGCTATTGCTGATTATATTTTAACTGCGATTTATGATTATCAATACAAATATAGAAGCAAACCATCTTACATAACGCTTCAAGTGCATCATTACTTATCTTTTTGGGCGTATTTAAGAAAGCAGAACGGCATAGAATGGGATCAGCCAATAGAGTTTCAGGGAGTTAAGATTATTCCTGTAACTGGAAGCGTAGGTGTAAACTTAGAAAACATATTACAAATAGCTTGGGAGATAGAGAAATGTGCAACGAAGTAATAAAAGCACCAGAGATAGAAGGTTTTGAAGTATGCACAACTGATGAATGGATGGATTTTCCTACAGAGGATACTGCAACACTTGCTTTAGGTATTGGTCATGCGTACCACTATCGACGCATTAAGCCAAAAGAAAAGTCTATTAAAGAAATAATTTCTGAATGTTATAAGGAGCCCTTTCTTGGTGAACACCCTTTAGTGCAGTGTTTTGAGCGGATACTTGAAAACTATATAAAGAAAGATTTAAAAAAATGAACACAGACTTTGCAACGAATTTAAAATTTCTCTTAGGTACTCAAGATAACAGAATGACTTCTGATGTAATGTTTATCGTACAGCAGAAAATTAAAGGTAGATGGGAATTTGTTACAGCTTGTTTAACAGAAAATGGGGCTCAAGATTTTATAAATTGTAATGGTCATAATTTACATTCACCTAGAATCTACGGTTGGTCTGGGTATAGAAATCGTGAGTGGATTAACTTAAGGAATTATTTTTTAGGTAAGGAAGTGGATATATGACAGTAGATTTACAATCATTAGAAAAAGGCGACAGGGTAGCATACATTCCCATGCACGCTTACGGAGATATTGATCACCCTGATGTAATGTGTGGAACGATTTCAAGCTTAAATGATTTCTATGCTTTTGTTCGTTTTGACATATACGTAGAAAGATTAGGATGGGACGGGGCTACTTCACAGGCTTGTAAGGCGGAAGATTTAGTAAAGTTATGATGTCGGTAGTTTCCGCTTCTTGCGTCGTACTACCAAACCTTTCAACTATTTATCTTTATTAACTCGCAATAGTTCGAGTTTCCAATCTTTACATATAAAGTGCTCATTTTCTAAACGCCTAAGCTACAGGGCTTTATATGTAAAAGAACTATTTAAAACGGGGCGCTTTCGTCATCTTCGAACTCTTCAACTATTACCTTACTACTCTTAACTTTATCGTACCACTCAACAGCTAGAGAGTATTGCTCGCTCGTTACTTTCTTACCAAGTGTAATATCTAAGCCTAACCAATCGTTACCGTCTTTATTCTCTTTTATGTTTCTTACCTCGATTATGTAAGTAAAAGAAGGAAGGTTTACACGGTCTAATCGTGAGAAAATAGTATTTAACTTTTTAGCGGTTCCAGTCTTAGTGCTACTCATAGATAGTACGAACGGGAGTTGGTTCGGGTCTTTTGCTAGGAGAACAAAGTAATTATACTGTAATCTTCTCCTAAACTTCTTTCCATCTTCTTCAAACTCATACTCAAAGTTAGAGTTTTCAGGGGTTAAATCTTCTGTTTTTACCCATTGAAGTTTGCCCGTTCTTAGTGTTTCAAAAGTCTGAATCTTTTTACTAAGAGCTAAAAAGATTAACTCTAGAGTTTCCATACTCGTAGATATTAACTCGTTAGTAATCGAGTCAATGAAATCTCCTGGTTGTGCTTTTCCTGCTTTTACTCCTTGAGAGAGTGCTTGTTGATGATAAAGTTTACTAATTAGAATATCGCTAGAGCTTACGTCCTCTACTACTCCACGCCGTGAGGTAACTTCTGTTTGTAAAGCTGTATTTTGCTTTACCATTCCCACCTCACCATTTACAGTCATGGCCTTACCTTTCGAGTCGATGAATGCTCCAGTAACAGGAGCAGGAACACCAGATCCTTCAAGTGGTTTATTAGTTTTTTTACCATTTACAATTTCTTCGGCTTTTTCTTGTATTTCTTTATCTGTATTTATATTATTCATTTCTTTTTATTTCCTTTTTTTAGTTTTGGTTTTTAAAATTTTTAAATCATTCTCTAAGCTCCAAACTGCGCCAAGAATTGTATTGGTTTCTACTCGATAACGCTTTATTCCGGTGTCGAATAAAACTTTAGCTGTAATCGCTCCCGTGATTCCATTAATTAAATCTTTAACTCTATCTCCGAAGTTAAACTGAAAATCTGCAAATTCTAGTTTCTTTTTCATTTAGTTTTCTTTTTTAATACCTAATCCAATATAAATCTCATGAGCCGTGCCAAAGTAAATCCTATGCGTTCTAGTTGGAGAAACTAAGCTGTAAAGCCAGTTTATATAACCGTCTAATCCAATATCAACCTGAATGCCTTCTACAAATAATTTACTATCATTAATAATATTTGCGGGATAACCTTGCATATCTTTTGGTTGTACCCATTGACCAATTTCAAATTTATTATCTATTTCTATCTTAATTCCCACGTTTAATACTCCTTTAATTTTTAAACTTTTTAATTGATTTTTCAGTAGCATTATAAACTAGTCCAGTCATTCCAAAATCAACTAGGTACGAAAGTCTACCTGTTACATGTTGAGATCTCGAAACTACGTAACCAGTAAGATTCTTTACTTCTTTGACTGTAACTTTTTCCCCAAACTCAAATTTGAATTTAGGTAACGATAATTTTTTAGTAAGAACAAAGGTTCTATCGAACGAAAAATTACAACGACCACCTACTTCCTTTGCCTTTCTTTTCATTTAGCTCTTAACCTCAATGTTTTTACTTCTTTCGGTGTTTCTATTCCTGGCATAGAGAACTCGATAATCCCGTTCTCTAGCGCTTCTTCTGCTAATTTATTATAAAGAGAGTTTAAGCTTTTGGAGTTTACACTGATATAATCATCGAAAATTCCACGCTCTTTAAGAAAGTTAAAAAGAGCTTGCTTATCTTCGTAGCTTTTTGGGGTTTTTACAGAAAGGTCACTTTGGATATAAAAAGTATATCCATGAGCGTTAATACTATTAAGCTCTGAGGCTTCTAGCATTTTTAAAAGCACTTCGCACTCAGCATGATAACGCCCTGATATATACTTATCTTGAGCTTCTATTTCTTCTTTTTTCTTTTTTAACTCTGCTACTTTTGCAGTTTGTATTCCTATTGTGTCATTCATATTATTTCAATTTACCTTCTTTAAAAAATGGTTCCGTTACTCCCGCTCCGTTAATCATTACTTTATCTGCGTACTTAGAGAAAAGATTAAATCTAATTTTACTTATAATTAAATTATACCTTACTCTAGGAATCGGAGAGAGCATTTTTAGTTTTCTAGGTTTTCTCATTGTTTATCAATCCCGAGCAAAGTCAAAAATACGTAGCTTTTGAGTAACGTGAATAAAAGCATTTATATAATGAAAAGAAATATCCTCTGTGTGAGCTAGGAATAATAGATCCTTTAACACCCTGTCAGTTATCGAGTAATCACTAGCGTAAATCGCGGTTAAGGCAATAGCTTTTGAATCCGCGATAATATACTGCGAATCTGGGTACTCATTCTCTAAATATTTAATTACTCTATCTAATACGCTCATGTTTTTATATGTCCTTATTAACTTTTTGTTGATTATCAATCCATTCAAAAAACTTTTCTTCGTCAATTAAAACTCTCTTCCCGACTCTCACAATGCATTTTTCAAATCCATTTACTGGTCGAAAAATGTTCCAACGTAATTGACTTACGCTTGGATATGGATGTCTTTCATTCCATTTGCTTACTGGAATGAGTGAGCGAACTTTTGTTTCTTGTTGTTCCATATTCTTATATCTCCTTATTTAAATTTAAAATAAAATCCTGAACACTTTTTTTGTGCATTAGTGCTTCGTGTACTTTCTCATCTACCGTGTCTTGAGCTAAGATATCGATCCTTGTGATTTTTTCATGAATCTCACTCCCGCCTCTGTAATTTCTAGCTTCACACTGCATGTCGTTAACTAAATTAAAATCTTTAGTATAATGAATTGAGTAAGAGGCTTTAGTTAAGTTTACACCAACCCCGCCAGCTTTTGGGTGTGCTATGATGGCTCTTAAGCTTCCTTCTTGAAAACTTTGCATAATCTCGTGACGAGTAGCGGGCGGGGTATCTCCTGTTAGCATTCCGTGTTCGATATTAAGAGAGTCTAAAAGAGCGGAAATCTCATCGTAAGTGTGTGAGAAAATTGTCCAGATAATAAACTGCTCGCCGTTTGTTTTTTCTATTGCATCTTTTAAAACTTTTAGTCGGTCGTGCTCTAAACTGTTTTCTTCGTAATTTCCAGCGCATACCTGTTGTAGTCTTAGTAAGTTAGTGAGTAAGTTAGAGGTTTTTACCTCTTCCCCTGTTTTTAAAAGAGTGCTTAAATTTTCTTTAAGCTCTTTATAAATCCGCAATTGTTCTCCTTTTAACTCGAAGAACATTTTAGTTTTTACAAGAGGTGGTAAATCGATACACTCGTTTTTATTGGCTGTAAGTGTATAGTTTTTAAGAAAAGTCTCGAAATATTCGTTACTATTCTTTTGAGGTTTTAGCTTAGGGAAAGATTTTAGTTTTTTTACTATTTTATATCTCCACTCAACCCATGTTTCATTACACATCTTTGCGTCCCAAAGTTTTTTCCAAACTTCCTTAAGCATTAGATAACCTAATTGCTCGCCTAGAAATTTTTTCCATTCCCAAAAACCAAGAGATGTTTGATATCCGTTAGCTTTTAACCATGCGAAAAGTTTTTTAAAATACTCATTTGATTCTTCTATAGAATTTTCATCGTAAAAATGTTTTTTCTTCCATGCATAATATTGGGTTTTCTCATAGCCCGTTAAATACATAGGAGTATATAGATCGATTTTTCCTTGCGGTGTTGGTGTTCCTGTTAATAGATAGATATTTTTTACACGCTCTGCATTTACAAGTTTTATTAATCCTTTTCCCCTATTACTCTCGGGGTTTTTAAAATCGTGTGCCTCATCTACTATTAAATAATCGATTCCGCTACCAATAATTTCATTAAGATAGTTGTCAATACCTAAAGTCTCTGTGTTAGTAATTAAAACAGCTCTTCTTTTTGTTTGATTAAATTCTTTAATGGTTTTTTTCTTTTTAACCGTTGTTTGACTACCAGCTACTAAATAAACCTCAAGGAATCTTTCAGAGTCAAGGGTAAATTTTTTAATCTCATCTATCCAGTTTCGACAAACGTTAAGTGGAGCTATGATAAGAGTCTTTCGAGGTGCGTCTATGTTGAAAAATTCAAGTGCGGTTCTTGTTTTACCTGTTCCAGTGTCGAAGAAAAGACAAAAACGGTCTTTTCTTTTTTCGATTGCTTTTTGTTGATGTTGCCAAAGTTTCATGTTTACACAAGTTATATAATTAATATATAAATGTGTAAATAACTTTTTTATTAAGTTTTTACTAGAGAAAATTAGAACATGACTATAGAATATATTATCGAATTACTAGGCGGAGAGGCTTACGTTGCCTCTATTTGTAAGATACATCAAACGAGCGTAGCAGCTTGGATACGCTCGCAACGTATACCTTTATGGTATTGGGAACCTCTTATTACAGCGTCAAAAGGAAAGATAAACGCAAATATTCTTTTAAAAGCTTGTAGTAAAAAATAATTAAATAAAAAAAATAAGGAATCAATCTTATGATTGATATCGAAAAAATTGGTCACGCTCTTGGTGGTTGTAAAAAAAACACCTCAGGGGTCTTATGTAAGTGCCCTTGCCATGATGACAAAACATCGTCTCTTTCTCTTAAAATTACAGAAAATCAAAAGCTAGCGATTAACTGTTTTGCGGGATGTAGTTTTGAGACTGTAAGAGCTGAGCTAGATAAAAGAGGGCTTTTAGAGAAGAAAGAAGAAACAGCTAAAAAATCTGATTATGAAATAATAGCTATTTACTCTTATACGGACGAAAACGGAGTAGAGCTTTTTCAAAAATATCGTACTAGAACAAAGAAGGGTTTACATAGAAGAAAAAACCCTAATTCTACCAGCAAAAAAGACGAGTGGATCTATAATATTAAAGACACTCGGAACGTTCTTTATAACTTACCAGCGGTTTTAAAGAGTGATGTAGTTTATTTATGTGAGGGAGAAAAAGACGCTGATAATCTTAATCGACTAGGGCTTTGTGCTACTACTAATAACGCGGGGGCTCTTTCTTGGCGTGATAGCTTTACACAGTCTCTTAAGGGAAAGAATATTATCGTTTGTCAGGATAATGACAGAGCGGGCGAGATGAGAACTGCTAAGCTTTATCAAGAGCTTATTAGAGAGGTAAAAAGCTTTAGGGTTTTTATTCCTTCGGGCGTACCTGAACATGGAGACGTGACCGACTGGTTAGATATAGGCGGAGATGCTCAGAATATAAATATACTCGCTATTGATTATGTAGAAAAGAAAGAGGCAGCTTTGAAGGATGCTCAAGAAAAATATAAAGATAAAAAAAGAGAATCAAAAAATCCTCAAGAGCAAAAACCACGCAGGAAAAAAGAAAGAATCCCTGACGCCACTCGTGATGATTATTATAAGCTTTACGATATTGTTCTATATAATCCTAAAAGATGTATTATTGCTCAAAAAGTAATGAC
>JACCDT010501321.1_pt1 | contig 16456 bp, 14 predicted proteins | sample 7446291 | NCBI WGS metagenome assembly JACCDT01 (sample SAMN15323446, study PRJNA562643) | freshwater metagenome | isolation source: river surface water | place: USA:Blue River Watershed | collected 2017-08-17 | reverse complement strand
CGCCTGCTTTGGGAGCAGGAGATCGGGAGTTCGAATCTCCCCGCCCCGACCAGTTTGTCTCGGTAATCACCACATCCACCTAGGAGCACTTAGTGAAAAGTTCAGTAGAAGTTCTATCTCCAACTCGTGTTCGTCTTGATGTTGAAGTTGCTTACTCTGAGCTTGAATCACATGTAGCTAATGCATACAAAAAGGTAGCTTCACAGGTAAACATTCCTGGATTCCGTAAAGGAAAAATTCCTGCAGCGATGATCGATCAGCGTGTAGGTCGCGGAGCAGTTATTGATGAAGCAATCAATTCAGCACTTCCAGAGTTTTACGGTCAAGCAGCTCGCGAACACAAAGTTGCTGTTATTGGTCGACCAGAGGTAGATGTTAAAGAGTTTGTTGATAAGGACAAGCTTGTTTTTGCCGTTGAGGTTGATATTCGCCCAGAGGTAAAGCTTCCAGATTTCTCAAAGATCACCATCGAAGTTGATGATGTGAAGGTTGAAGATTCAGATGTTGATGAGCAGATTGAATCTTTGCGCACACGTTTTGGAACACTCACAACAGTTGAGCGTGAGATCAAGATGGGTGACTTTGCAACGCTTGATATGACCGCCTATATTGATGGTGCCGAAGTTGATGGCGGACAAGCAAATGACATTTCCTACGAAGTTGGCTCAGACAAGATGATCGATGGTCTCGATGAGATTTTGATCGGAATGAAGGCTGGCGATGTAAAGCAGTTTGAAACCCAACTTGTTGGACAAAAAGAGGGTGAAAAGGGCGAGGTTAAGGCAACGGTTAAGGCTGTTAAGGAGCGCGAGCTTCCACCAGTTGATGATGCCTTTGCAAAGCTTGCATCTGAGTTCGACACACTTGCCGAGCTAAAGGCTGACTTTGTTGTTCGTTTAGAGCGCGTCAAGAAGATGGAACAAGGTGCACAAGCCCGCGACCGTCTAGTTGAGAAGTTGCTTGCAGATAATGAAATTCCAGTTCCAGATAATTTGGTTGAACTTGAGGTTAATGATCACCTCGAGGGCGAAGGTCGCATGGAGGATGCTGAGCACCGTGCTGAAGTTGATGGCCAGGTTCGAGCTTCACTCAAGTCTGATTTCCTACTTGATGCGATTGTTCAGGCTGAAGATGTTCAGATCACCGAGATTGAATTGACTGAGTACTTAGTTCGTACATCACAGCGCTACGGAATGGCACCACAGCAATTTGCTGAGGAGCTTCAGAAGGCTGGACAGATTCAGCAACTTGTTGCCGAGGTAACTCGTGCAAAGGCGCTCGCATCTGTGCTGGGACGCATCACCGTTAAGGATGCATCTGGAAATGTGATTGATCTCGAGGCGCTTGCTCCAAAGCCAGCCAACCCTGCAGATCTCGTCGAAGAGGCGTAAAAACTCTCTACCTGCTCCGCCTACAGCGAACACAGCGCAGTTCACGCATCTATTTCACCTAATCGGGAAGCATTTGGCCTGCTTAATTGTTAGGGTCACTACAGGTAAAAAATACAGGAGGCCCTTCAGTGGAGACAGATAGCAAAATGAGAGACCAGATTTACAACCGCCTGCTTGAAGAGCGGATTGTTTTCTTGTCAGGTGAAGTCCGCGACGACATGGCAAACATGGTTTGTGCGCAACTTCTCCTACTTTCTTCACTTGATCCAAAGAAAGATATTTTCTTGTACATCAACTCACCAGGTGGATCGGTAACAGCTGGAATGGCTGTCTACGACACCATGCAGTTAATTCCAAATGATGTTGCAACTGTGACCTTCGGCATGGCTGCTTCGATGGGCCAATTCCTTCTTACATCTGGAACAAAGGGTAAGCGCTACGCAACTAACAGCTCACGTATCTTGATGCACCAGCCACTTGGTGGAATCGGTGGAACTGCAATTGATATTCGCATTCAGGCAGAACAGATGGCCATTACCAAGCAAACTCTTTCTGAATTAAATGCTTTACATACAGGTCAGACTCTTGAAAAGATTCTTGCAGACTCAGATCGCGATAACTGGTTCAATGCAAAGGATGCAAAGGATTATGGTTTCGTAGACCATGTAGTCACTTCGTTGGGACAGATCACTGGAGGAAAAGCGTAATGAAAAACATTCAAGAGATTACATCTCGCTACGTTCTTCCAACAGTTGAAGAAAAGACAGCGTATGGATACAAGCGTCAAGATCCATACACAAAGCTCTTTGAAGAACGCATCATTTTCTTAGGTCAGCCAATTGATGACACCGTTGCAAACGATGTTATGGCACAGCTTTTGACTCTGGAATCAATGGATCCAGATCGCGACATCATGATTTACATCAATTCACCTGGCGGTTCATTTACAGCGCTAACAGCTATTTACGACACTATGCAGTTTGTTCGCCCGGATATCAGCACCATTTGTTTGGGTCAGGCAGCATCTGCTGCAGCGGTCATTCTTGCTGGTGGAGCAAAAGGAAAGCGTTACGCCCTTGAGCACTCACGTATTTTGATTCACCAACCATCATCTGAAGGTGGCGGACAGGCATCGGATATCGAAATCCAAGCTCGTGAAATCGATCGCATTAGTCGCTTGCAGGAAGATCTCTTGTCTCGTCACGTTGTTAAATCAGCAGAAGAGATTCGTAAAGACATTGAACGCGACAAGATTCTGACCGCAGTTGAAGCTGTTGAGTACGGAATAGTCGATCAAGTTCTTGCTTCACGAAAGGCAAAGAAGTAAGCACTTCTATTTTTGCGTGAAACTATTTGAGCCGGGCTCCCTTTGGTCATACAAGGGGTACCGGCTCTTTTGGTTTTCAAATGCAATCTTTGTTTTAGGGGCATCAGCATTTCCGATTGCCCTGGCTGTAACGGTTCTTGATGCTGGTGGTACAGCAACATCTCTAGGTTTAATCCTGGGAGCTCGCGTTTTATCTGGTGTGGTTTTTGCTCCCTTTGCTGGAGTATGGGCTGATCGCTTGCCAAGACGAAATGTGATGATTGGTGCAGATCTTTTTAGATCTGCGGTAGTTATTTCAATGGTATTTGTCTCTGCACCTTCAATGCCACATTACCTTTTAGGTCTTGCCGTATTTCTTATGGGTGTAGGTGATGCTTTCGGAGCTGCCGCAGCGGGTGCGATCATTCCGAGTCTTGTTCCCGATGAAAAACTTCCAGCTGCAAATGTTGCGCGCAACATTATGACTAAGGGTGCAACGATTATTGGGCCAGGTATTGGTGGGGCTTCGGTATTCCTAGTTGGAGGCCGTTTTACCTTTATCTTCACCGCCTGCGCATTCATCCTTGGCACATATTTCCTTTTTAAAATTCAAGAGGACATAAGCGGAGAAAAGCGAGAGCAAGAGCCCTTTTTCACCGAGCTGCGAGAAGGTCTACGGACAGTAAGAGAGATTCCATGGATCGGTGCAATGATCATCATGGTTTCTTTTCAACTGATGGTGGTTCTTGCCGCAGAGACGGTTTTGTTGCCAGTTATTACTCGACGTGAATTTGATTCCAACACTCCATTTGCACTATCTGCAACAGCATTTTCAATTGGAAGCATTATTTCTGCCCTGCTTTGCGTCAAGATAAAGGTGAAGCATGAAGGTTATGTATCAATCTTTGTCTGGATGTTTATTATTATCGCGCCACTAGCTTTGGCATTCCCAATCTCTGGAACATTTGTCGTATGCGCATATCTTCTTGCGGGGTTTTCAGTTGGACCCTGGGAAGCGTGGTGGTCCTCTGCGGTACAACGAGAAGTCCCTGCGCATCTACAGGGTCGCGTCTTTTCAATTGATCACATGGGTTCTGCGGGATTGATGCCGATTGGTATGGCGTTAATTGGTCCAGCGGTAACTCTCTTTGGAGAGAAGGAGTTATTGATCGGTGCCTCGATCTTCCATATTTTGATGAGCTTTGTGATTCTTCGAGTACCTGGCGTTAAGGATATGAAGATGCCAAAGAAAGAAAATGATGCTGATTATTCTCTCGGCGAACAGAAGTAAGCGTAAAAACCCAAGCGTAAACCCCGCGCAGAATCTAAACTTCAGGCATGACAAGAATCGGTGAAACTAGCGATCTTCTAAAGTGCTCCTTCTGCGGCAAGACCCAGAAGCAGGTTAAGAAGCTCATCGCCGGTCCTGGCGTTTATATCTGTGATGAATGTATTGAACTCTGTAACGAGATCATCGTAGAAGAGCTCAGTGAAGCGAACTCACTTGGACTTTCAGAACTTCCAAAGCCTCAAGCAATCTTTGAATTCTTAGATCAGTATGTAATCGGTCAAGATCGCGCAAAGAAGTCACTCTCTGTTGCCGTCTACAACCATTACAAGCGTGTACAAAGCGGCGACAGCGGTCGTGAAGATTTAATTGAATTAGCAAAGTCAAACATTTTGATGCTCGGACCAACAGGTTGCGGTAAGACTCTTATGGCGCAAACTTTGGCACGTATGCTCAATGTTCCATTTGCGATAGCAGATGCAACCGCGCTAACTGAAGCGGGATACGTCGGCGAAGATGTTGAAAACATTTTGCTCAAGCTTTTGCAGGCTGCAGATTACGATGTCAAAAAGGCTGAAACAGGAATTATCTACATCGATGAAATCGATAAGGTTGCTCGCAAATCTGAGAACCCATCAATTACTCGCGATGTTTCAGGTGAAGGTGTTCAGCAAGCACTTCTGAAGATTCTTGAAGGAACTGTTGCATCGGTTCCACCACAGGGCGGTCGTAAGCACCCACACCAAGAGTTCATTCAAATTGATACAACAAATGTTTTGTTTATCGTCGGCGGAGCTTTCGCAGGACTTGAAAAGATTATCGAATCTCGCGTCGGTAAGTCCGGTGTTGGTTTCAATGCAACTTTGCAAGATGCTGCAGATAAGAACCGCAAGGACATCTTTGCCGATGTAATGCCAGAAGATCTTTTGAAGTTTGGAATGATTCCAGAGTTCATTGGCCGCCTTCCAGTTCTGACAAGTGTTGAAAACCTTGATAAGCCAGCGTTAATGCAGATTCTGACTGAGCCAAAGAACGCTTTGGTTAAGCAGTATCAGCGCCTCTTTGATCTCGATCATGTTCAACTTGAATTCGATGCTGAAGCACTTGATGCGATCGCAGATCTTGCACTGGAACGTGGAACTGGTGCACGTGGACTTCGTGCAATCATGGAATCTGTCCTATTAACCGTTATGTATGACGTTCCAAGCCGTACAGATGTAGAAAAGGTGATTATCACCAAAGAGTGCATCACCTCTGGGGGAGCGCCAACATTGATTAATCACACAGGTCCAAAACGCTCACGCGGACAAAAAGGTCAAGAGGAGAAGAGCGCATAATCTAGACTGCGCACTATGTCTTCAAGCCGTGAATTAGCCTCAACCTTCTCGCCAGCCGAGATTGAATCCCCTTTGTATGAAAAGTGGATGAGCGCTGGATATTTCACCGCAGATGCAAACTCAGTAAAAGAAGCCTTTTCAATTGTTCTCCCACCTCCCAATGTGACAGGTGTTCTGCATATCGGTCACGCACTTGATCAAACTTTGCAAGATTGTTTGTCGCGCATGAAGCGCATGCAGGGATTTGAAGTGTTGTGGCTTCCAGGAATGGATCACGCCGGTATCGCAACTCAAAACGTTGTAGAAAAGCAGTTAGCTGCATCTGGTAAATCCCGTCATGATCTAGGACGCGAAGAGTTTGTTAAAAAGGTGTGGGAGTGGAAAGAGGAGTCAGGCGGTGCGATTCTTGAACAGATGAAGCGACTTGGTTCATCTGTCGACTGGTCTCGTGAACGCTTCACTATGGATGAAGGTATGTCCAAGGCTGTTGTAACTATTTTCAAGCGCATGTATGACGCAGGTTTAATTTATCGCGCAGAACGAATTATTAACTGGTGCCCACGTTGTTTAACAGCGTTGTCAGATATTGAAGTTGAGCACAGTGATGATGCAGGCGAGCTAGTTTCTATTCGCTACGGCGAAGGGGATAACGCAATTATTGTTGCGACAACCCGCGCTGAAACAATGTTGGGTGACACTGCTGTTGCTGTAAATCCAGATGATGAGCGTTACTCGCACATGATTGGCAAGACCGTAAAGGTTCCATTGATTGACCGAGAGATTCCGATCGTTGCCGATGAGCATGTAGATCCTGCATTCGGTACAGGTGCGGTCAAGGTAACTCCGGCACATGATGTAAATGACTTTGAAATCGGTGTGCGTCACAGCTTGGCAAATATTGTCATTCTGGATGCTGACGCAAAGATTATTAACACCAACAGCGCATTTGATGGCTTAGATCGATTTGATGCACGCAAGGCGGTTGTTGAAGCACTTCGCGCAGAAGGTCGCATCGTTGCTGAAAAGCGTCCATACATGCACGCTGTTGGACACTGTTCTCGTTGCGATACAACTGTTGAGCCACGTTTATCAAAGCAGTGGTTTGTAAAGGTAGAACCAATGGCTAAAGCATCAGCTGATGCGGTTCGCAGCGGTGCGGTAAAGATTGAACCTGAAGCACTTGCTCCTCGTTACTTCGAGTGGGTCGACAACATGCATGACTGGTGTATTTCACGTCAGTTGTGGTGGGGTCACAGAATTCCTGTTTGGTATGGACCAAATGGTGAAGTTGTAGTTGTAGGTCCTGATGAAACCGCTCCTGCTGGTTGGACACAAGATTCAGATGTTCTCGATACCTGGTTCTCATCTGGCCAGTGGGCATTTTCTACCTTTGGTTGGCCTGAAAAATCAGCAGATCTTGCAAAGTTCTATCCAACATCGGTTCTTGTAACCGGTTATGACATTTTGTTCTTCTGGGTTGTTCGCATGATGATGATGTCAACCTTTGCCATGGATGGTGTTCCACCATTTAAAACAATCATGTTGCACGGTCTTGTTCGCGATCAATTTGGTAAGAAGATGTCCAAGAGCCGCGGAAATGTAATTGACCCAATTGAGTTTATGGATAAGTACGGTGCAGATGCGCTGCGCTTTACCTTGGCACGTGGTGCAAATCCAGGAACCGATCAAGCTTTAGCAGAGGACTGGATCGGTGGATCTCGTAACTTTGCAACCAAGCTATGGAACGCAACTCGTTTTGCAATGATGAACGGTGCAACTGTTTCCGGAGATCTTCCAACGATTGATTCTTTGAATGCAATTGATAAGTGGATCCTTAGCCGTTTATCTGAAACCGTATCTGAGGCAACTGATCTTCTTGAAAAATATGAATACGCACGTGCCTGCGAGTTGATGTACCACTTTGCATGGGATGACTTGTGTGACTGGTACCTAGAGCTTTCAAAGGAAGCTTTCGCATCCGGTAACGCTGAAGGTACTAAGCGAGTACTTGGTTATGTTCTAGACCAACTATTCCGTTTGATGCACCCAGTAATGCCATTTATTACCGAACAAATGTGGACCACATTGACCGGGGGAGAGTCCCTAGTTGTCGCGCAGTGGCCTGTCGCAAACGCAGCTCATGTCGATAAGAAGGCTGAAAGCCTGATCACTCAGCTGCAGGAGATCATCACCGAAGTTCGTCGTTTCCGTAATGATCAAGGAATTAAGACATCACTGAAGATTCCTGGTCGAATTGTGGCTACCGGCGATATTGCGCAGTACGCATCAGCGGTTGCTTTCGTGGTTCGAATGGAGCTTGGGGACATTACGCCAAGTGCAAAGTGTGAAGCCGCTGGAGTAACAATCGAATTCGATTTAACTGGTTCTATCGATGTTGTTGCCGAGCGCGCACGACTTGAAAAGGATTTAGCAACAGCTACAAAGGACAAGCAAACAGCTGAAGTTAAGTTGAACAATCAAGGCTTCATGGCAAAGGCACCTGACAACGTTGTTGTCGAAATTCGTGAGCGTCTAGAAAAGACAACAGCAGATATTGAGCGAATCACCGCAGCTCTTGCAGCATTGCCAGAAGCATGATTTCTCCAGATGATCAAGAGCGCGTAGACGCAATTGAACAAGCGTTGCTTGCTCGTTGGCCGGAAACTCGTATTGCGCCAAGCACTGAAAGAATTGCAGCACTTGTAGATATTTTGGGATCACCCCAACTGACTTACCCAACGATTCACATCGGTGGAACAAATGGAAAGACAACTACCAGCCGAATGGTTGATGCGCTGCTATTCGCACACGGTCTTCGCACCGGTCGATTTACTAGCCCACATCTTGAAACCTACCGTGAACGTATTTCTATTAACGGTGAACCAATTGATCCCAAAGAATTGATATTTTCCTATAACGATATTGCTGCATATCTGGATCTGATGGATTCTAAGTTTGAACATCCAATTTCATTTTTCGAAGCGATCACCGCGTTAGCTTTTGCAGCTTTTGCTGAACACCCAGTAGATGTTGGTGTGATCGAAGTTGGCATGGGTGGCGAATGGGATGCAACCAATGTTGTAGATGCCGATGTATCGGTCATCATGCCTATCGGTTTTGATCACATGGAGTATTTGGGCAATACCCTTCATGAAATCGCATCAACTAAGGCTGGAATCATTAAAGAAGGCGGCTTTGTGGTCCTAGCCCAGCAGGAGCCAGAGGCTGCAAAAGAGTTGATTCGTAAGGCCGCTGAAGTTGGCGCAGATGTTGTTCGCGAAGGTGTTGAGTTCTCAGTTCTCTCACGCGCAGTTGCTGTTGGTGGACAGTTGCTAACGATTCAGGGAATTCATGACACCTACGATGAAATCTTCCTACCGTTGCATGGTCGCCACCAAGCGGCAAACGCTGCAGCAGCATTGGTTGCTGTTGAAGCCTTTTTTGGAGATCAACCATTAGATATTGATGCGGTTCGCGCTGGTTTTGCAGCGGTTACCTCACCTGGTCGTTGCGAGGTTGTTCATCGCGACCCAACAGTGATCTTGGATGCTGCACATAACCCACATGGCGCAAAAGCATTAGCCGATACCTTGCTCAACGAGTTCAACTTTGATGAAATCATCGCTGTTGTTGGAGTTTTCGGGGACAAGAATGCAACAGGTATTTTTCAAGAGCTTGAGCCAATCGTTGATCATGTCATCGTGACACAGAGCTCTTCATCACGTGCGATGCCATCATCAGAGTTAATGAAGATAGCAGCCTCCGTCTTTGGTTCAGATCGCGTCTTTGAGGTTTCAGATTTAAACTCAGCTCTAGATAAAGCGGTTGCTGATTCAATTCGACCTCTCAGCGAAGACACAGTTGGAATCCTTGTAACGGGTTCAGTTGTAACAGTTGGTGAAGCTCGAATATATTTGAGAAAGAAGTTTGCACGATGAAGATTCTGGGAGCCTCTGTATTAATCGCTGAGAGCATGACAATGGGTTTTGCAATTTTGTTAGCGATGAAGGATCACTCTCAAGCTGCAATTATTTATGGTTGCGTTGTTTCCTTTTTACTTTTTGTTGCAGCAGGGTTAGTGCGTCGCCCAGGTGGATTTGTCATCGGCTCATTGATGCAGATAGCCATGATCGCTTTTGGATTTGTTGAGCCATCCTTCTTCATTATTGGGGCGGTTTTGATTGGTCTTTGGGTGGCTGCCATCGTTGTGGGCCGTAAGGGTGAGGCCGCTCGCGCTGCCTTGCTGGCTGCAGGGCCTAAAAAACCCTAATAGACTAGGCGAGTGAGCACAGAGAAAACACTTATCCTCGTTAAGCCCGATGGCGTACGCCGCGGTTTAGTTGGCGAGGTTATTTCCAGAATCGAAACTAAGGGTTATGCGATCGATGCGTTGCGCATGTTGCAAGCAGATGCCGCATTACTTGAAAAGCATTACGCAGAACATGTTGGTAAACCATTTTATGAACCACTAGTTGAGTTCATGATGTCAGGTCCAATCGTTGCGATCGTTGCTTCTGGAAATCGTGTTATCGAAGGATTCCGTTCATTAGCCGGTGCAACAGATCCAACCGTTGCAGCACCCGGAACAATTCGCGGAGATCTCGCTCGTGATCAAGGAACCAAAGTTATGCAGAACCTCGTTCATGGCTCAGATTCACCAGAATCTGCAGCACGTGAAATCCAAATTTTCTTTCCGCAGTAATTAATTCCCCAAGTACAAAAAAGCACAAGGAGTAAAGATGTCACAAGGAAGCAGAATGTCATTCATCGGTCGCGATATGGCCGTTGACCTAGGCACAGCGAACACGCTTGTTTATGTTCGCGGACGTGGCATTGTTCTTAACGAGCCATCAGTAGTAGCTGTAAACCAAGACACCGGTGGAATTTTGGCCGTTGGTATTGAAGCGAAGAAGATGATTGGCCGTACTCCTGGCAATATCGTTGCTATCCGTCCACTCAAGGATGGCGTTATCGCAGACTTTGATACAACAGAGCGCATGTTGCGTTACTTCATCCAGAAGGTTCACCGCCGTCGTTACTTGGCTAAGCCACGTATCGTTGTGTGCGTGCCATCAGGTATCACTGGTGTTGAGCAGCGTGCGGTTAAGGATGCTGGATACGCCGCTGGCGCTCGTAAGGTGTACATCATCGAAGAGCCAATGGCTGCTGCGATCGGTGCAGGTCTTCCAATCCACGAGCCAACTGGAAACATGGTTGTAGATATCGGTGGAGGAACAACAGAGGTTGCTGTTATTTCTCTCGGTGGAATCGTGACTTCTCTATCAATTCGCGTAGGCGGAGATGAGCTAGATCAATCAATTATTAACTGGGTTAAGCGTGAATTCTCCCTACTTTTGGGTGAGCGCACAGCTGAAGAGATCAAGATGGCTATCGGATCTGCGTACCCACTTGCTGGTGAAAATGATGCAGAGATTCGCGGTCGCGATCTAGCAACAGGTCTGCCAAAGACAATTGTTGTATCTGCAGCTGAGATTCGTAAGGCGCTTGAAGAGCCGGTGAACTCAATCGTTAATGCGGTTAAGAGCACCTTGGATAAGACTCCACCAGAGCTTGCATCAGATTTGATGGACCGCGGAATTGTTCTCACCGGTGGTGGAGCACTTCTTAAGGGTCTGGATGAGCGCCTTCGCAAAGAAACTGGAATGCCAATTCATATCGCAGAGCGTCCATTGGATGCTGTTGCTGAGGGTTCCGGAAAGTGCATCGAAGAGTTTGAAGCTCTTGAGAAGGTTCTAATCTCCGAGCCACGTCGATAAGGCCATCTTTCAATGCGTAACGGCGGTGAGGGTCGCGCACGTTTGTTGTTGGTGATCTTGATTGTCACCTCCTTATTTCTCATCACCTTAGATCTTCGCGGCGTAAAGGTCATCGAAGGTTTCAAGCAGGGAACACAAACTGTGCTGTCGCCATTTCAGCGAGCAGGTGCGGTTGTCCTCAACCCCGTTAAAGATTTCTTTTCAGATGTCACTCACCTTGGACGCACACGTTCACAGATTGAAAAGCTTGAAGCGGAAAATGCGAATTTAAAGATCAAACTGCTCAATCGCAAAAATGCAGATGGTCAGTTAAAGCAGCTCGAAGATATTTTGGATTTGGCTGGAATGGCTGGTTACAAAGTTGTTAACGCCAAGGTAATTAGCCATGGTTCATCTCAATCCTTTTCACAGACAATCACCATTGATTCAGGAAGCAACGCTGGAATCAAAAAGAACATGACTGTTCTGTCTCAGTTTGGTCTTGCTGGTGTAGTTAAAGATGTTTATCCCAACTCGGCATTGATTCAACTAGCAAGCGATCCTGCATTTAAGGTCGGAGCTCGCATCGCTGGTTCCCAGCAGATTGGCATCCTTTCTGGTCGCGGAAACCGCTCTGCGACCCTGCAACTGCTTGATAATTCAACAACGGTAAAGGTTGGCGATGTTTTGTTAGCTCGTGGAAGTGTTGCTAACCGTCCCTTCGTTCCCGGAGTTCCACTTGGCTTTATTACCAAGGTTGATAACTCAGCAGGAGCGGTCGCACAAACAGCTTCAGTTCGTTACTACACAAACTTTTCTACCCTCGGAGTTGTAGCGATTGTGGTCAGCGGACCAACATCAAATCCAGGAGATGCCTTAGTACCTCAAAAGCCGCGAGTAGCTCCAATCCCAACCGTTACAGTCACAGTTACTCCATCACCTACAGCAAGTAATTAATTCAGATGTTTACTCGCCAGATTTCAGTTGCGACTCCGATCTTCTTGCTGATCTTCTTAATTCAAGAAGCGATTGTCTCGCAGTTTCGCTTACCTGGTGGGGGATTCTCAATTCTCCTAATCTTCGCTTTAACCTGGGCGGTACTGAGCCAACCTGAGGTTGCAGCGGTTATTGGTTTTGCCGCTGGAATGTTGATGGATTTATCGCAAAGCGCAGCTGGACCTTTTGGTCAGTGGACCTTGATTATGTTGTTGGCCGGCTATGCAATTTCATACATTGGCTATGGCGATGACAACGTTCATGCCAACGCAATTGGAATTGTCTTCTTCGTAGTTGTTGCTAACTTCTTTGTGGAGATCGCTTACCTTGTAACTGGTGCGCTTTTAGGTGTTTCAACTGGCTCATTTGGTCAGATCGTTATTACCTTAATTGGAATGAGTGTTTGGGCGCTCTTGGTGTCACCAATTATGCTTCCGATTTTTACTCGACTTCATGCATTGATTTTTGAATCTAGGTCTGCGAAATGAATAGCAGATCACGTTTAGCTTTACTCGTTGTTCAGATTCTGATTGTTTCTCTCATGGTTGCCTTATTTGGTCGCCTTTTTTATCTGCAGGTCGCTGCAGGACCTAAATACAAAGATGCAGCCTTGAGTATTCAAAGCCGTGATGTAGTTGCGCCAGCAACACGAGGCTTGATTGTTGATGGTTTTGGCGTGCCACTAGCTATGAATAAGGCTGGTTTAGCGATCACAATCGACCGAATCGCGATCGACAAGCTGGAAGATCAAGGCGTTGGCGTCATGAAGCGACTAGCTAAGTTGCTCAATCTTCAATACAAAGATATCTATCAAAATACTCGCTTATGCGGTGAACTTCCAAAGGGTCAGAAGGCTGGATGTTGGCAAGGTTCCAGATACCAGCCGATTCCAATTACGAAGTCAGCAGATCCTGATATCGCTCTACAAATTGTTGAACGCTCCGATTCATTTCCAGGTGTGGATGCACAACCAGTTGCAATTAGAAACTATCCAAGCTATCTGGATGTAAATGCGGCTCATGTTCTTGGTTATGTCGGCCCACTGACTGAAGCCGATTTGTTAAAGGGAAATGGCAAGCAGTATTTCCGCAGCGAATCAATTGGTAAATCCGGCCTTGAAATTCAATACGACTCTTTCTTGCGTGGTGAACCTGGTATTCGAACAGTTATTGTTGATCGAAAAGAGTCGATTACTCGTGAAAGCCAAAACACCAAGCCTGTTGCCGGTGATCACTTAGTTACAAGTCTTGATGTTCGTTTACAAGCAGCTGCCGAAGGAGCTTTGAAGGATGCAGTACTTCGTGGACGTGCAAATGGATACACATCTGACTCAGGTGCAGCAGTTGTAATGGATATCAAGACCGGAAGAATTCTGGCGCTTGCTTCCTATCCAACCTATGACCCAAATGCTTGGGAAAAGGGCTTAACTGTTCAGCAAGCTGAAGATCTCTTTAGCGAAAAGAAATCTGTTCCTGCGCTTAACCGAGCTTTGCAAGGATTGTTTGCACCTGCCTCTACCTTCAAAGTAGTTTCGCTTCTTGCCGCTGAGAGTGCGGGATATGACCTCAAAGCCAACTACAAATGTCCTTCAGAGGTACAAGTTGGAACCGGTACGTTTAGGAATTTTGATAGTAAGAATCAAGGCACGATGAACATGTATAAGGCTATGGCTGTTTCCTGCGACACCATTTGGTACCAAATAGCCTTTGATGAGTGGCTGCGCGATGGTGGCCTAAAGCCAAAATCCAACCCAAATGATTACTTCTTTGAGGCGGCTAAGGCTTTCAACATTACCCAGAAGGTTGGAATAGATCTTCCATCTGAATCATCATCTCGCCTGGCGGATCGTGATTACAAGAAGAGCTGGTACCAGCAAAACAAAGATTTCTACTGTAACTACAAGGAACGCTCGACCAAAGCGGAGCAGACACCATTCTTGTTGCAGCTAGCTGAAGAGAACTGTGTCGATGGCGACAAGATTCGTGCTGGAGATGCGGTCAACTTTTCTATTGGGCAAGGTGACACTGTTGTTACTCCTTTAAAGTTAACACAGATGTATGCAGCTATTGCTAATGGTGGAACAATTTGGCAAATGACAGTTGCTAAGGCAATTGTTAAGACTGATGGAACAGTTGTTAAAACCTTTACTCCGATGCGTTTAGGCACCGTTAAAACCGCACCATCTAATTTGGCATTCTTGCGCGGAGCTTTACGTGAAGTTGTTGTTAGCGGAACAGCTGCCGGTGCATTCGCTGGTTTTCCAATTGAAGTTAGTGGAAAAACAGGTACTGCTCAAGTTTTTGGTCGAAATCCAAATGGCTCATTGAAAGATGACACATCATGGTTTGCTTCATACGCACCAAGCAAGAACCCACGCTATGCAGTTGTGATGATGGTTGGTCAAGGCGGTTTTGGTGCATCTACATCAGGTGTTGGTGTCAGAAGAATTTATGAGTCTCTCTTTGGAGTTGTTGGCAACAAGGTAGTTCCTGGCGCGGCGTTGTTCCCAGAAGGTAAACCTCCAACCAAACTGCCTAAGATTTCACCAGCTACTAAACCTAAGGAGGCGAGCAAGTGAGTCAGATTCACGCACGCCAACGGTTGTATCGACGTAGCCGCCAATCTTTGCTTCATGGTTGGGATCCAGTACTAACCGCAGTGGTCTCACTGCTCTTAATTATCGGAACCTTGCTGGTGTGGGCGGCAACCCGCGATTGGTACATCCGCAATGGTTTAGATGGCCAGTACTACTTAAAGCGCCACATTATTAATATTCTGATCGGTGGATTATTGGCGTACGGTGCAACCGTTGTTGATTACCGCTTACTTCGCGCCTACACACCATTCTTATGGGGCGCTGGTGTTCTAGGTTTAATCATTGTTTTGATTCCTGGTTTAGGTGCTGAAATCAATGGTGCTCGTGCATGGATTGCATTGCCAGGTGGTTTCCAGATTCAACCTGCCGAGCTTGCAAAGATTGCAATCATCATTGGTATGTCGATGATCTTGTCGGAACGAACCCATGACAGTAATGAACCAACGAGCAAGGATGTGCTTCAGGCGTTAGCGATCGCAGCTATTCCGGTGATTCTGATTATTTTGCAGCCGGATATGGGAACAATCTTGATCATCGCCGCCTCTGTTGTAACAATCATTGCAGTATCTGGAGCACCTGCTCGGTGGGTTGTTGGCTTATTACTGCTTGCGGTACTAGGTGGTTTTGTCGCGGTCAAAGCTGGAGTTATCAGCGAGTACCAAGTAAATCGTTTGCAAACTTTTGTTGATCCCAACGCAGATACACAAGGTGCTGGTTATCAACTTCGCCAAGCACGCATCACCGTGGGTTCTGGTGGATTGCTGGGAACAGGTTTGTTTAATGGTCCACAAACAAATGGTCGATTTGTACCTGAACAACAAACAGACTTTATTTTCACAGTAGCTGGAGAAGAGCTTGGCTTTATTGGAAGTGGATTTATCTTGCTGCTGTATCTCATATTGTTGATGCGAGCCTTTTCTATTGCACGCAGAACCTCAGATCCCTTTGGGCGTTTAGTCTGCATGGGTGTAATCGCCTGGTTCTCCTTCCAGTTATTTGAAAATATTGGAATGACCTTGGGGCTGATGCCGATGACGGGTGTGCCTTTGCCATTCATTTCTTATGGTGGATCTTCGATGTTTGCCACCCTGATCGGATTTGGTCTTTTGCAGAACGTTCACGCTCGTTTACGAGGTTAAATAGGCAAATACGCCCTCAGATGCCATAATTAGGGCACCAGTTCAGCGCGGCTCGCGATCAATCGCGAATCAAGCCCAGCGCGGACGGTACGGAAAACCCAACAGGATTTTTTAAGAAGATAGCTCCGCAAGGGGCATAAAGGATTTGGTGCCATGGCGATTGAGCCTAAAACACCGCGCAAGCGTGCGGTTAAAAAAGCATCCGCGAAAGCCGATGCTCCAGTTATCGAGGTAACTGAGGAAAAGAAGACAACCCGTAAGAAGGCCGCTGCAATTCCAGTGCCTATCTTCCAAGCAGCACCTGAAAAGCCCGCTGCTAAGAAAGAGATTTCAGAGAGCAAGCCACGTAAGAAGGTTGCTGCAAAGAAAGAAACCGCAGAAGTAGAGGAAAAACCAGCAGCGACAGAGAGCGCAGCAGGAGATTCTGAAGAGCGCGGTAACCGTAACCGTCGTCGCCGCCGTGGTGGACGTGGTCGACGCAAGCCTGGTTCAGTAGAGGGTGTAAACACAGAAAACACCGAAGAGGATTCAAGTGAAGAGTCTGGTGAAGAGGATTCAGCAGAAGGCTCAACCTCAACACGTCGTCGCCGTCGCCGTCGCGCAACAGGTGAGGGTGTAACTCCAGGGGAGACCATCGAAGAAGATGG
>JACCDT010182752.1_pt1 | contig 16467 bp, 22 predicted proteins | sample 7446291 | NCBI WGS metagenome assembly JACCDT01 (sample SAMN15323446, study PRJNA562643) | freshwater metagenome | isolation source: river surface water | place: USA:Blue River Watershed | collected 2017-08-17 | reverse complement strand
CGTCGACTTCCTCTTCATCGACGGCGATCATAGTTACGCAGGAGTCAAAGCCGACTACGAGCGTTATAGCCCACTAGTCCGCTCTGGTGGTTTGATTGCGTTCCACGACATTTGCGAGCACGCTCCTGAGACTGGGTGTGAAGTTAGAAAATTCTGGTTGGAACTGAGGGACAGCCTAGCACCCGAAAACTACACTGAGTTTATTTCCACTCCTGAAAACTGGGGCGGTATTGGTGTGGTGAAGAAGTGAAGGTAGGGGGAGCAACGCTACAGACGACTCCGGTTCTCGGCCTTGGCACCGATGTCCTCAACCTACCTGAAGGACATTTGGTTTGCCAGAAGTGTGGGGGCTTTAGGTTTGAATGTTGGCAGTACGGTGATAACAGGCGAATTGAGATGGGGTGCATGTGCTGCGGGGCGAGTTACCGCTTGCAGTTACCTCAAGACGTAAAAGTTGGAAAGCAGTACGGACGAAAAACAGATAGCATTGGAGAAGGAAGATTTACATGCAAAAAACACCCGAACAAAGCGATGATATTAATACACAACACGGATGTGTTGAGCATAGGGTGCGAGAAGTGTGTCACCGAGTTGAACATCTGCCTGCGGAAGGCCAAGGGGATAATACTGGAATCGGCGTAGTGGCGGTAGCCCAAAACCAAGCCCTAATGGCAGAGAAGCAAGCCCAAAGCCTGCAACTACTCGCCACTAGTATTTCCCAACTTGCCGAGTTCGTCACCGGCGGCGGTCTTGTCGCAGCGCTGAATGGTTTTGCTAAAACGCAAGCGGTGAAGGAAATACTTGGAGGGCTAGCAGCGCATGAGGGACGGAAGAGTTTGGACGCTAGAGTACTGACTCAGAACGCGCTGGAAATTGTAGAAGCGATTGAGAAAGTTCACGACAAGTATAGTGAGCGGTTACAAGAGAAGGCTTTACGAGACCCTGAGATAAAGGCTGTACAGGAAGAACCGGATATTAAATACTTAAAAAACGGAGAACCTGTTAAGTGAGTATCAAACATCTAACTTTTGATGATAGCGGAAGCGTAGCAGCTGCGAGTATTACTGCTAGCTTTCTTCCCTTGTTGTCATTAACTGACGATGTTGATATTCTTTTTGTCTACAATACTACAGATGCGGCGATTGAGTTGTCAGTACCTTCAGCTCTTACAGCGAAGTCTTTGCGTTTTCCCGCTGGCGCTTCTATGGCGATTGACTGCCGAACTAATTCTAAACGGATTGCCAAAGGTATTATTCAAGTTAGATACATTACCGCTCCCACAGTAGGAGAGGTTACGGTTACGGTGGCAAGATGAGTAATGCGGGTATTGCTACAAGAAGTGGTGATGTAATAGGGCCCACATCCGCTACCGACAATGCAATTGCTAGGTTCGACGGCACGACGGGAAAATTAATTCAAGATAGCGGTCCTGTCATTGATGACGATGGAAATATTGGGATTGGGGTAACTCCCGCCTCGTCACTTAATATTGGAGGAGCGAGGTCTGTAGCTTCGTGGACGACTACAGGGATTTTTCTCGCTCTTAATTCTGCTACTCTTACCGACATAACGGGAACGGGAACTATTACAAGCCGCAATATTGCCTCTTTTGCTATTCCTACCTTTGCAGCATCTAACGTTCAGACCATAACGAATGCAGCTACTGTCTACATACAAGGAGCTCCAACAGCAGGAGCAAATACTACCCTGACAAACCCTTGGTCTTTGTGGATAGACTCAGGACATGTGCGAGCTGACGGAAGTTTGATTGTAGGAGGAGGAACGTCGACTATAGGTAGCTATCAAATTTCTAGCGCAAACTCAGTTGCTTTGTCCTCTGCCTCTATGGTTTATGGCGCTTTGTTTGAAGTTACAAATACTAGTACGGGAGGCTCTACTGCTTTTCGTGGAAACTGTCTGGTTAATAATGCGGGAACCACTAGTTCTGGCATAGGGTGCGAGACGGTTACGCGCATTTTAGGAGGCGGCACAATTACCAATTCTTATTTATTTCGCGCATTAAGTCCAGTAGTTAGTTCTGGAACCATAGGAACTTCTTATGGCTTATATATTCAAAAGCAACAAGTTACTGGCGTCACAACTGGATGGGGGGTGTATCAAGCTGATTCTGGAGATACTAATTACTTTGCGGGAAGGTTTGGAATTGGAACAACGGGGCCGGATAGGGCTCTTGAGATTAACGAAGCTTCTGGGAATTGCTTAAGACTTACCTACAACGACTCTAACGGAAGTGCGGCGAACTACGCTGACCTTAGCGTCTCTTCAGCAGGAGTCTTGACCGTCTCTCCAAGTGGAGTGGCAACGGTGTTTAGTAAGCCTATTAGACTAAAGGGGTACACTGTCGCTACTTTACCAGCAGGAACTCAAGGCGACACGGCATTTGTTACCGACTCCCTTGCCCCTGCTTTTTTAACTACCGTGGTCGGCGGCGGGGCGGTAGTTGCAACAGTTTTTTATAACGGGACTAATTGGGTGGTGCAATAATTATGGCGTATACAAAATTATCAGAAGACGAAGTTCAGCTCACAGAAACAAAGCAAGTTGAAAAAGTTTTTAACGTGCAGAATCTAAAAGCAGACAGAGCTATTTATGTTGCAGAAATTGCAATGTACCAAGCGAAGATTGATGAAATTGATGCAATCTTAGGCGAGGCTGTTAAAGTCGGTGTAGACATAGCGGAGAAAGTAAAGTGATTGAATTAAGCAAAGAAGAGGTACAAGCCATTTTAAATTCTTTAGGGGAAATTCCTAGCAAATATGTTCTTGGTCTAATAAATTTTTTTAATAACAAACTATGTCAGGAAAAATCTACATTGAAAACTACGCAGGAAAGCTCAACACCAACGAGCGCTACGCAAGTTGGGGAGAGTTAGGGCTCTACAAGAACCTCGCAACAATTTGGATTACTCCTACTCGCGGGACTTGCGGAACTAGAGTTGCTTTTAGCTGGATGAATGTCATGGGAGCGCCGAATGCGGCTCTTGCTAAAATGTGTGTTGAAGGTTTTGAAGTTGGTAAGGCTTACAACGAGGCGATTTCTACTATTCTTTCCTCTCCCCAACTTTCTAAATTCGCTTACGTACTTTGCGTGGAGGAAGATAACACTCCCCCCGCAGATGGATTGCTAAAACTCTACAAAGCAATTCAGAACTACGACGTTGTTGGAGGACTGTATTGGATCAAAGGAGAAGGCGGCGTGCCGATGATCTGGGGAGATCCAAAAGTTCCTGATAGCTACGTTCCACAACAGCCGATTCCCGACACGGTTCAAGAGTGTAATGGTCTTGGCATGGGATTTACTTTGTTTCGTTTGGATATGTTTAGGAACCCTGGCTTTGAATACGGGCAGTGGTTTAAGACCGTGGCTGAAAAGAATGAGTTCATGACGCAGGATTTGTTTTTCTTCAAAAAAGCAAAACAACTAGGGTATAAGTTTGCCTGTGATACTAGTTGCAAGGTTGGACACTACGACGCCTTGACGGGTACGATCTGGTGAGGTAGTGTCTCACCTATATGAGTAGGGTAAAAATAAACGATGGTTTAAACAAGTGGCAAAGGTACAGGCTTAAAGATGTTGAGGCATACAGAAAGAAGAAGGCAGCTTATGCGAGGACTCCAGAAGAGAAATCAAAAAGAGTTGCCTACATGCGAAACTGGAGAGAGAAAAATAGAGAGAGGCATAACGAACTCGCTAGGCAATCTCACCAAAGAAACAAATACAAGCATGTCGGGAAAATGAGAAAATACCTACTTAAAGCTAAGTATGGAATTACGGAGGAAGAGTTTAATAAAATGCTAGAAAATCAAGGGGGGCGCTGTAAGATTTGTAATTCAGAAAGGAAGGGCAGGTATAATTTTCACGTAGATCACTGTCATAAAACCGGAAGAGTTAGAGGATTACTTTGCTCTAATTGTAATACAACTTTAGGGTTTTATGAAACTAGGTTAGAAAAAATAAAAGATAAAATTTTGGAATATTTAAAATGAAAATATTATTTACATACGGGTTCGATACTAAAGAGGGATTTAAATCTATCATTCCAATGACAACTTCCTTAATTCCCCCTGACTCAATCGACGAGATTGAAGGGGCTGTGGTTGAGAAAGTTCCAGACCTCATAAAGTTTATTGAGGAGTGTTACAGACTTTTAAAAATTGGCGGAGTCGCAAAGTTCTCTTCCCCTCATTACGCATCTAACTTAGCGTGGGGAAATCCGTTGAGTCGTCGCGGTGTTTCTGAACTGACTTTAAATTTTGCATCTAAGGAATGGAGAACGCAAACTAAGTTTACAGACGTAGAAGTTCTTTGCAATTTTGAAGTTGTTGGGAACTTTGCAATTGAAGCAAGTTGTATGCAGCGCTCTGATGATGCAAGAAGCTTTTGGTTACAGCGTTACAACAATGTTGCCCAAGCGATTATTTTCACATTAACTAAAAAGGAATTATAAAAATGAGAAGCCCAGAAGAGATTGGAAAAATATTAGAAGTAGTTGACGAAGCTTTCCAAGTAGAGTTTGGAAGAAAAGTAAATGGAGCCTTATTTGCTCAAGCTATGAAAGACTTAACCGCAGAAAGGTTAAAAAAGTTTTTGCATAAAAGAATTGGACATTTACCTGACGCTGATTTTTTATCTTTTGCTGAGGCATTAAATGGTAAGAAGGGTTCATAAAAAAAAGGATGAACCGTACTGGAAAGATACGCCTGAATGGAAGCGTCAGGTTAATGCCGTCTTGCGCCTAAAAGAAAAAGGGTATGACGAGCAAAAGATTATTGCCGTCAGCCAGTTTGAGCCGATGGTTGTTCGTCGCATATTTGAAGAAGAGGAAGTTAATAGAGACTTAATCAAACAGAACTGGGAGCAGAAAGAACCAGTTATGCGCGATATCGTCGGCATGGGGCTGAACGGTATTAAGGAAGCTCTAAAAGAAATGGTTGACCCAGAAGTGCGTCGCCACATGGTGAAATCGGTTAAGGATCTTTCAGACCTGACAAAAGTAGTGGAATCGATTAACATGCTTCTAAGACTAGAAGAAGGAAAATCTACTGCAAATATTTCTAGTAAGCATACTCACACTGTTAAGGAAACAAGAAACGTGCTTCAAGAACTTTCTAAAATCGATCCAGTTTTTGACTACTCAGGAGTTACTAACAAGTTGCCTGAAGTTGTGATTAAGGACGATGATGGAGTCTAAAAAACTATCAGCCCTTGGTCGTCACGCTGATATCATGACAGCGATTTATCACCGAGTGAACAACGTCCATAAGAGACCGCTTCACGAAGGACAAGTTCAAATTGCTAAAGACTACTTCACAAAAGGGCTGCGCGTTATCATGTCGCAGTGGGGAAGAAATGGAGGAAAAACTGAGGACTTGTTGTTTATAGCTACAGTTGCCGCGTGCCTTAATGACAACTTTATTATTTATATAATTACTCCAGAACGAAAGCAGGGAAAGGAAATTTACTGGGCATCTAGACGACTACAAGAATATCCTCCCAAACAATTTATTGCACAAGAAAGAGATACGGAAGTTCGTTTGGTTTTTAATAACGGATCCTTTATTTGCGTCGACGGTTGCGAAAATTATAACGCGCATCGTGGATTAAAACCGAATTTAGTTTTCTATGATGAGTTTCAGAATCATAATAGAGAATTCCATCTTGAAGTTATGGCTCCAAACCTTTTAGGAAAAGATTCTTCCCTCATTATTTTTGGAACTCCTCCTAAAAAAAGGTCAGCTTATTACGTCGAGTTTAGAGACCAGCTTTTAGCTCAGATAAAAGACGGGGACAGAACTAGAGCTTATTACGAATATCCTACGAGCGTTAACCCGCAGATTGATAAAGACGAGTTGGCAAAGATTAGAAAAACTTTAGTAAGTTCTGGTAATGAAGCAATTTGGTATAGAGAGTACGAAGGCAAAGCAGTGTTCGGCGGCGAGGACGTTGTGTTTCCAAAATGGGAGCCAAAGAATCACGTCAGAAGTCACCAAGTTGTTTTGTCATATGTAGAGAACGACAAGAAGAAATTAAAGTGGATTACGGTCTGCGATCCTGGCAGCTCTACTTGTTTTGCTGTTTTATTTGTTTGCTACAATCCTTTTACTCAACAGATTTTTGTCCTTGATGAGATTTACGAAAAGGACAGAGCAAGAACAGATTCAAGACAAATCTGGGATAGGATTAGAAAAAAAGAAGAAGAGTTAAACGCTGGTGGTGACTGGAAACGGTATTACGACGAGGCGGCGGCATGGTTTTATAATGAAGTTGTTGCAATGCATAGAGGTAGAAGAGTTTCTCTTTCTCCTTCACTCAAGAACAAGAGTAACGAAGAAACGGACATCTCTAGAATTAAAATGGCAATGGCTCAGGCTGGAGCACTCACTGTTTCTGATAGGTGCTATTGGTTTAGGTGGGAAATTGAAAGCTTTATTACCGTTATCGACAAGAACGGCGACGCGGCTTATGTGGATTCTAACAACCATTTACTCGACTGTTTTAAGTACTTCATGCAAGTTTCTGGTTGGTCTTTAATGGAAAAAGCGGAAGAGGTTGTGCATAACTCTAACCAGACGGCTAGAACAAATAAGGTTGAAATTACTGACTGGGCTGATAACGTAGTAGAAAATTCTTTGTGGGGAAATGATGACGGAATGTCTGATTATTTTAATTAGTAGTATACTGATATGGTGCGTGGAGAGGCAGCGAATACAGATAAGTAGACTGAGAAAACCCATTACTATTCCAGTTCCTCGTGTTGACTACTCAAGAATCAACGGCAAGCTTGAGCAGGTTTACCGCAGGGCAGCAATTGCTGAAAAGCTAGCTGAGCGTTCCTTTAACCTTGCGTCCTCCGCAACCCTTGGAGTTATGGGACTTCAGAAGACTTTGGCGCTCCCAAGAGTTGCTTCTAAACCAATGCTCCAGAGAAACCTTCTTGCCAAAAACGAGATAGATAAGTTATTTACTACTAATGGGAGCTTTGATTTCCTTCGCTCCGAACTCTCTGACGAGGAATTAGATGTTCTCGATAAACTTGAAGATCAGAAGCTAAAAGATGGCAGCAATTAACAAACGTTCAGCTTTTGACGACTTGGAGTTTTCCAACCGAGAAATCTCGCCGCTATGGGCAATCTCCGACATTGATGATGAAACAGCCGTTGAAAAGTGGTTTGATAATACCGTTTTGGCGTGCGAATCTTACTACCGAGAGTACTTCCAAACCCAGATGGACAATCTACTGTTATACAAAGGTGTTCAATGGTTATCAGTAGAAAGGCAAGCAAATAGAGTTTTAGATAGACAAGGATATGCGGGCAATACAAGAAATCCCAGGGTTGTCATTAATCATCTTGCCGACTTTACTACTCAGTGGGTGTCTCGCCTTACGCGCTATCGACCAGCTGTTGCAATATACCCCGCGAGAGCGCCGCAGGAAGATGCGGATGACGCAAAAATTGCAAAGGAAGTTTTAGACTTCATTTGGTATGAACAAAGAATTGACGAAGTTCTGCAAGAATTTGCACGACAAGTTAAGATATTTGGAGAGGCTTACGTTTGGATTCTTTGGAATAACCAAAAGGGCGAGATTCGTCCTGATTACCTTGCAGCAACTTCTGCTGGTAAGAAAATTCCCGTTCTCGACTCTCAAGGCAGTCCCGTTCTTAACAAAGACGGCGAGCCTATGTTTATGGACAAAGCTCCTCACGTTGGAGATATTGACTATACTATTGACGCTCCATGGCATGTGTTCGATCAACCCTGTCGAAATAGAAAAGATATTGATTGGTCTATTCGCTGGTACCTACAAGACTTGGAGTATTTAAAAGCTAAATATCCTGACCGCGCTGACGATATTAAAGCAGATAACGAGCCAGATAATTTATACACTGGCTACCGACTCGACATGACGAGGATTAAAAACCAAGTTGTGGTTTATGAGTTGTATCATCGATCGCATGAGTTCATGGACAAGGGTCGCTTTATCAAGCGTACTAAAGGCGTTATTCTAGAGAATACTGACCTACCTTTTGAACATGGAAAGATTCCTTACATTTACATGGCTGATATCGACGTTCCTGACCAGATTAGAGGAATGTCTTTTTTTCAACAACTATTCCCGATTCAGCATCAAATCAATGCTTGCGCTTCACTGATTTATAAGTCTCTTGTCCTATTCGCTCATCCAAAACTTGTTATTCAAGACGGTAGCTGTGATATGCAGCAACTCCTGAACGAGTCAACGGTTGTCTCTTACTCTGGTGGTGTTCCTCCTGGACTACTTGCTCAAAGTTCTGTAGCTCAAGAACTTTTTACTTACTTAGATAAGCTAGAACAAACCGCTGAAAAACTTTCTGGTGTTTTCACAATGTCTAGAGGTGAAGCCCCTTCTGGAGTTCGTGCGGCTAAAGCGCTGCGAGTCTTGGAAGAGCAGGAAGATAAACGCGCATATATTACCGCTATCAAGTACAACAATATTGGACTTGTAGAAAATGCGAGGATGACTCTTTCAGTTGCTGGAACTTATTACGACGATTCCGACGGAAGGCTAATTCAAATTGTAGGAAGGGACAATGAGTATAAGGTCAAACAATTCTCGACAGCGAACCTTACCAAACCGTTCCATTTTAGAATTGAAAACACGACAGCACTCTCTCAAAGTCCGGCAGCTAGAATTGATGAAATCACGGAACTCATGCAAATCAGGTTTGATCCACAAGCTCCGATCTCTCGTGAACAATTTACTCAGCTACTTGACTTAACCGCGTCCGACCAGTTTAAGGACATCATTACTAGAGCCACAAAATGCGCTGAATCTGAAAATGATGATTTCTTAGCGGGTCGTCCTGTTAAGCCTCCAACTGAAACAGAAAACTTAATTGCACACTGGAAAATTCACAGCCAAGCATTCCAGAGTAGAGACTATAAGGAAATTATAGATCAGAATAAGAAGATGGCTCTTGAGCAACATTTTCAAGTCACTGAATATTTGATGTTTGAGAAAGCCTATGGGATTCTAGATTCTATGGGAAGACCATTAAGAATGGGAAATCCAAACTTTGCTCAAAGACTAATCATCGAATGTCCAGACTTCCCGTTACTGCTAAAAACTCCTACGCCTCCATTGTTATTAGGGCCGCAAACTATTAATTCTGGAATCGGAGGACCGCAGCCAGTCGCAACTGGCACTATAACCCCAGCGCCAATAGATAATGGAGCGCCTTTACAAGAGGGTGCCCCAACTGACGCTCCTTTACCACCAATGTAAATATGACAGATACACCTGTAACCGTAGAAACTCCAACAATTGAAACGACAACCGCAGAAGCTCCCGTAGCAACTGCGACCACCACCACCAAGCCATACGACATGCTTGATGAATACGAAGAGTCACCTGCTGAGACTAAAGAGGAAGTTGACGCTGCGCCAAAAGTTGAAGAAGAAACTGAAACTGAGGTTGAAGAAAAACCGTTAGACCAGCCAAAGGCTACTAAGGACGACAAGGTTGTTGATGGGGTTGAAGAACTTCCTATCAAGAGAATGATTAACGGCAAGGAAGTAGAATTTAAAATTAAAGATGCTATTGAGTCTCACGTAAAACAACAAGAATTCAATAGAAACATGGACAGAAGGGTCCAAGAAATATCTCGAAGGGAAAAATCTTGGGAAGCTAACCAAGGGGAATTTAGGGAGAGAATTAACTCAGTTATTAACGAAGCGCAGCAAGGAAATTTTATCGGCGCAATAAATACACTTGCCAAATTAGCTAAAGGTAGTTCAGACTTGGACATAACCAAGTTTGAGAAGATGTATTTTGATCAACTCAGCAAGGTGCAAGAAGTCTACACAAAGATGACTCCTGAACAACAGGAAGCATACTTTGCTAAACGAGCAGCAGCAGAAGCAAAAGCTGAGAACGAAAGACTTAGAGGGGAGAAAGCTTCAGTAGAAGCTCAGACTCAACTCCAGAGAGAAGTTCAAGATTTGCAGAAGCAGTATGACTTGCCCGCTGAAGAGTTTTGGGGAAACTACAAAACTTTAGTTGATTCTCAAGTTGGTGAGGGAAAGCAATTCAAAGATCCGAATGAGATTACCGCGAAAGATGTAGTAGATTTTTCCTTACAGGTAAAACATTGGGAAAAGGTTTTGCAAGCCGGTCAAACTGTTGGCGTTTCCGATGACGCAATTCTAGATGAAGTGGCCAGAATTACGGCAGCTCATCCTGATTTAACAGTTGAGGACATAAAAAAAGTAATTCAAAGTGCAGGACTAGCGAGTCCTAGCGTGGTTGAGAACTTAAATAGAAAAGTCCAGAAGTCCGGACTCAATTCTCCAGTCAGCTCGACCAAAAAAGAAAACGCAAATGGGATGGATAGTGAGGATTTAGATTTCCTCTACAGAAATCAGCCCAAGGCTTATAGCCGAGTTGTTCGTTAATTTTTTGGAGAGTAATAAATGGCAAATTATAATTTAACCACGGCCACTGGTGTATTTAAAACCAAATACATCAAGATGTCCCGTGATATGTTCAACAGCGAGAACGTAGTTCTTGCTAAAGTAAAAAGAAATGATGCGTTCGTGGGTGACCAAGCGCTAATTTCTGTTCCAACCTCTTTTGGTGGTGGTCGTGGTACAGGTACGATTCCTCGTGCTAACGTAACTGCTTACCAGAAAATGTTAATCACAGCTAAGAAGCTTTACGCTATCATCGAAATTGATAACGAAGCTATCAAAGCTTCTCAAACAGATGAAGGAGCATTTGTTAGGTTGTCAAAGGAACCTGTTAAACGCGGCGTTCAATCTTGGCAGGCTAACTTATCAAGACAGTTGTTCAACGACTCTCTTGTTACTAACGGTAACGGTCGTTTGGGTATCAGTTCTTCAACGACTGCAATCACAGCTTCTGCTGGTGTTTATACAGTAACTTTTGCAACAGCCGCAGCTAACCCTGTGCACTGGAAGCAAGCAAACTGGGAAACTAAGGATTACATTAACGCTTCGTTAGTTGCTGGTACAGCAGAGTATGAAGTAACTGGCGTAAACCCTGTAGCTTCTGCAACTACTGCAACAGTAACACTTCAACAGACGAACGGTTCCTTATTCGCCTTGACTGGACAGCTCTCATGTAGCTTCTACATGCAGAACTCAAAAGACCAAGACGCAACAGGACTTAGAGGAGCGCTTTTAGCTACTTCTGGAACTCTGTTCAACGTACCTGTAGGATACAGATGGCAAGCATCAAGTCAGTTGACCAGCTTAAACGTTGGTATTACTCCTGACCTTCTTAACCAACAGGCTCTAGATATTAAATATGCTTTTGGTGAAAACCATGACATGTTTGTAACGAGCTTTGTTCAATACAGAAAACTTCTAAACCAATTAGAAGATCAAAAACGCTACATGATTGTTGAGTCTAGAAACGCTGGCCCGAAGGGCAAGTTTAGTTTCCAAGCTCTAGAATTCATGGCTGATACTGGACCAATACCTGTTATCGCAGAAAGGTTTGTGGAAGATGATACTTTGTATTCTCTTAACTCAGACTTCATTGAATTCCATGCTCGTCCAGATGGTGGTTGGGTAGAAGATCCAACAATGGGTGGAAGTATCTTCCGTCTATCGCCAACTAACGACACTTGGCAGGCTCGTTACGCTGTCTATGGTGAATTCGCAATCATGCCAACGGCGCATGGTATAATGACAGGTCTAACCACAACATAGGAGAATTATTTATGAGTTTAGATTTTGTTCAGAATAAGCCAGGTCTTTTACAGTTGAACGGAACCCCAGCGTTCGGAACAACTGGAACAGCCTCAACCATAGCATCGAACCAATACCCAGCAGGTTTTGAGTTTGGAAGTTTCAACGGATTTGCAGCTGGTAGTAACTCTACTAACGGCGGCGCTCCTGTTGTAATTCCAGTACCAAGAGGTCAAGCAAGTACAGATTACCAGTCGTTCACAACGACCGGTATGATTACGCATGACAACTGCGGTGTAGTTCTAATTTCAGTTTCAACAACTGGTATCGCACTCAACTTGCAGCAAGCTGTAAGTCATGGGCAACAGTTGGAGATTGTAAATATCGCAGGCACCACTGCTTCGATTGTTTCAACGCTCAATACAACTGGTTTTGGCGCTACAACAACAGCTGCTTGCGCGGTTATTGATGCGGCTCACACTATCGCTTCGACTCAGACACAAAAGTTTATAGCACTCGCTCAAAAAGGCGGGACCGCTACAACTAACGTGCCTTTTGTCTGGCATAGAGTTTACTAGAAGATGGGGGCCTTTAGACGGCCCCCTTATCAAATTACCCATTAAGTTGGAGGTCTAATGTTACGCAACGTTATCAATAAACACATCAAGCCAAGGATTGTTCCTTTCCAACTAACTACAACCGCTTCTGGCGCTACTGTAGATATCGGCTATAGTGACTACACTGTAACTCGGTCAGGAACTGGAGCGGGCACCCTTACCCATAGAGATGGCTTCTATAGGAACGGATTAATATTTCTCAGCCAATACACAACCTCCGGTGGTTACGCAACTTACAACTCCTCAACTCCTGATAATGACGTTTTTCCATTTTCTATACTAAGTCAAGCTGGAGCTGGTAACGAAGGGATTGTTGACGGATTTACTTTTGGTTGGGACTCTCCCGACTTGTCGTTGACACTAAAACAATCTGTTAAAAGTACACAAGTAGCTCCTAGAGTTATCTGGGGCAAAATTACTGGTTCTACGGGAACGGTTTCTATAAACACTAGAGACTTTGGTTGCACAAGAGTATCTACCGGAGTTTATGACATAACCTTTAAGACGGCTTTTGGAAAAATTCCTACAGTAAAAGTTTCCGCAATTAGTACTTCTGGAGTTTGCGCTGAGACGTTGTCTCTTAAGACTTCAGCTGGCGTTCGAGTGTCTTTAGCAACAGCAGCTCAAACAGCTACTGATTATGATTTTTATATTTTAGCTATCGGCTCAGATAGTCGATCAGATGGTGGTAAGGGAAGAATGCCTCTTGAGAACACTCAAAGAAAACCAAGAATTGTTGCGGCTCAAGTCACTATGACTGATGGCGTGCCTTCTATCACTATTGGTGGAGCTACGGGCGGCGCTGATTTTGGAACGCTAGTAGATAACGGCGCTGGTGATTTTTCCCTTACTATTACAGAACCATTTAAAAGAGAACCTGCGATTTTTGTAACAACTACAACTCAAAGGGCTCAAGTGCATAGCTACGCCGCAAATGTAATTAGAATACTAACTAAAAACGCTGGTGGTACAAACACAGACGTAAACGGAGTAACAAACATTTTTGTAATTGGGAGCGATGACGCTGCATCGTATTAATTTATGTCAAATAAACGATTAGTTTCAGAACCTGGTGCTACCCTAGCATTTGGATCTCTTGCGGCGGGGTATACGGTCGTTGGAGCTGCAATAGCTGGAAGAGGGGTAATCTTATCAATTACGAATTCTTTAAACGTGGACTGTTGGCTTTCTCTAGATGGGGGAACAACGGACTTTATTCAGTTACCCGCAGGAATTAGCATAACGCTAGATTTTGCGGCTAATGATGGAGAGTTTAGTGGTAGGGTCGCAGTTAAACAGGGAACTGCTGGAGCAGCCGCTTCTGGCTTTATCTCAAGAGGAGTAATAAGGACACAATGAGCTTTGCAGGGGGAACTTTCAAATTCACTGGATCTTTTTCTGGCACTTTTAGTATAGGTGCAGCAACCTTTTCGCCAACAGATATTGCGGGAATTCATGCTTGGTACAAAGGTGACGCGGGAGTTTTAAACGGAAGTGGATCAGCCGCGACTAACGGACAAACCGTTGGAACTTGGCAAGACCAGTCTGGAAATACTAGGCACGCAACTCAAGGAGTAGATGCAGATAGACCTATTTACGTCGCAAGCTCTTCACTTAATAGCATGCCCGCTCTTAACTTTGACGGCGTAAGCGATTACCTAAAATCAACAATATCAGTAACTACTACAACAGTTACAGCATTCATCGTTTATAGATTAGATTCTATTGCGGCACCTTGCAGGCTCTCTTCTATTGTTGCAGCAATTAACGCAGATTTTAACTATTCAAGCAGCGCAATCCTTGGATACTATGCGAGCACTACGAAGTTACAGGGATACAGAAACCCTAACGACAAATCTAGTAAAACGGGAATTGGCGCAGCTCCTTACAACGCAATTATTTGTAGTCAGTGGGATAGTGCAAACCACACTCTTTATTTCAATTCAACAACTGGAGAAACTCCTGTCGCTAGCGCTGAAGGCGCGTTCAATGCGGTTGAATGGTGGTTAGGTAGTGGACGTAACGGGCCTGGAGTTCCACTATCTCCTACTAACTGCCACATAGCGGAAATGATTTTATACACTACCTCTTTATCTGCTACTGATAGAAATAACGTTTTAGATTATTTAAATACTAGATTTGCGGTGTACTAATTATGAGTTTCTGGGATGGCTTACCATATGGTGATATTGTAAATGCAGGAGCTGCTCTTGCAGGAACCTACTTTACTTTAGATGCCAATAAAAAAGCGAACGAGGCTCAGATAAAATTAGCGCAAGATAAGCTTGCCGCAGAAGCCGCTGCAAGCGGCGGGGGCGGTGGCGGTGGAGGCTCTGGAGCTGCTTTACAAGCTGCTAAACTCAGTAACCTTTCAAACCTGTATCAGAACTGGGCAGCCGTTCGCGCTAAGAATGCAGAGGCTGAAGCTCAAGCCGCTCAAATGACGGGGAGGCTTGGACAAGATCCTATTATCGCAGCACTGTCGAGGTTGAAATGAAATATTACGATGAGAAGGGGAAAGAAGTTCAAATCCCTCAACAGAGTTCTCCAGTTATTCCACTGAGTTTAAGTTCTATTGCTCCATCTTCTATTGCGGCAGCTCCCGCAGCTGGAAGTGCTGGAACGGCGGTTGGGTCGTCGATGGGCGGCGGTGAACTGATTGCTGATGGACTGGGTGGCTCTGCCGTAGCGGCAGAGTCAGGCATAGGCCTTGGCCCATTAGCGGCAATTGCTGCGGCCACTTACTTAGGAGGCAAGGAAGCTTATGATATTTATCAAGGTGGAAGAAATTCCAATTTAGCAGGTCGTGCCACTTTAGGTATCGCAACTGGCGGTCTTTCTGAAGTTGCTCGTCCATTTTTTGGCAAGTCTCGAACTAAAGGCGAGGAGACCGCAAGAAAAGCTTTAGCAGAAAAAGGAATTGTTGTTCCAAACTCTGGTGTTAAAGAGTGGGAGAACAACGAGAAATTTAGACAGTCTAGAAACGAAGCAGATCTAACTGGTAAAGACATTCGCAATGCTGCAAGCCTTTACGGAATTGCTGGTTACGATAAACTAGACGCCGCAAAGCAAGAAGCTATTTCGCAAGAAGCTTTAAATCGTGGCCTTGTTCGAGAGCATCATGGACAAGTTGACATAAATGTAAATCCTGAGTTTCAAAAGTATTTAGAAACAACAATGGCTGGAAATTCAAAGCCGCAACAAGGACAAAGAAGAGATAACAGGAACGAGAGAAGATCCTCTCCAACTCCTTCTAGACCAAGAGCTAGCCTTGTTGATATTATGCCGGCAGAAACAACGCAGGCTCCAAGATACGATCTTAACCCAAGCAGTTTAATAAGGAACCCTTACCTATGAGCAAGATAGATTATTCAAAAATTAAAGCGCTATCTCAGCAAATTCTAGAATGCATTGGAGACTACTCTGAAGGGGAAAACCCATCTCTTCCAAAACAGGAAGAGGATTTCAACGATGGCGGTCAAGACTCACTGACGGCACTCAATCCAATAAAGGATGGTGACACTGGAGTTCCTGCTGAAGACAAAAAGAAAAAGAAAGACGCATCTCTTGCAATGATGGGATCTGTATTGGCTAGTAAATTTGGAAAGTAATAAATGAGACGCAATGACGTTCTTTTATCACAAGCGAGATTAGTCTCAAGGAACGTCGCAAATCCTGATGGAACCTTTTCGATTTCAAACGAGGAATTGTTACAGTACTTGAACGACGCTCAAGATAGAATGCAGAATCTTATTTGCGCGAAGAAAAACATTGCAAAGATTTTTGTTACTCAGCAGATTATTTCTTTAGTTGGAAGCCAAGAAGGTTACTCTATTCCTGACAGACTTTTACTTAATAAACAAATAGAGAACGTAGAGTTTTCAGCTGATGGAACGCTTGGCAATTATGTTCGCATGGAAAAGCTGAACATGATGAACAGAGATACTAACACGACTACTTATCCTTGGGGATATTATAAGCAGGGTGGCCAGTTGTTTTTGCAACCAACTCCTAGTACTACTTCAGGGACGATTAGAGTTACTTATGAAAGAGATTTGGATGATCTGGATATTCCAAGGGGCGTTATTAGCTCTATCGGCTCTGGAACTTCTTCGCAATTTGCAACAGTAACTCT